>JACDJC010003111.1_pt1 | contig 12337 bp, 11 predicted proteins | sample 7454191 | NCBI WGS metagenome assembly JACDJC01 (sample SAMN14253291, study PRJNA609438) | sludge metagenome | isolation source: sludge after 25d culture with pyrite and EDTA | collected 2018-12-20 | reverse complement strand
GTCGGCGATGCAGCCGGGTTCATCAACCCGCTGACCGGCGGCGGCATCCACAACGCGCTCATTTCGGGTTGTCTGGCGGCCGACACCATCGACGATGCATTGCGCACCGGGAACTTCTCAAGAGAAGCTTTGTCGGTCTATGAACGGCGGTGTAATGAGGAAATGTGGTCGGGGATGCAGAAATCGTTCCTGTATCAGCGGGTGCTGCTCAATTATCCCCGGGTAGTCGATTCCCTGATCAGGTACCTGGGTCGGCACGGCGGAGTCGCCAAGACTTTTCTGTCCAAGCTCTGATCGAGCGTGCGGCCCTACTGTTCGGCAGATTGCTGAAGGTGAGCAAGAACACGTCCGGGCAGTTCGAAGACGGGCAGATTCTTGCTGAAGAACATGTCGGCCCCGGCCGCGAGGCTGCTCTCGCGCACTTCCGGCCGATTGTTGGCGGTATAGACCACGATATAGGGCGGCGGCGCCGATTTTTCGCCGCGAATACGGCGACAAACTTCGATGCCGTCCATGTCGGGCATCATCACATCCAGGAGGATCACGTCGGGTAATTCGGCCGCGATGCTGTCGAGCGCTTCCTGGCCGCCGGATACCCGTTGCACGCGCCAGTCGTCCCGTTCAAAGACGATCTGGTACAGGTTGGCCAGCGACAGGTTGTCGTCGACGATCAGTAGGAAATAGCTCATGGCATGGCATTGTGCGTGAACTTCAACTCAATTGTACAGCCTTGCGCCCCAGTCTGCCACCGCAAACAGAGCGGCCGCCGGCTCTGTTTGTCGGGCGGGTTCTGTCTCGACGATAAAAAAAGCCCGCCGGTTGGCGGGCTAGGCGATACAGTGTATTGACGGAGTGCCCCACGCGGGGACATGCTATTAGCGATCAGGCTCCACGTTTTGTGCCTGGGGGCCTTTGCCGCGGTCGATCAGTTCATACTCAACCTTGTCTCCCTCGAAAAGGTTTCGATAGCCGTCGCCGCGAATAGCGGAATAGTGGACGAAGACTTCCTTCCCTCCCTGGTCCGGATTGATAAAGCCGTAGCCCTTCAACCGGCTGAACCATTTAACAACACCTGTCTCGCGAAACATGTTACCATTACCTCCACATTGGGCCTAACGAATACAATAGGTTGACTTGCTGCTGGGGAGAAGCTCCAGATAAAGCACCACTCCGGAGGGACGGAGATGGTGCTTTATCCGCAGCAGCTACCAATACACGTGTGTTGAAGAATCCGATACGAGTCTAGTTACCGGCAGATTAACATACCAGCCGGTTGAGGGTCAACGGGGGGGGACGATATTTCACGCCTTCTTCACGCCCTCTGCACGCTCTTTTCGGGTTGCCTGGAGCAGGTATCTCCTGTCCCCTGTATCGGTAAATCCGACACTTTCGGCCAGAGAGGCGGAGGCGTGATTTTCTTCCGAGACGACGTAGAGTGGGGTTCGGCCGTTGTCGATGAGGTGGCCGCTGAGGGCCGCAACCACGCTGCGCCCCCATCCCCGGCGGCGGTATTGGGGGCGGGTATTGACCGCGATCTCCCCGAAATGCGGCGATTGCCAGTTGAGCGAGGCAGCGGCCACCACCTCGTCCTCACCACCTTGTGACGAGCGAATGATGAACCGCGGCAGCCCGCCCGGTCCTGTCGCGCGCGCCACCAACACATTGACGATGGGTTCGTACTGTCGCGCGGAGAGGGCATAGAGGAGCAAGGCTTCTTCCGACTGGACGTCGAACAACGCGTCGATCAGGGGGCGATAGCGTGCGGGGATACTGAGAATGACGGCCTGACCGGGAACGATAGCGCGATCGATTAGTTCGGCCGCGTCGTGAACTGCGTCGGGCCGGCGATCCGTCGGCAGGCGCATGGTGACCAACGGGCGAAACAGGTCGATCCCTGTGCGCGAAAGAGCGACGTAGCCGGTCGCCTCATCGACCGGCGCGCCGTTTTCCTCCGGGGGCCAGACGACAAGGGTCGTCCTGTCGTCGGGGTGATGAAAGGCGTAGTAAGCAGCCATGGCGTCGGCCGCGTCACGTTCATGCAGCAAGCGGCGAATGGCGCGTCGCCGGGCGCTCAGACCGGTAGCGTGTACTCCCACAGAGCCTCCAGCCCGGCGGTGATAGCTGCGTCAATTGCGACGCGGACGACTTCCTCGCCGGGTTGATATCCTTCCATGCTCTCGGCTGCCTCCAGCACGTTGCCGTCCACGACCAGGATTGCACCGGCCTGCGCGCCGCGCAGCGCGGCCACCAGGAAGACGGCCGCGCATTCCATCTCGACCGCCAGGACGCGGGCCGCAGACATGGCCTTGTAATCAGGCGCGTCGGATATATTGACTCCGGCATAGAAATTGTCTCGCGTCAGAACGATGCCGCATTGCATGGGGCGCCCGACCGCGCGCCGGCAAAGGGCCAGCGTCAGTGACGGATCGGCCACCGCCGGATAGCCGGGCGGCGTCGTCTCTCGCCCATAGCCGGTGTTTTGGACGGCGGCCGTGGCGACGACGAGGTGACCAGGCAGGATGTCCGGCTGAAGGCCGCCGCACGTGCCGACGCGGACGATCGCCCGCGCTCCGGCGGCGATCAACTCCTCGAAGGCGATGGCCGCGCCCGGCGCGCCGATGCCGTGGGAGCAAACGGTGATGGGCGTGCCCCGGAACAGGCCGCGATGGGCGCGGTACTCCCGCTTGTGGCTAAGGAGTTCGGCGTCATCCAGCCGTTCGGCGATCCGGTCGGCGCGCGTCGGGTCGCCGCAGACGAGCACGCGCGGGCTGACGCCGCCCACGGGCAGGCCGGTGATAGGTAGTTCTTTCAGGCTCATTGAGTCACCCATGATTGGTCGTCGCAGTCGTTGTTATCCTACGATCTCTCCGACAGTTCAGGTTTGTTGCCCAATACGTCCTCAATGGCGGCCATGACGTCATCGGACATCCGGGGCAGCAGATCGAGCGCCTCCAGATTGTCGCGTAGTTGCTCCACGCGCGACGCACCGAGGATGACTGTGCTGACGTGCGGGTTTTTCAGACACCAGGCCAGGGCCAGCCGGGTGGGGCTGGAGTCCAGTTCGCCGGCTATTCGAGTCAGTTCGCGCGTCCTGGCGATGCGTCGCTGACCCTCTTCGCTCTCCAGCATTTCCTGGACCCACTCGTAGCCCGGCAGCCTGGCGCGGGAGCCGGCCGGGATGCCGTTGTTGTACTTGCCGGTCAGGACGCCTTGATGGAGCGGCGACCAGATCGTCGTGCCCAGTCCGATCGTCTCGTAAAGGGGCAGCAACTCTTTCTCGACTCGATCGCGCCGGAACATGTTGTATTCCGGCTGCTCCATCGTGGGCGGCACAAGGCCATATTGCCGAGCCACGCCGTATGCCTCCATGATCTGCTGCGGCGTCCATTCGGATGTGCCCCAATAGAGCACCTTGCCCTGTTGAATCAGATCGGTCATTGTCCGCACGAGCTCTTCCATTGGCACGTTGGGGTCGTGGCGATGGCAAAAGTAGAGATCGAGATAATCTACCTGGAGGCGGCGCATGGCGTCGTGACACGCTTCGAAGACGTGCTTGCGATGTAGCCCGCGCTGCGTTGGTTTCGGGTCGGATACGGATCCCCAAATGACCTTGCTGGATACGATGTAGGTGTCGCGCGGCCAGCCGGCCTTTCTGAGCGCTTCGCCCATGATCTTCTCCGACTGCCCCAGCGCGTAGACTTCGGCATTGTCGAAGAAGTTGATCCCGGCTTCGTAGGCGGCGGTCATTGTTTCCAGTGCGGCGTCGACAGCCATCTGATTACTGAATGTTACCCATGACCCGTAGGACAGAGCGCTGACGGGCAGCCCGGATTTTCCCAGGCGACGATATTCCATGTTCATAGAGACTCGATTTCCTGCTGTATTCGTTGGTGTTGTAGGTAGGGGAAGATATGGGCGCGTTCGCCCGCGCGCACGGCCGCCTGCTTGTTGCGCCAGTAGTCGGCCGTGTAGAGATCGGCGTGGTGGCGCTCGAATTCCTCACGCAATTCGTTCGACAGGCCGAGGAAGTTAGGGAACTCCTCGGGGAAGATGTCGGCCGGATTGACGTGGAACCAGGGTTCCGGGGCCATGACGTCGTCATAGTGATGTGTCGGCGGCAAGCGGCGGAAATTACATTCTTCCAGCAGGCACAACTCATCGTAGTCATAGAAGACGACGCGGCCGTGACGGGTGACGCCGAAGTTCTTCAGCAGCATATCGCCGGGGAAGATATTGCTCGACGCCAAATCCTTGATCGCCTGCCCGTAATCACTCACGGCCAGACAGGCCGTGTCCTCGCGTGCTTCGCGCACGAAGATGTCGAGAGGGACGACGCGCCGCTGCACATAGGCGTGAGCGATCACGACGGTCTCATCGCCGATGCACACGGACTGACTGCAACTCTCGGCCAGAGCGGTGAGCAATTCTCCCGAGAAACGCTCGCGAGGAAACTCCAGAAATTCAAATGCTTGCGCGTCTACCAGACGCCCGGCCCGATCGTGGCGGTAGACCAGATCGTACTTGGCCATGACTTCCTTGCGCGTGGAGTCCTTGGGATAGTTGAAATGGTCCTTGATAATCTTGAAGACCATGTCATAACCGGGCATGGTAAAGACAAGCATCACCATGCCGCGCTGGCCACGCGCAATTTCAAATGTCTCCGTGGTGACTGCCAGGTGATCCAGCAAGTCCCGATACAGTTCCGTTTTGCCGTGCTTGTGATAGCCTAGCGAGATGTACAGTTCGCCCGTGCGTTTGCGCGGCATCATGCTCTTCAGGAAGTGGACCATGTCATAGGGCCGTTCTATCTCCGCGTGAAAGTAGGAGTGGGCAAAACTGAACAGGATGCTGACGCTGTTTTCGTCCAGCAGCACGGCGTCGACGACAATGCCGCCGTCGGGTGCGTGAATAAGCCCCAATACAATGGGAATGCGATGCGTGCCGCTGAAAAGCCGCCCGATTAAGTAGGCGCCCATGCCCCGAAAGAACGGCGCGCGGATGATCTCGACCCGGTCGATGATCTGCGGCGCTCCCAGGTGTTCCAACTCTGCTTCAATTCGCCGCGCCGCCAATTGCGCGTCCCGCTCCGCGTGCCGATAGGGCGCTTCGAAATGGAAGTCGTTGAGGATGGCGGCGATCAGTTCGTCGGTGCTCGCCCTCCGGCTATAGACACGGTAAATCGGCGAACGGGAGCGTGTCGGCGGCGTCTCGAAGTCGGTGGCGACAAACTCGATCTGATGATCGACGCCGACAGTGGTGAAGATACGCCTTGTGGCCGAATTAAAGAACGTCTCGGCCAGTTCCCAATCGTCGCGCTCGGCGATGAGACCGGAGTAGACAGCCTTCATGCTGGCCCAAATGAGTTTGTCTTCGAGGCGTTCGCCCAGCAGATCCCGGATGGCTGCCTCCACCAGGTCGACGATGCGCCGATAGAGGCCCAGCCGCTCGGCCGTATCGGCTTGCAACCCTGCCCAGTCCTGCGTCTCAAAGCGATGTCTGGCCCGTGCCGTGACGGCCTGAAACTGGTTGTGCAGGGTGGCGTAGGCCGTCTGGATGGTTTGGGCGCCGATGTTTGCCAGACGGCTATCCGTCAGGCGTCGGCTCATGCGCCGGGCGTCTGTTCCGGGTTGCGGGTCGAGCGTTTGCGGCCCATGCCGACGAGCGCCAGCAGGAGCAGGACGACCGCCGCGGCAACCAGGAGAATGCGATAGTCAGGTTTTGCGGCGGGGGTCGAGACCGTCGTTTCCGTCGCGCGGCTGAGGGTGGGCGCAGCAGGTTCGGCAGCGGGTGGCGGAACCGGCAACGCCTCTATGGATGTGTCTTTCCAGCGCGCCCCTTCCTCGATGAGCATAACCGGGATGCCGTCGCGGATAGGGTATTTATAGCCGGTGTCGGCCGACACAAGCCAGGAATTGTGAACGAGTTCCAGCCGGCCGGGGTCCGAGCCGTGGACTGCACCCTCCTGGATGGCCTGCGGGTCGCGCAGGATTTCGAGCAGATCGGGACTGATGGGCAATTGAGAACCATTGGTGTTATTTGGCATTTGCTGTCACTTCCTTAGCATGATCGGGCGAGTCGGCCCGATCATCAGGTTGTCCTCATATCAATGATACGCCTACCCGATAGGCTCTGTCAATTGCGGCCGCGCCGCGCTTTACTCATCGAGCCAGTAGAGGCCGGCTTCCGCTTCTTCGGTGGAGTAAGCGGACAAGGCCGTCGCCAGATTCTCGTAGACGATGATGGGACTGCCGCCGCCAAGCCAGATCGACACGTAGTTCTGGTCCGGGTATTCGGCTCCCAGGGCCACTACGTTTGACTCCGCCGCCGATTCCGTGTTACCCCGAACGATGACAAACCGTCGGAAGCTACCGAACAGCGTTTGCTGGGCTTCGCGGAATTCGGGGCTGATCATCGGCAATGTCCGCTGTAGCTCGGCCGCGCTCCGGCCGGGCGCCAGCACCGCTCCCGCGGCGGCGCTGATGGCCGTGACGGCCGCCGCACCCGCGCCAAATTGCAGCAGGAATTGCCGGCGGTCCATGCCGCCCTCGGAGGATGCCCCTTCGCCCGACATGCCCTGGGTCTCGATGAGGCGGCCAAAGGCGTAGCTGAGTGTCATGCCCCATGCCAGGAACAACGCGCCCAGCCAGACGGCGCTGAGGAGCGCAGGCATTGGCGTGGCGGAGGCAGTGAGGCTGACGAAGATCATCGGCGCGCCGAAGAGCAGACCGACGACAATACCATCAACCCAATCGGGCGCGCGGCCGCGCCGCGCAACAAAGACATAGAATGCCAGACCCACCAGGAGCGCGAGCAGGAAGAACAGCACTGTCGCCAACAACCATTGGACCAGTTGTGCAGATTGCGCGATGTTGCCGCCGGTGGCCTCTTGCACCCCGTTGAGCGTGTTCAGCAGGCTAACCCAAGGCCCGAAACCGGCACGGACGGGCCAGTCAACCAGGTCGAACGGCGTGAAGGGCAGCTTCAGCAGTTGCGCGCCGGCATACAGCAGGCCGAATAGCGGCGCGGTGGTCAGCAGGACGATGAGTATAGCCGTTCCGAAGCCGGGACGACGACCGGCCGGTTGGCCGGTTGGCGGCGGATCAGGCAGCATTAGCGGGGTCATTTCATCAGACATAGTAGAACTTTATAAACCGGAACGATTACGATTATCCTGAAGAATCCTGAACTGTCCGCAAATTCTCATTCAACGGCAATGCCTTTACATGGAAGGGGAGCAAGCGGCGAACGCCTGCATTCGGTGGCGCTTGTGTGCGGTGGCAGGGACGGCGCTGCTACGATCCGTCGCGCAGGGCCGCGGCGAGGGCAGGGATGGCCGTCGGGTCGGCCAAGAGCCAGCGCGCGAGTTCGTCGTGAGGCAGATCGAAGCGCCACTGCCGGTAGGTCTGTTGCGGCAGGTCGCGGTAGAACAGGACGACAATGACCGGCGCGGCGTCGCCCCAGCGATAGGCGTAGTAGGCAGTGGTCAGCACGCCGGGCAGCGAGCCGTTCTTATAGCCTACGTTGCTGAACAGCTCCTGGTTGGCCGGGAACTGATTGGGCCATTCCAGGATGCGACGCGCCTGGAAACTGCTGTTTGCATCGCTCAGCCCGTTTTGCGCCAGCCGCAGCATCAAATCGGCGTAGGCTCCGGCCGTGCCCTGCGGCGCCAGCCGCCCGGCAAAGTAGCGCTGCGTCTCGATGGCGGGCCGCCGCGTTTCCGCGCGCCACGCTTGTTCGGCGGCGCGGAACGTTTCCTGGTAGCGGTAGGCATCAGCCAGCAGCGCGACCTCGCGGCCATAGGCTGCCGTGTTGCCGGCGTCGTCGGTGTAACCGGCCAGGATTGCCCGATCGTTGGCCGATCCCCGGTTGTGGTTGGCCATCATGAGAAACTGGCCGAGAAAGGTGCATGGCGCGCTGTGAGAACCCGACGCCTCCCCCAGTCCCAGCGCGACGGCCGTCTGCTCGATGCGCTCCTGACCGAGCCGCAGATGCAGATAGTCGGACGCTGCGTTGGAGCTGTGGCGGATCATCATCCAGGCCACGTCCTCCAGCGTGACGGCCGGGTTTGCATCGGGGGAAAGAAGCCGGCCGCTCTCGCGCAACTCGTCCACGGCCCGGCGGTGCGCGCCAAGGTCGAAATTCGGCAGGTAGTATCGGTCCAGTTCGGTCAGCGCCATCGGCTCCAGCGGGTTGAGTTCCCCGGCGGCGACCGCTTCGGCATAGGCCACGAGCGTGATCAGCTTCGCCACCGAGGCCAGCGGCATGGGACGGTCTGCATTCAGGTAGACGCCCTCGTTTGCTCGTCCGGCCTGGAAGGCGACCAGCCCAACCGTGCCCGGCGCGTCGAGAAGGCGTTGCAGCGCGGGCCAGGCGACGGCAGGCGCTTGTGCCCGCAGGGCGGCTCGCGTCGTGTCGGTCGGCGCCCAGTCGCTGTCGGTGTCGGCCGGCGCGGGCAGAGCGGGCAGCAACACGCCGCATGGGGCGGATTGTGGGCCAGGAAAGGTGGGCGTCGGAGCGACGGGCGAGGGCGCCGGGGCGGTTGCGGTTGCCGGTTGCTCGGGCGTCGGCTGAGCGGCGGTTGTGATCGCTGCCGGGGAAGGCGTCTGGAGCGGCGCGGACGGCGGTAGAGCGGCCGGCATGTCGTCCGGCAACGCGCGACAGCCGAGCAAGACCACAATCAAGGCCCCCGACGTTGCGCCGAGTCGAATTGCATTTCGGACGCGCGCGAGCAATAGATTACCCGTGCGCTCCCGGCTTCAGGCTCTGGCGCTTGAGGACTATAAGCGTCATGTCGTCGAACTGGGGCGTTTGTCCTGTGTGGTCGCGGATGCTGTCGGTGATGTGCCGGACGATTTCAGGGGTAGGGCGACGCGCGGCAGCACGCGCCGCGATTTGCAATCGTTCCAGTCCGAACTCATCGAAATCTTCGTTCAAAGCCTCGGTCACGCCGTCGGTATAGAGAATGATTGTCTCGCCCGGCCTGAGCGGCATGGAGAGGCTTTTCATGGATGTATCCGGCAGCACGCCGAGGGCCACGCCGTTGCCGGGCAGGGGCTGAAACGCGCCGTTTGGCTGCAAGAGGAGCGGGGGGTTGTGGCCGGCGTTGGCATAGGTGAATCGCTCGGTTGCCGGGTCCCAGACGCCATAGAACACGGTCACGAACAGATCGGAGCGAGCTTCGCGGCCGATAATCTCGTTGGCCCGCATCAGCACGTGGGCCGGGTCCTCGCGGCTGAAGGCGACGGTGCGCAGGATCGTGCGGCTGAGGGCCATGAACAGCGCCGCGGGCACGCCCTTATCGGCCACGTCGGCGATCACGATGCCCCACTTGTCGTCATTCAGCTGCAGAAAGTCATAAAAATCGCCGCCGACCTGCCGCGCCGCCTGCCAATGGGTGGCGACGGAACAGCCGGGAATGTTGGGGCTGCCGTCGGGCAGGAAGCTGGCCTGAATGGTGTGGGCGACGTCCAGCTCTTGCTGCATGCGGGCGCGGTCGGCCGATTCCCGATAAAGATGGTTATTGACGACGGCCGTCGCCGCCTGCTGGGCGATGCCGTTGAGGATGTTGAGCCGCCGGGTCGAGAATGGCGTGTGCCCCAGGCGCTCGTGCTGCAAGCCGACGATCATCGCCCCCACAAGACGGCCGCGCGCCACAAGCGGGAAGTTATAGGCGATGGAAGTGTTGAGCACGGTGTCGAGCCAGGCGGGAACCCGCAGCGGGTAGAAGGCAGCGCTCGGTAGTCGCGGCAGGTCAAAGTCCAGCGCCAGTTGCGGCGACATGGACAGAAATTCATCGCGATCGATTTCCAGCGTCTCTACCAACCCGCGCCCCATGGCGCTCACGCCGTAGCTTGGCCCTGCCTGAAACAGTTGGCGCTCTTCGTCCCATATGAGAATGAAGACCGAATCGATGCCGACCAGCAGAGGGACGAGGCGCACGATCGTGTCCAGGATTTCGTTGAGATCCGTCAGGCTGTTGACCGCCTCGGCCACCTGGAGCAACGCAGTATTGACCCAGGCCTCTTCCTGCTGGGCTGTTCGCAGATAGGCGCTTTCCAGCGCCTGGGCCGACTGTCGGGCGATATTCTGCATCAGTTCCTCGTGCGGCCACTCCACCGGCGAGGCAACTTGCGCCTTATCGCCCGTGTTTTTGCATCCTTCTTCGTGATTCGGATCGACGAACATGACTCCGAGGTGCTTGCCCTGTCCGCTCAACAAGGGGTAGAGTCGCAGGCAGTCGGGGCGCGCTTTGTGCAACCAGGGGGGTATGTGGGTGGTGGTGATGGATTGTCCACCGACGTGGACAGCGTCGAGCGGCCCCCAATCGCCGACAGCTAATTCCACGTTGGCAAAGCCTTCGTCTTCGTCGCCGGCAGCGTTCACCAGGATCGCGCCGTAATGACGCTCGACCTCCTCGCTCCAGAGCAAAAATCCGCAGATTTTCACGCCGGCCAGAATGGGGGCCAGACGAGCCACGGCGGCCAATATCTCATCGCTGTCGTCATGCCGCCCGATGGCTTCGGCCACCTGGAGTTGCGCGGTGGTCACCCAGGCCTGGGCCTGCTCCCGCGCCAGTTGTCGCGCCTTGTAGATTGCGCTGGCGGCTTCGGCAGCCAGCGCCTCCAGCACGGTCTGCTCCGTCGCGCCGAATGCGCCGACCTGGGTGCTTTGCACGTCGAGCACGCCCAATAACTCATTGTTGACGATGAGCGGAATGGCGATCTCCGCTTGTGTATCGGGCACCAGGTCTGCCGGCAAGATGTCGTGCATGGGCAGAAATCGCTCGTCGTCGGCCGCGCTATTGGCGACGACGGTGGTGCGAGCGACGGCGGCCGTGCCGACAATGCCTTGACCAAGCGGCAAGCGGAGCATGACCCGACGTTCGGAAGACCCGGAGCGAGAAACATGGTTCAATTCGGCGACGGAACTGGCCTGAACGGTAGCTTCGCCCGTAGCCGGATCGATGCCGAAAACGTTGACGGGATGAAACCCGAAAGTCCGGCACGTCAGACTGACGACCTGCTCCAGCACCTCTTCGGGTTCGTGGGCGGCGTTCACTTGCTGAGCGATGCGCGTGACCAGTTCCAGATGGGCGGCGCGGGTGCGCTCTCGGGCGAAGATCTGGGCATTGGCGATGGCGGCCGCCGCCTGATTGCCCAGAATGGCAAGGCGACGCAAGTCTTGCTTGCTGAAGTGATTAGGCTGCCGGCTCTGTGCGGCGATTATGCCCAACGTGCGCTCGCCGCTGATCAGCGGCAGGAACAGGGCCGAACGTGGCGGCGAAGCGTTTTCATAGGTTGGGCGCGCCGGCAATTGCTCCATTTCGCGTGTGAAGTCGTTCACGAGCAGCGGCTTCTTCTGGTCGCGAACCCAGCCCACCAGCCCCCCCGCATCGGCCGCGTCATTCTGGGTTGCTCCCAGATCAAAGCATTGGGGCACGGGGTGCGGCCGGCCGTCGATGGTCCAATAGCGAATATCGTAGTAGGGGCCGTCGAACAGGCCAACCTGGAACGTTCGGTTGTCGATGATCTGGCCCGCTTGCTCGGCGATGAGCGTACACAAGGTGTCAAGATCCATCTCGGCGGCGACGAGAGCGCGGCCGGCGGCCATGAGCGCCTCCAGCTCGGCCACGCGCTCCACCAGCCTCCGACGGGTGCGGCGACGGCGAACAAAGATGGTTGTGGCGATGAGGGCGCTCGCTGTCAGGGCACCCAACACCACCAGCAGGACCACGAGGCCGCTGTTTTCACTGAGAGATGGGGGGAACATGGCCGGGAGTTGAGCGGCCCGGCTTGCGACAAGCAAGCCGGAATGGCGCGCCCGGTCTACGATTTGGGTCTGGTGCGCGCGCGCGCCCGCACCTCGCCACAATCCGCGTGGATTTCAAATACTTTGTCGAAACCGACCATTGTGAAAATCTCTTCCAGCCGGCTGTTCAGGCCACACAATGCCAACGTGCCCTCGTTGGCCTTGGCGCGCCGCCAGGCACTCACCAGGCAGCGCAGCCCGCCGCTGTTGATATAGGTGGTTTGCGTCAGATCGACAACGAGGTGATAGTGGCCGTCGTCGAGCAGTTCGTTGAGCGTCTCTTCCAGCTTTGGATTCAGCGCTTGATCGAGCCGGCCGTCGACGCCGACCAGCCAGGTTTCACTATGAGGGATTTTCTCCTGCCAAACACTCATGGTCTCTTCCTTCATTTGACGTTGAGCCGCTTGACCATGGTCAACTCATTGCCCTTCCGCCTGTCGGACGTGAAATGTACTTCGTCCATGAGATTGCGAATAAAATGCAGCCCCAGACCGCCGATGCGTAACTGGCTCGTTAGTTCCTCGGCCGG
>JACDJC010003110.1_pt1 | contig 12342 bp, 5 predicted proteins | sample 7454191 | NCBI WGS metagenome assembly JACDJC01 (sample SAMN14253291, study PRJNA609438) | sludge metagenome | isolation source: sludge after 25d culture with pyrite and EDTA | collected 2018-12-20 | reverse complement strand
GGTGCGACACCGTGGACTGGGACCCGCGGGGCGGTCATTTTTACCTGGAGGTGCCCACCGCCGACATCGGCTTGGCGCGCATCGAACTCACACTGGTGGTGGTGGAGGGGGGCGATGCTTGATCGCCTCTGTTTTTTGGCGGCCGATGTCTCGATGCCGTTGCTGCCGCACCGGTCCAAATCAATCTTATGCAGGGAGGCCTTCATCTAAAGCAGGTCATAGTCTGCATCCGCTCTGGGCTGGGCCCGTTGGCGATGGGGCGGATTTGGTCGATTTTCAGGCGTCCATGGAGTGTTGCCAAACCGCTGGTCAATTGGATGTCAGGAGGGCAGAAAGGGGTGCTCCAAATTGGGAAAAAGGCGAAGGTCTGCGGCCGGTCGTTACCTGGCGTGCGGTTCATCCGGTCACCGGGTAACGGGGAAACTGGGCATGACGGCTACCGATGTGAACGCTACGGTTAACTGGGCGAACGGTTGGCCGCGAATGAATCATCGGCGATTGACAGCTAAAGCTATTGGCTAATTGCCACCATCATGAGATGTTGCATTCTGAAGGCCCCTTCAGTAGATTGCTTTAGGCTTTGACCCACCGCCACAATGGCAAGCAAAAATAAAAAGCAATAGGGGGATCGAAAACGGCGATGGCGGGATTTTTGGCAGAAAGCATCATAGAGAAAATATACCAGGCCGCCGAGCTCTACCATCGGCTCATCTTGATCGCCGGGCCGCCAGGCAGCGGCAAGACCGGTGTCCTGCGGGAGATCCACCGCCGCATTGGTGCCCCTCTTTTCAATTTAAATTTGGAACTCTCAGGCCGCATGCTCGATCTAACTGAGCGACAGAGAACTCTGCGGGTGCCCAATCTGCTCTTGGAGATTGTGGGGAAGCCCGATAAAGATATGGTATTGTTGGATAATATAGAACTTATTTTTGATGTTTCCCTTAAACAGGATCCGCTTCGCCTTCTGCAAGGGCTTTCACGCAACCAGACCGTGGTGGCCGCATGGGGTGGCGCGGTTTCAGGCGATTATCTGTGCTACGCAACGGCGGATCATCCGGAATACAGGCGTTATCCTGTCCAGGATCTGATCGTGATCGAAGGAAGCTGCGAATGAACGCAATCGGTCAAAAATCACCTTGGAAGAATCTTGCTTTCCTTCAGGGCCAATGGCAGTTGGAGGCGTATCAATGAAGTACGGAGACCTGATTCAGTTCGAACCCATCGAGTCCGTGGTCCAGTTGCGGGATGCCGATGAGATCGATGCCGCCCGCCAGCTTGTTCAGACGTACGTCATTTCCGAAGAGATGGCCGAAAAGCTGACGGACATCGTCTTCCCTCAGCTTCAGATCGACCATCCCATGGATAACAAGGGGCTGCTCGTCGTCGGCAATTACGGCACAGGTAAGTCTCACCTCATGTCCGTGATTTCAAGTATAGCCGCCGATAATGAATGTTTAAAAGAAGTCACACATCCGGCGGTTCAAAAGGCTGGAAGACAGGTAGCCGGCCAATTTAAAGTGCTGAGTACCGTCATCGGCGCATCCGAAAAGTCCCTGCGGAATCTTTTAGTTGACGAGATAACGGAGTACCTGTCGTCTATCGGTGTTGACTATGAGTTCCCTGCTGCCGATCAGTTGTCAAACCATAATCGAGCCTTCGAGGATATGATGGCGGCCTTTCATGCTGTATATCCTGAAAAGGGGTTTCTGATAGTCGTTGATGAACTTTTAGACTACCTCCGGGCAAGGACCGAGAAAGGTGAAGCTATAATTCTCGATCTTAACTTTTTGCGTGAAATCGGAGAGATATGTAAGCGCTTAAACTTCCGTTTTATGGCCGGCGTCCAGGAAGCCATATTCGAAAGTTACCGTTTCCACCATGTTGCGGATGCCCTTTGTCGAGTGCAGGATCGATTCGAACAGGTTTTTATCGCTCGTAGCGACGTTAAGTTCGTCGTGGCGCAACGCTTGCTAAAGAAAACAGCCGAACAGCAAGCCAAGATCCGCGACTATCTGAAGCCTTTTGCCAGGTACTATGGTAGCCTGAACGAACAAATGGACGAGTTTGTCCGACTATTTCCTGTGCATCCTGACTACATTGAAATTTTCGAGCGGATCACCGTGGCGGAAAAACGGTTAGTACTCAAAACACTATCTAAAAGCATGAAAAGTATTCTGGACAAAGAAGTACCCCGGGATCAGCCTGCTCTAATCGCTTTTGACAGCTGCTGGGATGCTCTTTGCGGCGCCAACTCAGCTTATCGTACCCATCCCGAAATCAAACAGGTTATCGAATGCAGTAATACGCTGCAAAATCTGGTGAACTCGAATTATCCAAAAGCAAAAAACAAAACATTTGCCATTCGTATTGTTAAAGCCTTGAGCGTTCACCGTTTGACTGTCGGAAGCCTTTCATCCCCAAACGGGCTGACCGCCGAGGCGCTGAGAGATTCTCTTTGTTTATTTGATCCGTTAATTGCTGAATTGGGAGGTGAAGATTGTGCAGACGATTTAAGGGGTGAAGTTGAAACGGCAATTCGCTTGATCAGCCAAGCTGTCAGCGGGCAATTTATTTCTGCAACAGAAACAGATCGCCACGGAAGGTTAAGTGGCCAATTTTATTTAGATATTTCAAAAGATGTTGACTACGATGAAAAAGTCAGAACGCGCGCCGAAAGTTTAAGCTTGGCTCAACTCGACCGCTTCTATTACGAGGCGCTCAAGCGGGTCATGGAATGCCAGGACGCCACCTATGTGACCGGCTACAAAATCTGGCAGCACGAACTGGTCTGGCAGGAGCACAAGGCAGCCCGCTCCGGCTACCTCTTTTTCGGGGCACCGAACGAGCGTTCCACCGCCGTGCCGCAGCGGGACTTTTACCTCTACTTCATCCAGCCCAACGATCCGCCGCGCTTCAAGGATGACAAGGTCAACGACGAGGTCTTCTTCCGCCTGAAAGGCACCGACGAGGAATTCCAGACTGCGCTGAAGAGCTATGCGGCCGCACTGGATCTTGCAGCCACCTCATCGAGCCATGCCAAGGCCACCTATGAATCGAAGGCCAACGGTTTCCTGAAGAAGCTGGTCCAGTGGCTGCAGAAGCACATGAGCGATGCCTTCGAGGTCACCTATCAGGGCCGCGCCAAGTCCATGACCGAATGGGCCAAGGGCAAATCCATCCGCGACCTGTCGGGCCTGTCGCCTCACGAGACTATCAACTTCCGCGACTTGGTGAACACCATCGCCGGTGTCTGCCTGGCACCGAACTTCGAGAACCAGGCCCCGGACTACCCGTTCTTCTCGGTCCTGATCACCGGCAACAACCGTGCCCAGGCCGCGCAAGACGCCCTGCGAGCCATCGCCGGGCAGAACCGCACCAAGCAGGCCACCGCCGTGCTGGACGCCCTGGAGCTGCTCGACGGTGAGAAGATCGACCCCTACAAGTCGAAGTACACCAAGTTCATTCTCGATACCGTCAAGGCCAAGGGCCACGGCCAGGTAGTCAACCGCAACGAGATCATCCAGGACGACCACGGTCTGGAATACATGAACCCCGGCGGTGGTCGGCTTGAGCCGGAATGGGTGGCGGTCATCCTGGCTTCGCTGGTCTATTCCGGCGACATCGTGCTCGCCATTCCGGGCAAAAAGTTTGACGCCACCGGCCTGCAGCAGCTTGCCGCGACCGGCATGGACGAGCTGGTCCGCTTCAAGCACCTGGAGCAGCCCAAGGAATGGAACCTGCCCGCGCTCAAAGCGCTGTTCGAACTGCTCGGCATGACGCCGGGCATGGCCCAGCTCGTCACCCAGGGCAAGGACGAGCCGGTGCAGAACCTGCAACAAGCGGTAGGCAAGATCGTCAAGCGCATCGTCATGACCCAGCAGACCCTGCGCGAAGGGCTCTCCTTCTGGGGCCTGGACCTGCTCGCGGGAACCGACCTAGCCAGCCAGACCAGCGGGCTGGACGAGGCCAAGGGCTTCTTTGAATCGCTCCAGGCCTACTCCTCGCCGGGCAAGTTGAAAAACTTCCGCTACAGCGCTCCCGAGGTGCTGGCCCACGAAAAGGCGGTGAAGGCGCTCGATGAGCTGGACGCCCTGCGTGAGTTCATCATGGACCACAGTCCGACGGCGTCCTGGCTCTCTACCGCCGAGGCGGTGCTGCCCGCCGAGCACGACTGGGTGGATCGCATGAAGACCACCCGGCAGGACGTGCTGGATGCCCTCAAGCAGGCCGACCTGACCGAGCTGGCCAGCCAGTCCCAGTCCATCGGGGCCAAGCTGCAAAAGCTGAAGAAGGATTACACCGTCGCCTACATCGGTCTGCATACCAAGGCGCGGCTGGGCGTGAACGACGACAAGCGCAAGGCTGGCCTACTCAATGACCAGCGGCTGCAAACCCTGCTCAAATTGGCCGGTATCGATCTGATGCCCCGGCAGCAGCTCACCGATTACCAGAACCGCCTGGCCGGGCTGAAGAGCTGCTTCGCACTGACCGAGCAAAACCTCGACGCCTCGCCCATCTGCCCGCATTGCGGGTTTCGGCCTTCGGTGGAAACCGGCACGGCGGCAGGCTCACAGATGATCGACCAGATGGACGCCCAGCTCGACGCTATGGTGACGGCCTGGACCTCGACCATCCTCAGCAACCTGGAAGACCCGATCACCCAGGCCAACATGGACCTGCTGAAGATCGACGACCGCGAGCCGCTGGAAGCCTTCATCAAGTCGAAGGAACTGCCGGTGCCGCTGGACAGCAACTTCGTTCACGCCCTGAAGGAAGTGCTCTCCGGTCTGGTCAAGGTCACCGTCAAGGCGCAGGAGCTGCAACAGGCTCTACAGGTTACCGACGGCCCGGCCACCCCGGCGGAGATGAAGAAGCGCTTTGAGGAGTACATCGATCAACTCACCAAGGGCAAGGACCCGGCCAAGGTGCGGATCGTCATGGAGTGAGGACAAGATGAACCAGGACGAGCTCATAAAGCTATTGAGTGCGCATGAATGGAACGATGTTGAGTTCAAGGAAGCTCAGCAGGCCGTCCCGAAGAATGCCTATGAGACCGTATCGGCCTTTGCCAATACTGCAGGTGGTCATCTGGTTTTCGGAGTCAGGAAGGATGGAACCCAGTTTGAAGTGGTGGGTGTCCTCGATGTCGATAAGGTGCAAAACGAATTTGTCTCAACCTTGCGACAGCAAGAGAAAATCAGCCTGATCATTAATGTCGAAGAACATCTCCATAATATCGATGGGAATGACCTTCTGATTTTTTATGTGCCAGAGGCAACACGGGCGGATAAGCCCGTATACCTCAACAAAGACATTCGCAAAGCCTTTATCCGCAAGGGTGGTGCCGATGTTCGCTGCAGCCCGGAGGAAATTCAGCGGCTGATTAACGATGCATCGGCAGACCGGTATGACGGACATACAATCGAGTTCGACCTCCAGTCATGTTTTGATACGGCATCAATTTCATGGTATCGCAACGTTTACGAGCGGAAGCCTGGGAATCGCTCTTACGCGGATAAGAACGATATCGAATTCCTGTTTGAACTGGGCTTGATCAGAGAAACCCCGCAGGGCTGGAAGGCTTCTCGTGCCGCCATTTTACTGTTCGGCCGCGATGGTTCATTCAGAGATATCATGCCCCGGCCGGTTGCCGACTGCCAACGGTTCGGAACTGCTTTTGGAGAATACACTCCCGGTGCGCGTTGGGACGATAGGATAGTCCTCGATTTCAATCTCATTCGTGCTTGGCAGTCCCTGTTGGACTGGTATCAACGAGTCGCAACCACGCCTTTCAGGGTCGACCCTGCCACCCTGCAACGCACGGACATGCCGCCAGACTATATCGCTTTCCGAGAAGCCGTCATTAACGTACTAATCCACCAGGATTATTCTGACCACAGCCGCAAACCGGAAATAAGGCACTTTTCCGACCGAACCATTTTCTGGAACCCAGGTGATGCTTTTGCATCCCTTGCTGACCTGTTAGAGCCTGGTGAGAAGGAAGTCCGTAATCCGCGAATCGTGACGGCATTTCGTCGCATCGGCTTGAGCGAGAATGCAGGTTGGGGTCTGCGGGATGTGTTCACCAACTGGCAGCAGTTGGGTAACGTGCCCCCGATCATTCACAATGACAAAGCCGCCAAGACGTTCGAGCTCGTGTTGCCCAAAGAACTGCTCCTCTCAGAAGAGCAGATTATGTTCCAAGCTCAACTTGGCGTCCATCTGGACCCTGATGCAGCTAGGCTATTTGCCTATATCTGCCTTGAGAAAGAAATCAGTGTGGCTGATGCCAAGGCCGTTCTGGCTCAATCTACTGCTCAGTCTCTGACAAAGCTGGATTACCTTGTAAATCAAGCCCTTGTGCGGGCCATCGAGCCTCAGAGCCTCTATGGTTTGGCCGAGCATCTCTTGGACAGATTCCCAAGTGACCAAGTTACTGACCAAGTTGGCGGGAGGTTAGTCACTCAGCCCACTGACCAACCTCCAGGAACGACCCCGGAAACTGTCCAGCCTAAGCTGGAACTCTCGGAACACCACCGAACGGTTATAAGGCTTTGCGAGATTCCTCGGTCTGCTGGCGATCTCATGGCGGAGCTTGGCATGAGTCATAGGACGTTTTTCAGAAGCACAGTGCTGGAGCCGCTGTTGGCCGGAGGCTTGATTCAGCAGACGCATCCTGAACAGCCCAACCATCCCAAACAGGCTTATGTTCTGACAGAAGCAGGGTTGCGCTTGCTCGAACTTTCAAAAAAACAGGGCCAGACTCAGAATGGCGATTAACCAAAGGATTTAGATATGAGCGACAACATGCTTTTTGACCTCGGATTCGAGGAAAAGAAAACCGGTCCAGTGAAATGCCTAGGGATTGAGTTCGAAAATGATGAGGCTCGTCGGGCCTATTTCACAGAGGAATTACGCAAAATAATTCAAGACCCTGAATTTCGGAACATAGAAGGATTTCCCCTTGGGAGCGTAGAGGCCATCCTCGCGTTAAGTGACCCTCCGTATTACACAGCTTGCCCTAACCCCTGGGTAGGAGACTTTATAACTGAGTGGGAAGAAACTAAGGCAGGCAAAGCAGAGGCATCACTATATCATAGAGAACCATTCGCTTCTGATGTTGGCGAGGGTAAGTACGATCCTTTTTACAAAATGCATCCTTATCCGACCAAAGTACCTCATAAAGCTATTATGAGGTACATACTTCATTATACCGATCCTGGGGATATCGTATTCGATGGATTTTGCGGCACAGGGATGACTGGGGTTGCTGCACAAATGTGTGGCGATCGTGATGCAGTTGTTTCACTTGGGTTTCAGGTAAAACCCGACGGTACAATTCTTCGTGAGGAAACTGAAGACAGTGGCAAGAAGACCTGGGTTCCTTTCTCTAAGATTGGCGCGAGGCGAGCCGTTTTAAACGATCTTTCTCCTGCGGCAGGCTTTATTTCTTATAATTACAATACACCTCTCGACATCTCATCCTTTGAGAAAGAATCAAAGCGCATCCTGAAAGAGGTCGAAAAAGAGTGTTCGTGGATGTATGAAACAAAACACTCTGACGGCCGCACTGGAAAAATTAACTATACCGTTTGGTCAGATGTTTTTGTTTGTCAAGAATGTCTTGGTGAGGTGATATTCTGGGACTCAGCCGTCAATAAAGAACAAGGAACTGTTAATGATAAATTCCCGTGTCCTCATTGCTCATCTCAGTTAACGAAGAGAAATATGGAGAGAGCATGGATCACAAGATTTGACCCTCATCTGAAAGAAACAATACGACAAGCAAAGCAGGCTCCTGTCAAAATAAACTACTCTCTAGGTGGTAGCCGGTTTGAAAAAAGACCAGATGAAGATGATCTGGCCAGAATTGAAAAATCAGAGAGTATGCAAATACCACACTGGTTTCCGGTAGCGGCACTGCCTGACGGGTTCAATACATCACAGCCAATTCGCTCTCACGGCATTACGCATCTCCACCATTTTTATTCTAACAGGAACCTTTGCGCTCTTGCGTCCTATTTAAGCAGATGCACGACTCCTGCGCTTCGATTGGTTTTGACAAAAGTTTCTGGACAAATCACCAAAAGGTATCGCTTTACTTACCAGTCAGGTGTTTGGGGGGCAGGTGGAGGACCACAATCAGGCACATTATATGTTCCATCTTTGATTAAAGAGCTCAATATCATTGAGCAAATGAAAAGCGCCATCAGAGATCGGATTAAGTCTGGCTCGCCTTTCAAATCAAAGCTCAGCGCAATATCAACCTCATCTGCAACAAACTTCCGAGACGAGTGTAATGGTGTTCTTGACTATGTATTTATAGATCCACCATTCGGCTCTAATATTATGTACTCAGAGCTTGCACTGCTTTGGGAAGAGTGGCTTGGTGTGAAAACGAATAATGAAAAAGAAGCCATCGAAAATAGTGTTCAAAACAAGGGGGCCGACGAATATCGCAAGCTGATGTCTGCTGCATTCAGAAGAGCTTTTGAGCTACTCAAGCCAGGCCGCTGGATGACTGTTGAATTTTCAAACACTAAGGCAAGTGTTTGGAATAACATTCAAAGCGCTATGGCCGAAGCCGGATTTATTGTTGCAAATGTATCTGCTTTAGATAAGAAAAAGGGAAGTTTTAAAGCGGTAACCACACCGACTGCAGTCAAGCAGGATTTAGTTATTTCGGCTTACAAGCCAAACGGCGGATTTGAAGATCGTTTTTCCTCTGAGGCCACCACAGAAGAAGGTGTCTGGGATTTTGTCAGAACTCACCTCAAGTATCTACCTGTAACGAAAAAACAAGCCGGAGAGTTGATCGCTGTACCTGAGCGTGACCCTCGTATCCTATTCGACCAGATGGTGGCTTTTTATGTCCGGAAAGGCTATCCGGTCCCGATTTCGAGTCAGGAGTTTCAACTCGGCTTACGACAAAGATTTGCAGAACGAGATGGCATGTTTTTTCTGCCTGAGCAAGCGGCTGAGTACGACAAAAAACGCCTTACTGTCGAGCGTCTTGTTCAGGGATCTCTTTTTGTGTCAGATGAATCCTCAGCGATTGAGTGGCTAAGAAGCCTCCTTCGTGACAAGCCTCAGACCTTCCAAGACCTCCACCCACAGTTCTTGAAAGAGATTGGCGGGTGGAGCAAAAACGAAAAGGCTCTCGAACTTTCAACCTTACTCGAGCAGAACTTTTTGCGGTTTGATGGCCGAGGAGAGGTGCCAAGTCAAATTCATAGCTATCTTTCTACCAACTGGCCTGAGTTGAGGAACCGCCCCAAGGATGATCCTGCACTCGTAATGAAAGCTCGTGACCGTTGGTATGTACCTGACCCCAACAAAGCAGGAGACTTGGAGAAACTGCGTGAAAAGGCCCTACTCAAGGAGTTTGAGGAGTACAAACAGGTAAAGAAAAAACTCAAGATTTTTCGATTGGAGGCAGTCAGGGCGGGGTTCAAGAGTCTTTGGCAGCAAAGAACTCCTGAAGCATACAAGGCGATTATCGAGATGGCGGAAAAGATCCCTTCTAATGTACTCGAAGAAGATCCGAAGCTGCTTATGTGGTATGACCAGGCGATTACCAGAAGTGGTGGCGAAATCTGATGATCACAGAAGATCGCAAATTTTTGGATCTCGATCATGTCTGCGACCAGATCGTCAGCCAGGATGATCGTGCCATGTTCAATGAGGCAATCCGGTGTTACCAGATCGGGTCACACCGGGCTGCAGTTATTTTAGCATGGTGTGTAACAGCGGACTGCCTATATCGCAGGATCGATGAGTTGGCAAATGAAGGGGATGGAGTTGCACAGCAAGCCCGTAATGACCTTCAAGGAGTTATGGGGCAGGCGTGTTATGAGGAAAACCTTATTGTACAAGCAAAGAAATGCGAGCTGTTTGATGATTACGAAGAAAAGTGCCTACGTTTTGCTCGAGATACTCGGTCTAAATGTGCGCATCCGACAGGTGTAATTCCTTCTGCCGAAGCGGTGCGCAACATTTTCTATATCTGTTCTCAAACCGTCTTGTGCCGAGACGGATATAGGGGCATGTCATTTGTTAGGCATTTCGTTCAATCAAAACTCGATGATAGGCATCTGTTTACCGACAAAAACCGCGTCCAGGAAGCGTGTCGTTATTACTTTGGAAAGGTGCCGGAGCGAATTCGGCCACAGTTCGCAGCTTGTTCTGCCGACCATGTGCGTAGTGGCGTAAGCCTTCAATGGAAACAGAATGCGTTTCGCTTTTTCAAGGAATTAATCAACAACTCACCAAATGAACTTGCGCTGAAAATATCCCAAAAATTCCAGCCAATAGAATCAATTGACAGGACTCTGTTTTCAGTTTTCGTGGGAATTGATGAGAGAGATAATCTTTGGGATGGCCATTCCAGAAGTCAGGCGAAGGCTCATCTAAGAGACGCGCTCAAAACGGGGAGAATCGATTCGTTCGAATTTGGTTCCTATGGAAACCTATGCGCCTTATGCGATTTTGAGGTTGAAGACCAAGATTTATTTAAAGAGCGCTTTTCGCTTATTGCTGAACACATCTCTCAACACCCGGTTTTGATCTTCCGTAGAAGATCAGAAATATTGTCGCTTATTACAGAGGCAATGAAGGACGATCAACATCGGCAACAGATTTTCAAGGGCGTTGCATGGTTGGTATCTGGTGATCTCTTCATGCAAGAATCGGAGGATATCACGCGATTCGTTGATGAACTCATCGAGAGCGATTGGCGGGAGGAAAACGTAAGCGACCTTTTCTTAAGGTGCTCTGATTGGTCAGATACTCTAAAAGTTTGCCTCCTCAAAAAGTCTGAGCGTTTTTTCGAAGAGTGCTCTGAAGATTTCCCTGATGACCTTGTTCAGATATTTGATGCGGCAAATAGTCTGATTTCCTCCAATCCTTCCATGCTCCCCTCCGAATTTGAAGCGGCCATAAAGGGGATCATTGATGGTGACCAAAATGTTGTCTGGTTTGATGAAAAAGGGTCGGCATTCCGAACATTTGTTGGTCAAATTGACCTGATCCGTACTCAGCATGGAGCCCACCTTCCAGTAATTTCTTCGTTAATCCTGCCTGATATAGAACCTGAGGAGCTAGTCGAGGATGAATAGCTCCATATGGCAATACAGCACCGTTCATAACAGCGCCTGCAAGGTCATCGAAGAACAGACCTTGTGGGGGCAGACTGTGTGCCGTGTCTGGTTGCCGAACCAGGACGCGGTAGTGCGCGTGCCCCGCTCCGCCTTGCGGCCGCTGAGTGCCGACCTGCAGCCGGAGATCGAGGCCGGGCGCATTGCCTATGTGGCCGCCGCAGCCAAGGTAGCCGAGGTGCTCGAAGGTTCCACCAGCGCCACCGAGGGCCATGTATTGCTGGCTCCCATGGAGTCCAACGTCATTCCGCTGCCGCACCAGATACACGCCTTGTCCCGGGCCATCTCCGGTGACCGCGTGCGCTACCTGCTGGCCGACGAGGTGGGTCTCGGCAAGACCATCGAGGCCGGTCTGGTCATGCGCGAGCTCAAACTGCGCGGGCTGGTTCGGCGAATCCTGGTCGTCTCTCCCAAACGTATCGCTACCCAGTGGGTGGCGGAAATGCAGACACATTTCAACGAGCAGTTCCAGCTCGTGCTGGGCGACGACATCGGCACATTGCAACGCCTGGCTCCAGGGGCGGATCACCGGAGCTCAGCCTGGTCGATGTTCGATCAGGTCATCGTCTCCCTGGATTCGGTCAAACCCATGGACAAGCGGCGCGGCTGGACCGCCGAGCGCGTCGCCGAATACAACCGCAGCCGGTTCGAGGACCTGATTACCGCCGGTTGGGATCTGGTGGTGGTGGACGAAGCGCACCGCTTGGGCGGCAGCACCGATCAGGTCGCCCGCTACAAACTCGGCAAGGGCCTGGCGGAGGCCGCGCCCTATGTGTTGCTCCTTTCGGCTACACCCCACCAGGGGAAGACCGATGCCTTCCATCGGCTGATGAACCTGCTGGATGACGATGCCTTTCCGGATATGGACAGCGTCTCCCGCGACCGGGTGGCTCCGTATGTCATCCGTACCGAGAAGCGCAAGGCCATCGATGCCGACGGCAAGCCGCTCTTCAAACCCCGGCGGACGCAGATGGCCCCGGTGGCCTGGGAGAGCCGTCACCAACTGCAGCAGCTTCTCTACGAGGCGGTGACCGACTATGTGCGCGAGGGCTACAACCAGGCCCTGCGCGAGAAGAAGCGCCACATCGGCTTTCTGATGATCCTGATGCAGCGCCTGGTGGTTTCCAGCACCCGGGCGATCCGCACCACGCTGGAGCGTCGGCTTGCGGCACTCAAGGATGGTGAG
>JACDJC010003108.1_pt1 | contig 12344 bp, 12 predicted proteins | sample 7454191 | NCBI WGS metagenome assembly JACDJC01 (sample SAMN14253291, study PRJNA609438) | sludge metagenome | isolation source: sludge after 25d culture with pyrite and EDTA | collected 2018-12-20 | reverse complement strand
GCTGGCCTGAGCCCTACGCCCACCGTGACCGCTTCTCGTTCTGGCCCCCGATTCCGGCGCGATGACGACGGGATCGGGTGCCCGAAGCAGAGGACCCCGGCTGACCCGGTCGATTTCGCCACGCAGCGTGGGATTCCGGTGCCGAGGAGGGCCCGCAGCCCGACTGCACGCCCCATCCCTGCCTTCGTCTTCGGTTACTGCTGCTGTTGTTCCTGTTGTTGGGCGAGGAGGCGCTGGGGGGTCTGGGCGACGGGCTTGCGCAGCAGGCCGCGGTCGGCGGCGGAGAGGATGGTGGGGCGGTCGTCGTCACCGGAGCGGCGGCGGATCTCCACCGAGCTGACCAGGGTCGGGTCCGCGCTGCCGGAGAAGCTGCCGTGGAAGGGCGTGACGTCGAAGTAGTCCCGGCCGTGGCCGATCTTCACGTGGCGCTCGCCCACGTCCCGGCCGTTGGTCGGGTCCAGGGGCTGCCAGCGCCCGGGAGCCACCGCGATCTCGACCCAGGCGTGGGTCTGGACCCGTACGGCGTCGGCCTCCTCGGTCTTGGGCTCGTGGGAGCCGTCGGCGTTGGCCCCCGAGCCGGCGTCGTCCCGACGGGCGAAGAGGTAACCGGACACGTAGCGGGCGGGCAGGCCGATGGCCCGGGCGAGGGCGACGGTGAGGTGGGCGAAGTCCTGGCACACGCCGACCCGCCGGTCCATCACCTCCTCCACCGTGGTCTCCACCGTCGTGGAGCCCGGCGAGTAGGCGACCGAGCGGCCGACCCAGTCGGCGATCGTCCGCCCCGCCTCCTCGGCCGTCTCGGCCCCGTTCACCACCGAACGGGCCAGCTCGGTCAGGGCCTCGCCCCCGCCGGCCAGGCGGCTGGGGACCATGTACTCGCGGAAGGCCTCGTAGGCCTCGAGGTCGGCGATCGGCGTCGCCGGTGCCGGCGCCTCCGCGGAGGGATGGGTCTCGACGCTGATCTCGGCGATCACGTCCAGGCGGTCGTGACGGGGGATGACCCCGAAGGCCTCCACGCGGGTGCCCCAGTAGTCCCGAAAGGACTGGACGGGGGTGGCGGGGTCGACCCGGAGGCGGAAATCGAGGACCCTCTGGCGGCTGTCGTCGACCGGGCAGGCCCGCAGCTCGTTGTGGGACTCCCGTACGGGCGAGTCGTAGCGGAAGCGGGTGGCGTAGCGGATGTCCAGCCTCATCGGGCCCACCCCGTCCGGGCCCCGTCCTTCTCGGCGGCGTCGCCCCCGCGCAGCTCGTGCAGGTAGAGCCCGGCGGTCTCGCCCGGGCTGAAGAACCGCTCTCCCAGCGCCTTGCCCACCGCGGGCAGGCGACTGCGCACCCGGCCGAGCAGCTCGGTCAGGGTGGCGGGGGTCAGTTCGTGGCCGTCGAGGTACTCCAGCTCCGACCGCACCCCACCGAGCAGGCGGCGGCACACCGACCGCGTCTCGTCGGACTCCAGTCGGGCCAACTGGTCCTCCGCGGACCGCAGCGAGCGCAGGACGCTGCGGGGAAAGGTCCGGGACAGCAGCAGGAAGGCGATGACGTCGGTCAGCCGGGGCGCGGTGCCCCGCTGCCAGCGCACGAAGGCCTCCATCGCTGCGCTGGACTCCAGCAGCTCGGCCCAGGAGGCCAGCGAGTCGGGCTGGGGGTCCTCAGCGTCGGCTGCGAGGTGCACGGCCAGCATCCGGCTCATGATCTCCGCCCGCTCCAGGAGCATCCCCAGCATCAGGAAGCGCCAGGGGTCGTCGCGGGGCATGGTCTCGGTGGCCACGCCGAGGATGGACTGGCAGCGCAGCCGCACGGCGGCGTACAGCTCGGCGGGGGGCTCGCCCGCCGGGGCCCGGAGGCTGCGACGCTGGGAGGCCCGCAGCTCCAGGTACGAGTGGTTGAAGGCCTCGAAGAGCTCCGAGGACAACAGCTCGCGCACGCTGCGGGCGTTCTCCCGGGCCCGGCGCACGGACTTGCCGATGGCGCCGGGGTGGGTGGCGTCGCCCATGAGGAAGGCGTTGACGGTGGCCACGTCCAGCTCCCGGCCCGACTCGGCGAACTCCCGGTCGAGGCCCAGCGAGCGCAGCAGGTTGGCCCAGGCCCGGGCGCTCTGCTCGGGGGCCAGCCCGGCGCTGTGGTGGTAGGTGGCGTCCAGCATCCGGGCGGTGTCCTGGGCCCGCTCGACGTAGCGGCCGGCCCAGTAGAGGTTCTCGGCGTGACGGGCGAGCATCATCCGCGCAGCACCCAGGTGTCCTTGGACCCGCCCCCCTGGGACGAGTTCACGATGAGCGAGCCCTTCTCCAGGGCCACCCGGGTCAGGCCCCCGGGGACCACCTCGATGCCGTCGGCGGAGGAGATGATGAACGGGCGCAGGTCGACGTGGCGGCCGGCCAGGCCGTCCTCGGTCACCGTGGGCACCCGGGAGAGCTGCACCACCTCCTGGGAGATCCAGCCCCGGGGATCGGCCTCGATCTCGGCCCGCAGGTCGGCCAGCTCCTCGTCGCTGGCCTTGGGCCCGATGACCAGGCCGTAGCCCCCCGACCCGTCGACCGGCTTGGTCACCAGCTCGTCGAGGCGGTCCAGCACGGCGGCCCGCTGGTCGGGGTCCCACAGGCAGTAGGTGCCCACGTTGGGCAGCAGCGGCTCCTCGTTCAGGTAGTAGCGGACCAGGTCGGGCACGAAGGGGTAGACGGCCTTGTCGTCGGCCACCCCGTTGCCCACCGCGTTGGCCAGGGTGACGGTGCCCGCTCGGGCCGCGGTCAGCAGCCCCGGCACCCCGATGTAGCTGCCGCTGCGGAAGCCGACCGGGTCGAGGAAGCGGTCATCCAGCCGGCGGTAGATGACGTGGACGGGGCGCGGGCCCTCGGTGGTGCGCATGTAGACCCGCTGGCCGTCCACGAGCAGGTCGTTGCCCTCCACCAGCTCCACCCCCATCTGGTGGGCGAGGAAGGCGTGCTCGAAGTAGGCGGCGTTGTGGATGCCCGGGGTCATCACGACCACGCAGGGATCGGCCACCCCGGCGGGGGCCACGCTGCGCAGAGCGCGCAGCAGGAGCTCGCCGTAGTTGCCCACCGGCCGGACCCGGTGGGCCCGCAGGATCGAGGGGAAGAGCCGGGTCATGAGGTCACGGTTCTCCAGGACGTAGGAGATCCCGCTCGGGTTGCGCAGGTTGTCCTCCAGCACCCGGAGGCGGCCGTCGGCGCCCCGCACCAGGTCGAGGCCGGCCACCAGGCAGCGCACGCCGGAGGGGGCGGGCACGCCCACGGCCTCGCGCACGAAGCCGTCCGAGGAGGTGACCAGCCACCACGGCACGATCCCGTCCCGCACCGCGGCGCGCTCGCCGACGTAGAGGTCCTCCAGGAACGCGTTGAGGGCCGACACCCGCTGGATCAGCCCCGCCTCGAGCTCGCGCCAGGCGGCCCCGCCGATGACCCGCGGCAGCACGTCCATGGGCAGCGTGCGCTCGAGGTCCTCGTCCCCTTCTGCGTCGGGCTCGGCGGTCAGGGTGAAGGTGACGCCCCGCTTGCGCATGGTGTCGTCGCTCATGGCGGCGCGGCGGGCCAGCTCCTCGTGGGTCATCGCCCGCAGGCGGTCGAAGAGGACCTCGTACTCCGGGCGCAGCTCGCCGTCGTCGTCGACGGCCTCGTCGTAGAACCCGTCGGTGTCGTAGCCGGCCAGGAGCCCGGACGGCGAGGTGCGGTCTTCGGTCAGCGGTGCCATGGTCGTCGACACGCTGACATCGGGGTGTGGCGAGGGTGTTTCGGTCATGTGAAACCCTCCCCCTGGACGGGTCCGCTGACGATCAGCTCGCCTTCCAGGGGCCGTCGAGGTCGTCGCCCTTGGCCGTGCCCTCGTCCCGCAGCTTGAGCAGGTGGGCGAAGACGCTGTGGCGGGCGATGGGGTGCCGCTCGGCGTCCACGTCGGTGTAGACGGTCGCGACCAGTTCGTCGATGGTGGCCGAACCCGCCTCGGTCAGGGCGGCGGCGATCGCCGCCTCCCGCTCGTTGCGGTGCTGGAGGTACCAGTCGATCCGGGCCTTGGGGTCCTCGATCGGATGGCCGTGGGCCGGGGCCAGCATCGTCAGGCGCATGGCCCGGATCTTCTCGAGGGAGGCCAGGTAGGCGGCCATGTCCCCGTCCGGCGGCTTGATGACCACCGTCGAGCCGTCCATCACGTGGTCGCCGGTGAACAGGCAGCGTTCCTCTTCGAGCATGAAGCACAGGTGGTTCGACGCGTGGCCGGGCGTGTGCACCGCGGTCAGGCGCCACTCGGTGCCCTCGACCATGTCGCCGTCGGCGAGGGTGCCGTCCACCTCGATGCCGTCCCGGGACTCCAAGGCGAGGATCTCCGCGCCGGTGCGCTCCTTCAGCCCGATGGCGCCGGGGCCGTGGTCGGGATGGGTGTGGGTGAGCAGGATCCACCGGATCCGGTCCCCGCCGCAGCCGGCCACGGCGTCCAGGTGGGCCTCGTCGGCCGGTCCGGGGTCGATGACGGCGATCTCGTCCACCCCGATCAGGTAGGTGTTGGTCCCGGGCCCGGTCATGATCCCGGGGTTGTCGGCGCAGATGCGCCGGACCAGGGGGGACAGGGCGCGGGGCACGTCCGGGATGATCGGGATCGGTTCGGGGGCTTCGTCGATGCTCAAGGGATCTCCTGGGGGGCGGCGGTGGCCAGTTCCGCAGGGAGGGCCACGCGTCGACCACCGTGGTCGTCGGTCAGAGGGGGTCGGTCATCGAGGTGGGCCAGCACGGTGGCCACGTCGGTGAACCGGTCGAGGGCGCGCAGGCTGCGCTCGGTCGGCAGGATGAGGTCCCAGTCGCCCGCGGCGAACCGGTCGAGGGCGACGCGAGGGCGCACCCACTCGCAGTCCACCGCCTCGCCGTCATCGTGGACGGGCTCCTGGCCCACCGGGGCGGGGGCCACGAAGAACCGGGTCGTGTAGCGGCGCGGGGCGCCGTGGGGGGTGATCCAGTGGCCGAAGTAGCGCAGGTCCCCGAGGCGGAGGCGCAGGCCGTGGTCGGCGCACATCGCCGCGAAGGAGCGGTCGCCGGCGTCCACGGCCGCCCGCTCGGGCTCGGCCGCCTCGACCGGGCCATCGGCGAACAGCAGACCGGACTCCTCGAAGGTCTCGCGGACGGCGCCGACCCAGTAGGCCAAGCCGCCGGCGTCCAGGCCCAGGCGGTCCGAGGCCTCCTCGGCCGCGGGGGCGCCCGGGGCGACGGGATGGGCCTCGTGGTCGGCGGCCTCGACGGCGCCGCCGGGGAAGACGTGGGCACCGGGTACGAACACCGAGCGGTGGCTGCGCAGCAGGAGGAGGACCTCGAGGCCGTCGGCACCGTCGCGCAGGACCATGGTGGTGGCCGCCGGACGGGGGGTGAGCACCGAAGCCGTCACGGGCCGAGCGGGATCGGGCCGGGCGGCTCGTCGCGGCCCCGACGGTCGTCACGGGGGTGGCCGTCGACGTCCACGACGGTGCCGAAGCCGTACCCCGACGGGCCCGCGGCGCCGACGGTGGCCACCTGGAGGCGGCCCCGCAGGACCCGGGCGAGGAAGGTGCGGGCCACGGCCCGGCTGGGGGGCAGCAGGAGCAGGATCCCGGCGATGTCGCCGAGGAAGCCAGGGGTGAGGAGCAGCGCCCCGGCCAGGAGGATCAGGGCGCCGTCCTGGAGGTCCCGGGTGGGGATCCGACCCTCGTTCAGGGCGGCCTGGATGCGGCCCAGCACGGTGAAGCCCTGGAGCTTGCACAGCCAAGCGCCGAAGAAGCTGATCACGATCAGCGCCACGACGGTCTCCAGGGCGCCGATGGCCTGTCCGACCTCCAGGATCACGTACAGCTCGGCCGCCGGGATGGCGACGAAGAGGACGATAAGGAGGCCGAACACGCCCTCCAGGCTAGGGGTGCGACCCCCGGGGCGCTCCCGGCCCGCCCCTCGGCGGTGTGACCCGGCCTATCCTCGCGGCGTGCGGCCGCCGTCTGTCGACGCCTTGGCCCGCAGCCTGGCCGACACGGGCCTGCCCCATCCCCTCCTCGTCGATGCCGCCCGGGCGGCCATCGGGCGGGGCGACCCGGACGGGGCCCGGGCCGACGCCGAGGCCGTCGCCACCGCTCTGCTGCGCCCGGTGGTCAACGCCACCGGCGTGCTGTTGCACACCAACCTGGGCCGGGCCCCTCTCGCCCACCACCAGGACGCGGCCTACACCAACCTGGAGCTGGACCTGGTCACAGGTGAGCGGGGCTCCCGGCGCGCCCATGCCGCCGGGCTGCTGGCCCGGGCCTGCGGCGCCGAGGCCGCCACCGTGGTGAACAACGGGGCCGCCGCCGTCCTGCTGGCGCTCGCCGCGCTCGGCCGTGACCAGGACGTCGTGGTCTCCCGGGGGGAGTTGGTGGAGATCGGCGGCGGGTTCCGCATCCCCGAGATCCTGGCCACCTCGGGGGCCCGACTGGTCGAGGTGGGCACCACCAACCGGACCCGGGCCGCCGACTACGAGCGAGCGGTGGCCGATGCGACCGACGTCGGCCTCCTGCTGAAGGTCCACCAGTCCAACTACCGGATCACCGGGTTCACCGAGGCCGCGGCCGTCGCCGACCTGGTTCGGATCGGGCCGCCCGTCGTGGTCGACCTCGGTTCGGGCCTACTCGATGCCGCCTGCCCGTGGCTGGAGGACGGCCCGCCCCGCTGGCTCGGCGACGAGCCCGGCGTGCGTCAGACCCTCGCCGCCGGCGCCGCCCTGGTCATGTTCTCGGGCGACAAGCTGCTGGGCGGCCCGCAGGCCGGGATCATCGCCGGGCGGGCCGACCTCGTCGCCGCCTGCGCCCGTCATCCGCTTGCCCGGGCCCTGCGCCCCGGGGGCCTCGTCCTCGCCGCGCTCCAGGACACCGCCCTCGCCTACCTCGGCCGCCGCGGCCAGGACATCCCGTTCTGGCGCCTGGCGAGCCGGCCCGTGGCCGACCTGCGGGCCCGGGCCGAGGCCATCGGTGTGGGCGCGGCGGTGGACACCGAAGCGGTCACCGGCGGCGGCACCCTTCCGGGCATCGGGATCCCCTCGGCGGGGGTGACCGTCGACGGCGACCTCCGGGCGGGGCTGCGGGCCGCCCCCGTACCGGTCATCGCCCGCGTGGTGGACGGCCAGACCGTCCTCGACCTGCGCACGGTCGAGCCCGAGCAGGACGCGCTGGTCTCGGCGGCCCTCGTCGCCCTCACGAGCGGGGGGTGAGCGGGCCTGCACGTCGTCGCCACCGCTGGTCACGTCGACCACGGCAAGTCCACCCTGGTCGAAGCCCTCACCGGGACCGATCCCGACCGCTGGGCCGAGGAGAAGACCCGGGGCCTCACCATCGACCTCGGGTTCGCGCACACCGAGATCGACGACCTCGTCGTCTCCTTCGTGGACGTCCCCGGCCACGTGCGCTTCCTGGCCAACATGCTCGCCGGGGTCGGCGGCGTGGTGGCCTGCCTGTTCGTCGTCGACGCCCTCGAGGGCTGGAAGCCGCAGTCCGAGGAGCACCTGCGGATCCTCGAGCTGGTCGGGGTGACCCACGGGGTGGTGGCCCTGACCAAGGTCGATCGGGCCGACCCCGACCTGGTCGCCCTCGCCCGCCTGGAGCTGGCCGAGAGGCTCACTGGATCGTTCCTGGCCGATGCGCCCGTCGTCGACGTGGCGGCACCGGCCGGACTCGGCCTCGACGACCTTCGGGCCGCCCTGGCCACCGTCCTGGCCTCGACCCCCGCGGTGGCCGACACCGGTCGACCCCGACTCTGGGTCGACCGGGCGTTCGCCGCGCGGGGGGCAGGGACCATCGTCACCGGGACCCTTCTCGGGGGCGCCGTCGCCGTCGACGACCAGCTCACCGTCCGTCCCGGCGGTCCCCCGGTGCGGGTGCGCGGCATCCAGGCCCACCACGCCTCGGTCGACCGGCTGCCCCCGGGCAGTCGCACCGCCCTCAACCTCGTCGGGGTCGAGCACGACGCCGTCGGCCGGGGTCACGTGGTGGTCCGGGCCGACCAGTGGCACGAGACGACGGTGGTCGACGCGTCGTTGTCGGTCCTGGCCTCGGTGGGCCACCGCGTCACCCGGCGGGGGGCCTTCGTGGCCCACCTCGGCACCTCTGAGCAGGTCGTGCGCCTGCGGGTCCTCGGGGCCGACGGCATCGATCCCGGGGCGGCCGGGCTGGTGCGCCTGCACCTGGCCACGGCGCTCCCGTTGGTGCCTGGTGACCGCTACGTCCTGCGGGAGTCCGGCCGGGGCGAGACGGTGGGCGGCGGGGAGATCCTGGACGTCGACCCGGTCCTGCCCGCCACCCGGGCCCGGCCGGACCGGTCGGTCGACCGGGTCGTGGCCGAGCGGGGCTGGGTCGGCGTCGAGGACCTGGAGCGCCTGACCGGTGAGCGACGGTCGGCGGTGGTGGGCACCTGGATCGTGGACCCCGAGGTGTTGGCGGCCGCCCGGGCGGCGTTGACCGAGCAGGTGGCCGCCGCCGGCGAGCTGGGCCTGGACGTGGCCCGCCTCGACGATCGGGAGCGAGCGGTTCTCGAGACCCTCGACGAGGTCGAGGTCGCCGGTGGCCGAGCCCTACCGCTCGATGCGGTCGACCCCCTGGTCGACCACCCCTACCTGGCCGCCCTGACCGAGGACCCCTTCGCCCCGCCTCCACCCGACGGCGTGGACCCGGCGGAGCTCCGTGAGCTGGCCCGGCGGGGCCTGGTCGTCCAGCAGGAAGGGCTCTGGTTCGCGTCATCCGCGCTCGACGAGGGCGCCCGGGTGTGCGCCCGCCTGCTCGCCGATCAGCCCGGCGGCTTCACCATGAGCGACCTGCGCGAGGCCCTCGGCACCAGTCGCAAGTACGCCGTCCCCCTCGCCACCCTGTTGGACGCCCGAGGGGTCACCCGCCGCCGCGACGACGTCCGCATCGCCGGGCCCCGCCTGCCGGAGGTCTGAACCGCAACCGGAGGACCCGCAACCCGACCCCACGCCCCATCCCTGCGTCGGTGTCGTTCCCCGGGCCCGACGACGGTCCGGTCGGGACCCGAGGGTCAGCGGAGCAGGAGCTCCTTGCGCTCGGCTTCGTTGCGGCCGCCCCAGATGCCGTGGGGCTCGCGGATCCCCAGGGCGTACTGCAGGCAGGGCTGCCGCACCGGGCACGAGGCGCAGATCTCCTTCGCCCGCCGTTCCCGCTCCTGCTTCTCGTCCTTGCGCTCGAACTGGGGTGGCGGGAAGAACACGGCGGCCTGCGGCCCCCGGCACGCCGCCTTCATCTGCCACTCCATGCCTGCGACCTGAGCTGTCACGCTGGACCCCCTTCCAGGGAACGCGACCGTAGACCCGCCGATTTCAGCCGTAAAGGGGTCGAGGCGAATTCCCCGAGAACACTGAACGACGGTTCACCGAATCGACCAGCCGCTCAATGGCTCAATCCCGGCGGTGCTCCTTCGGCCGCCGCTCGGGGTCGGCGGACTCCACCTCGAGGACGAGGCCGTCCAGGCCGGCCACCACCACCGGCTCGCCCGCGTCCAGCGGGGTCGCCCGGTTGGTCCGGGCCCGCCAGAGGGCCCCCTGGACCCGCACGGTGCCGTCGGGCGACACCGCGGTGACCGCCTCCCCCGCCTCGCCGATCATCCACTCGCGGCCGATCGTGGGGGTCGAGAACCGGGTCCGCACCATGGCGGGCATCCCGGCGAGGACGGCGAAGGCCAGGGAGACGAACACCCCGACGATGGTGATCCAGGACAGCGTCGGGCCGTCGTAGAGCCAGAACGTGCCCACGGCGAAGCTGACGAAGCCCACCGCTGTCCAGAAGCGCGGCACCCCGGTCTGGATGTCGACGCAGAAGGCGCCCATGGCCAGGACCAGGAGCCCGACCGCCCAGCCCCGGGCGGGCAGGACGGCGAGGCCGTAGCACCCGAAGACGAACAGTCCGGCGGCGAGGACACCGGCCACGCCGACCCCCGCGGTGTACAACTCGAAGATGATCAGACCCAGGCCCAGGACGAAGAACAGGTAGGCCACCGCGGGGCTGGCGGCGGTGTGGAACAGCTGGGAGCCGAGGGGCAGCTGGCGGAACCGCGTCTCGGTCACCGGCTCGACGTCGCCGCCCTCGACCACCTCGGTCTCGAAGCCGTCGAGGTCGTTGACGAACAGCCCGACGGTCGGGGCCAGACGGTCGGCGAAGCCCTCGTCCACCGCCACCTCGTCGTCCACCGACCGGTCGTCCAGTGCGCCGTCGAACACCTCGCCGAAGGTCGCCTCCGGCAGGCGCTGGTCACCGACGTCGCCGAGGTCGGTCCCCGGCGCCATGCCGATCTCGTCGGCGACCGCGGCGATCTCCGCCGCGCCCCCGTACGCCCGGGAGCCGCTGGGGCCGATCCACACGGTGATCGGCACCGTCGCCTCGTCGATCTGGGTGGCCAGCGCGGTGAGGTCCTCGTCGCTCACCACCGACCCCGGGCTGTTCAGCTGGAGCACCACCGCCACGGCGTCCTCGGCCTCGGCTTCGGCGATCGAGGTGGCGATGAAGTCCACGAGGACCGGGTCCAGGTAGCCCGCGGTCTCCAGCACGTCGACCTGGCCGGGAGGGTCCTCCTCCTGGGCCACGGCGAACGACGCGAGGCCGACCAGCATCAACACAGCGCCGAGAACCGTCATCGCTAGCCTGCGCAACCGAGCCTCCGGGAGGACTGGGGTTTGGATCCAGCCACGTTCTTCGCCACTTCCCGCGTCGTGATCGTCGCGGGCAAGGGTGGCGTGGGCAAGACGACGGTAACCGCCGCCCTCGCGCGCGCCGCCTCCCAGCAGGGCTGTCGCGCCGTCGTCGTCGAGGTCGAGGGCAAGTCCGGGCTGGCCAACATGTTCGGGTCCGAGGACCTCGGCTACGAGGAGACGACCCTCGTCGAGGCCGACGAGGCCGCCGGGACCGCGGACATCCGGGCCCGGACGCTGACCCCCGACGAGGCCATGCTCGAGTACCTCGAGAGCCACGGCCTCAGCCGGGTGGCCAAGCGCCTGGTCGCCTCCGGGGCCATCGACACGCTGGCCACCGCCGCCCCGGGGATAAAGGACATCCTCGTGCTGGGCAAGGTCAAGCAGCTCGAGCGGGAGGTCGACGGCGCCCTGATCATCCTGGACGCCCCGGCCGCGGGCCACGCGATCACCTTCCTGCGGTCGGCCCGCAGCCTGCTCGACGCGGTACGGGTCGGGCCGATCCACAACCAAGCGGCCGAGGTCATGGAGATGCTGACCGACACCGAGCGCTGCCAGGTCGTGCTGGTGACCCTGCCCGAGGAGACACCGGTCAACGAGCTCGTCGAGACGGCCTACAACCTCGAGGACCAGGTCGGGGTGGCCCTCGGACCGGTGGTGGTCAACGGCCTCTACCCGGACCGCCCCGGGTTGGCGACGGACCCGGTGACCGCGGCGGCGGAGGCCGGGGTCACCCTCCGGCCCGGGGAGGCCGAGGCCCTCAGGGCCGCGTCCGACTTCCGGCGCCACCGGGTCGCGCTCCAGACCGAGCAGGTCACCCGCCTCGCCGAACAGCTCCCCCTGCCCCAGCTCCGCCTGCCGTTCCTCTTCAACGCCGAGCTCGGACCCGCCGAGCTGGACCTGCTGGCCCACGCTCTGGTCGACCAGATCGCCGCGGTGGACCAGCCGTGACCTCCCCCCGGGATCTGGCCGGCACGGCCGAGGTGATCATCTGCACGGGCTCGGGCGGGGTGGGCAAGACCACGGTGGCCGCCGTGCTGGCGATGGAGGGCGCTCGACAGGGGCGGAAGACCGCCGTGGTGACCATCGATCCGGCCAAGCGGCTGGCCGACGCGCTCGGCCTCGAGGGCCTGAGCAACGAGCCCGGTCGCATCGACGGTGACTGGCCCGGCGAGCTCTACGCCCTGATGCTCGACACCAAGACCACCTTCGACAACCTGGTCACGAAGTACGCCGGCAGTGAGGACCAGGCCGAACGCATCCTGGAGAACCGCTTCTACAAGAACATCTCCTCGGCCCTCTCGGCCACCCAGGAGTTCATGGCGATGGAGAAGCTCTACGAGCTCCACGTCGAGTCGGACTTCGACCTGGTCGTGGTGGACACCCCGCCGACCCGCAACGCCCTGGACTTCCTCGACGCCCCCGGGACCCTGACCCGCTTCCTGGACCACCCGCTCTACCGGGTGGTCATGACCCCGACCCGAGGGATCCTCAAGGTGGCCGGCGTCGCCGCCCAGGCCTTCCTGCGCACGGTGGCCAAGGTCGTCGGCTCGGAGGTCATCGAGGACGCCATCGCCTTCAACCAGGCCTTCCAGGGGATGGAGTAGGGCTTCCGCAACCGGGCCCACCACGTCGACGAACTGCTCACTGACACCGCCACCCGCTTC
>JACDJC010003107.1_pt1 | contig 12344 bp, 6 predicted proteins | sample 7454191 | NCBI WGS metagenome assembly JACDJC01 (sample SAMN14253291, study PRJNA609438) | sludge metagenome | isolation source: sludge after 25d culture with pyrite and EDTA | collected 2018-12-20 | reverse complement strand
GAGGGGAGCGAAGCTTTGTGATGTTTGCTGGGAAGATAATCACTCGTATCTTGGGCTCCTCGCAATGACAGGGGGAAGAAGGGGCCTCGTAGTGACAGAGGAAATAAACCCGCCCTGGGCAAATCGCCACGCCAAATGGATATCAATAGATGATAGGAATTAAATCATTTGTGATGGGTGGTTATTGAGACCCGCTGGATGTCATTGCGGCCCGCTGGGTGTCATTGCGGCCCGCCGGGTGTCATTGCGAGCGCAGCGAAGCAATCTGATGTTTGGCGGGATGAGATTGCCGCGTCGCTTTGGCTCCTCGCAATGACAGAATAAAAAAGGGGGGGCTCCTTGCAATGACAGGGGGAAAAGGGGGGCTCCTTGCAATGACAGAGGAAAAGGGGGCTCCTTGCAATGACAGAATAAAAAGAGGGGGGCTTCGTGCAATGACAGAGGAAGCCAGGACAACACCGACATATAGCTGGGGCATAACCATAAGGTAAGGTGGTGATTGATGCTTTATACCCTGAGATGGCTACATTACAGGGGCTGATCATGACAAACCCGGGGGTACCCTGTAGAATAAATCCCCCATCCTTGGGGCACCTGAGACGCGTATGTCGATAATAGCAAAAAAAAAAATTAATTCTATTTGCATTTGTGGCTTCATTTCTGATGTTGCTCTTTTTGCCACTTGCACAGGCCCAGCGACCAAGCCAGCCTTCAGCGCGCTATCCTGACACAAAAGCCGATAGCGCCACCACACTTCGTGGAAGTGGCTTTACGCGCAAAGCCGCCTCTGTAGCGATGGTTTTACCGCAGGTCGCTTCAGCTGACATCAACCGGATACAAAACCGAAACAAAGAGAATGGAAGTCCTTTTCAGGTTGGATTAAATCGGGAACTCGACGCCACCAACACGCGAAAAATGACCGAGAAGGATTTTGCCTGGGAGGCTGTCCCAGGCGGTTGGGTGAGTCGCCTTACCTTGTCCTCACCTGGCGCCCTCGCATTGCGGGTAAAACTGGCGTTCACCTCAACCACGGAGGGTATGGAGCTGCGTTTTTTGGGTGAGGAGGAGCCGGAAAAGATTTATGGTCCCTTTAAAGAGCAAGATCTGATACCCGACACCCACGATCGGGCATTCTGGTCTCCCGTGCTTGAGGGAGAGACACTGGATATTGAGCTTTTTACTCCCAAGATCAGCCCATTTTCGTTTAATATCGCTGCAGTATCGCATCTTTTCTACTCCGTGATTAATCCACGGGGCAACATCCTGAAGGGGATTGGCGATTCCGGCGGCTGCAATCTCGATGTGGTCTGCTATAGCGACTGGGACACAGCCAGCACTGCTGTCGCCAAGATGCTTTTTTCGACCACGGAGGGCGCCTTCCTCTGTACCGGGACCCTGCTCAACGACCAGGACACGGGCAGTTGGATTCCCTATCTCATGACCGCCAATCACTGCATCGCCGACCAGGCAGCGGCCAGCACGCTCACAACCTATTGGTTCTACACCTCAGACAACTGTAACAGCGGCACGCCGGGAAACTATCAACAGCGATCAGGGGGTGCCACGCTACTGGCGACCGATGCAGGTTATGATTACACCTTCCTCAGACTCAATGCCCAACCGCCGGCCGGTATTACTTACCTGGGGTGGGACGCTAACCCGCTGAACTTCGGCGACGCAGTCACCGGCATTCATCACCCAAGCGGGGATCTGCAGAAGATCAGCTTCGGCAACTCACAGGGCTTTGGGACTTTTCCAAAAATGGCCACAAACGGGCATATCCTCACCCGTTGGAATGAAGGCGTTACAGAGGGCGGTAGCAGTGGATCACCCCTGATGAACAGTAACAGGCTCTTCACCGGTCAGCTCACCGGCGGCTCGTCTTCTTGCGCTCGCCCTCATTGGTACGACTACTACGGACGTTTCGATCTGTACTACCCGGCAGTCTCTTTCTGGCTGGACCCGGCACTCGCGTTCAAAGATGCCGTGGATAACACAGAACTGATCTGGACAACGGGCGGTGATGCGAACTGGTTTGAGCAGACAGGCACTGCCTACTACGATAATGATGCGGCGCAGAGCGGCGCTATTTCCCATTCGCAATCAACTTATATTGAGACCCATATCACAGGTCCTGGCACGCTCAGTTTTTACTGGCAGGTGTCGTCTGAGTCCGCCTGGGACTGGCTAAGTTTCTCGATTGATGGTACCGACCAGCCCGGATCAATCAGCGGCGATACAGCATGGGCGCAAAGAGAATTTTTTATCGGCTCAGGGCAACATACCCTACGCTGGACATACACTAAGGACGGCAGCGTTAATTGGGGATCAGATGCCGGATGGCTTGATAAGGTGCAGTTTACTCCTGCACTGTCGGGGTGCTCCAACAGCGTCGACCCGGTAATCGGCGGGGACGTGATTTACACTGGCAAAGAGGCCTGCGTCGCTTCCGCATCCATCACGACGCAACCGACAGTCACGGTCGCGGCAGGCGCGAATGTCGCTTACAAGGCCCCCCTGATCTCTCTTGGAACAGGCTTTACCGTTCAGCCTGGTGCGCAATTCAGGGCTGGGGCGAATATCGACACAACAGGTTATCCCGCCAGCACCAAGGCCATCAGCAGCGAGCCGCCGGTGATCCACCCACAGCCCATGGCACGGCTTTCCACCACCGCCCGAGTCGAAGGCCCCAAACCGCTTGCGCCGGCAGATTTGCCCGTGCGGTTGCGCGACCTGCTAAAGACGCAGGAGGCCGATGCCTCAGATATAGCCATGGATGCGGCTGGTCGCTACATCGTCTTCGCGACCCAGGCGGCACTTGCGGAGCAGGACCATAACGGGCAAAGCGATGTCTATCTGTACGAGGTCAGTAATGATACTGCCAGGCCATTAAGCATCAATGGTTTAGGTGACACTGCAAACGGCCCCAGCCAGCAACCGAAAATAGATGGCGGCGGCCGGTATGTGGTCTACAGCTCTGAAGCGAGCGACCTGATTCCCGATGATGGCAATGGGGTCGCGGACATCTACATCCACGACATTACAGCTGACCTGACCGCACGGGTAAGTCTTGGCACGACCGGCGCCGAGTCTGACCGGCCTGCCAGCAATCCGGCTATTGCCAGCAACCAGCCACAAATCCTCTACCACCGGGTTGATGCAGACGGTTATGGTGGAATCTATCGCTACAATTATGATTGGCCAGCACTGGGTACAACGCTTGTTAGCCAGAAGAGCAACGACCAGGGTTTGAGCGTCAACAGCCATCATCCGGCCATCAGTACAGATGGCCGCTATATCGCCTATCTGGAGAGCCCAGAGGCGGATGCACCCTGGGTCGGGTGCAGCACGGTTCGTTACGACCAGGAACAGGGATTGTATGTGCGACTTGATTGTCCGGATGGGTATGATGCGGATAACGGCCTTGCACTTCGGTTTGCCGCGGATGGTGAAACGGTGGTCTGGGAACAGGCGCGGTAGTTGGTGGCTGACTGACCCTCCACTCGGCAAAAGCTTTACAGAGTGGAGGAGAAGAAGCTCTGTGATCTGTCGACTGGCATTGCGGCCAGCCGGCTTTCATTGGGACTCTTCTACTGTCATTGCGACCCGTCGGGTGTCATTGCGAGCGCAGCGAAACGATCTGATGTGCGTGGTGGGATGAGATTGCCGCGTCGCCTGGGCTCCTCGCAATGACAGGGAGGGGAGGTGGCTCCTTGCAATGACAGGGAAAGGTTCCTGCAATGGCCGGAAAAGGGGGGCTCCTTGCAAATGACAGAGGGGAAAAAGGGGGGATCTGCGACCTGTCGGCTGGCATTGCGACCCTTCGGGTGTCATTGCGAGCGTAGCGAAGCAATCTGATGTGTGGTGAGATTGATGCCGAAATTAAAGTCGTAAAGTGAAATACCTTGCGGCTCGATATGTGAATCATTAAGGAAGTAAGAGATTGATGTGTTCGCGATACCCAGGAGGTTACTGATATCGGTGCTTGTCACACTGGATTACAAAATAATCTTGTGCAAAAAAACCGCCCTGATGAAATCAGGGCGGTTTTTTTCACCTCATAAATTAAGGAAGCCTGCGATCATTACAGGCCCCCTCAATCTTCTGCAGTTACGGATTACCGCTCACCTGCTGAACAGCGCGAGTGTAAGCGTGGTCAAACGAGAAACCATAACGCTTGATCTCGATACCTGCTACACCGTTGTCAAGGCGCAGGAAGGAGGTACCGACAACAGGCAGACCGGCATACTCATGCCCGTTAGCTGAATCCAGTACATCCGAGTCCACGGTCAGGTCCAGACGCGTCCAGCCCTCGGTGAAGCCAGCCTGATTAACCTGGCCGTTCAAAGTAGCATCAGACAGCTGCGAGCCGAAGATACCATTACCGAACTCGACCACGTTAACTTCATACTTGAGGAAAGCATGGGTCGGGCTTGATGGAATCGTCGGTGAAGGACAGAGACTTGGATCTGAGATCGGGAAACTCTCGCCTGTGAAGGGGTCGGTACAGGAGCTGGTCGAGTGGAAAACACCCTCTTCACGATCATAGCTGTTGATACCAACCTGAACCTTCGACTCACCGCCATTAACAGTTTCGTCGTCCGTATACAGCTCAACGAACGGCGCCAACCCAGCTAGGGTAGCATTATCGGGATTACCGTCAGCGTCTTTGTCCACATGAGCCCACTTGGTGGGGAATGTGATCACCCAGTCGGTATCCGCTTGACCAGCATCAGCACGGAAACGGTTGATCAGGGTATTACGCATCAATACCGCGTCGACCGCAAGAATCGGCTGCTGACCCGCGCCATTCCACACAGACAGCAACTGAGTTCCGACTTCATTATCATGGATCTCAGAAATAGGCGGGTTTACCTGATTAAAGTTCGGATTCAGACTGCCTGGTGCAAAGACCAGATCATCTGTACTGGCTCCATCCACATCAAGCGGATTAAAGAAGTTGGCAAATGTAACTGCATTTACACCATAGCCGGTACCATCCATAACATTGAGCACCTGAGCGGTGACCTGGAGCGAGTTGGTCGGCTCATCCAACTGGGCTCTTGTATTGGCTATGTTAGCCGCACTAAACTGAGCTTCGACAGTTGCGCAGTCCACTGGCGCACGGTAACCGCCAGCTTTATCCTCATGTTTGGCATTATCGGAAAGGGCTGCAAAATCATTTTTGGCACCAGTCACATCGCCGTCACGCCCCATGCTAAAGATTTCGACATAACCTTCCAGGGTACGAGCAAAGCCATCGGGTCCACCGTCCTGCTTCAGGTCTTCACTACCATCATACTCAGCCGGTGTGAAAAGCGTGCTACCAGGGTTTGTTGGGCTGGTTGCAGCAATGACTGAAGGGACAGTACAGGTCGTATCATAAGTAATCAGCTTACCACCACCCGTGGTATCGTCCTTGGTTATCACACCTGTCCAAACATCGAAAGGTGAAAGCACGATATTGAAGTCACGCACCTCGCGGCTATTATAGCCCTCGCGGAAACGGATCTTCGCTGTAGTGGTCTCACCGCTGGTGTTGGTAATGTGCAGATAGGTATTAAACCCGTTGTTCGCTGTGTAGTAGGGAACAACAAAAGCCTCCCCAAGACCATCCTCAGCCAAGTTGACCGCGTGTGCAGAAGTCACAGACAGGGCCGCTACTACAGCCGAGGCAACTGCTGCTTTCTTAAATACTGCTTTCTTCTTAAACATCGACTTTGACATATGTATCTCCAACGGTTATCGATCGATAAACATCCAAAATTTAGTGCGATATCCTGCAGGACTATCGCCCTTCCCCATAGATTGCCAAGCGTTCCCTTTTATAAACCTTGGTAACCCATGAATCTCCCCTACTAACGTCGTGAAAAAAATCATCGCTGCACATGGTACCAAACTCCGCCATCCTGAATCCACTTCTCATCTAGCGCGGTCTCCCCTTTAGTAACAGATGACCCACTGTCAGAATTAAACGGCACCATCGCATTGTACTGCACGCTGACAACAACTTCGGCAGAAGCATCTTTTATGGTCATTTTAGCTATCCGCGCGTTTAACCATCCGACTTGACCGCCAAACGCCCCCTGAAACTGCTCGACGCTATAAAGCGCTCGATAGCCGGGTGATTGGTACCTATATGCCTCTGAAAAATCCCTTTTAATCAAGGCCGCCCAGCGCCCCTCTACGCGCTCTTTCAGCTGCTCTTTCGAGTCAACCGGGCTATCAGCCAACATACCTTCGGCTACAGAAGCAGACGACTGCTTCTGGATACCCGTAGGCTCAGTCGCACGACACCCCACCATTAACAACAAAGACAAGGACATTAAGGCATAAACGGTGCGTCTAAAATACAACAACCAATTATCCTTAATTAATTTACACCGCATTCTTCACCTCAAGCCAATTGATGTCAAGTACTTAGCGCACATTCTTTGCGTTTTTATCAACTGTTGCCAAAATACAACTGTAACTGTTTTTCCGTTACTGTTTCTGGATACTATTCTGGCCCCACTATGCAGACTAACACAGCTTAACACCCATAAAAGGTAGCATCGGACAATACCAAGCGCCCAGAGCATATCGGCCGACACTATAGAAATCAATAGACCATAAGCGGAAACCGGTTAATTAACCGTCATACTTACACCCGCATCACACTCAATATACGCCGCCCAAAATCGCACAGGATGCGACAGCGTCCCCGCTCTCTCGTCAACAGACGCCCTTGCACCTGATATTTGCCCTCCTGCTCCCACCAGAGTCGAAAATTAGTCTCCTTTACAGAAAACGGGTTAGGAAAGGCTTTCCGTAGATCTTCCCGAAACCGATACAGCCGCCGTGCATCAAAGGGAATGGGGCTACCATCTTCAAACTGACCCAGGCTCCAGCCTTGATACATGGCCTCGCCATGCCCCTCCTGCATGAGATCAAGCCGGTATTTCTGCCAAAGTTCCTGCGCGACCGGTTGATTCCCAGCATAGCGATTCAGCATCCCTAAACCATCCCCACTATCGTAGCCTGTGAAATGATAAAAACGGAGTGGCACTCCACCCGCACAAAATGTGCCATCACTCTGCTTCGTAATCGGCCTGTGGGCGACATTCCATGTGGCCACGTTACAACCCGGATCCCGCACGATATGGAGACGATCAAAAAAACCAGGGGCGAGATCACACCAACGCTGGTCGGTGAAAAGCCCTCCCGGAATATCATCGATACAAAAATCGTATAACCGCCTGGCCCACCACCGAATAAACTCTCCCCCCTGCCCCGAGGTTTTGGCCCCGAAGAAGCCGAGATTGAAAACACCGTGTTTGAGCGCGGATATCTCATTATCCCGTACCGCCCTATCCTCCTCCTCCCGATGAAGCAGGTGGGGAGTTAACAGAATATCGTACTCGTCCAACATTCTTGAGAGCGAGTCCAGGCTATTGAACACCTTTATATCAGGATCAAGATAGATTAGTTTCGACACATCCGAGCGCTGCATCAATCGCTCTGCCGCCACGCCCTTCACCGCAGTGCAGAGTTCTACGATGGTGTGGCCAAATGCCCAGGCCTCCCAGTTTGGTATTCCCAACTCTTGTATAGTAAGAACCTCGTCGAAAGGCTCGCTTTCCAAATCGAACCCTGGAGGTAATTCGTCGGTATAGAGCAGCACAAAGGTCCAGTTGGGATGAAACTGCTTCAGCGAACGGGCTAAAACCCGGGCCTTGGGAAGGTAACTCTTGGTTACCGAGGTGTAGACAAGCATCAGTGTAGTTTCCTCTTCGAGTCCTGAAATAACTGCTCCAATGCACCGAACAGCTCTTCCATTGAGGCATCGATTGGAATCGCCCGCCCCAGAGAATAGTGTTTGACTCGCGCACCCTGTGCGCCGATATCATAGGCGACAACAGGCAAGCCCAATGCCATCGCCTCGGACAAAGTGCGGCTAAAGGTCTCCGGAACTATAGTAGACATAAAATAGATGTTAATTCCTTCTTGCCGGATGATATCCGGCAAACTCTCTACCTGGTAGGAACCAAGCACTCTGACACCCTCCTGCATAGGCACCAGACTCCGGCCCACCACTGTAATGGGCACCTGCCAGCCTTGCTCCCGAATATAGGAGGCCAGCCGATTAATGTTAGCAGCACCCTTGACAGTGGTCATAGTGCCCAGTACACCGATGTGGAGCCTGCCGGAAATCGAAACCGGCTCTTCGGATACAAATGTAAGTGTCGGCTGAGGCGCAATCTGAATCTTGATAGTTTTTACATCCAGTCCACGACTCAGAATATCCACCGCCGATGCATCAAAGACTGTTACTTGGTCTGCACACTCCAGCAGGGCGGCAAAGGCTTGGCGCCAATGGGAGATATCCGCTTCTTGTGTCGCGGCTATATTACGCCGCAAACAGTAGCGACAATCATTCTCATCTTTTGGCACGCCACAATAGAGTTCACGGTAGTCAAGAAGATGCTGGGAAGGACAAAGGGAGTAGAAATCGTGGACAACATACTCCAACGGCACCTCCGCCTCTTGCACATAGGCGCAAAGCTGAACAATCAATCTTTCAACCTCTGGAAACTCGAAAAGAGAGTTAACCACCACACGACCGTAAGACAATCTACCAAGATTATTAAACAGATGATCCAGCGACCTGGCTACCCCGAGCAATCCATCATCCTGCCCGATCCATTCCACAAACCAGCCGCCTCCCTCATAGTAAACCCGTAATACCGTCACCCGATCCTTGAGTAAATTATCCACGCGCTGGTCATTGTACAGGTTGGCGCCTCCCCCCAGGTTATGATCGAATATCAGAGCAAGCCCACTTACCTCTTTACTCTCCAGTCGATCGAATAACCGGCCAACAGGCATCGCACCGGGATACCCCGGTACATTCAGGTCACTGGGAAGATAGGCATGGCTGGTAAGATCATGGGTCTGAGCAAACCAAGGGAAAAGACGTTCCAACGCATGAGCCAAGGTACCATCCACCTGGCCGGATTCCGCATCGAATTGACTATAGGAGAGAGACATATCGACAAGCGCCCGCATGACCGTCCCCCTCAGCCAGAACATGGATGATGCGGGGAAATTGACCTTATCTAGCTTGTCATACTCTGAATCATCAGCCTTCGCCCTGCTAAGCAACCATCGCATCTGCTGCTCATTGCCGCCCACCCTCATCAAGGGGCGTACCGGATAATAAGGCGCCGGATAGAGAATACCCAGGCTCTCATCCCGAACAAAATGATCAATAACACCCCCAACCAGCTCCGGCGTGCCAAGCAGCGATTCATAAAGATACCCGCGCCATCCACGCAAATGTAGATTATGCGGTGACCGTTTTGTGTGAACATGAAGGATGAAATCGTAATCCGCAAGACGGGAACCAAAGGTAACGATCATAGGGGCAATATCCCTTCCGCGGTTAGGCGGAACCTGGATATCAAGTAATTCTACCCCCTGCAACCCAGATAGCTTATCGTTCAGCTGACGAGCCTTCTCCGTTGTGTCGGTGCTGACGTAGAGATCATACCCGGTTGGAATATTGGCGAGATAACCAGCCAACTCAGGAACCAATTCGGGGTAATAAAGGTGGGCATGTACAGCTATTTTCTTGGTTACTATTTTTCGGCGATTCCGCTTTTGGCCATCGAGCACAAGCAAGGGGGCCAACTGATTCTGGCTCGTCAGCGCTGCGTCATGCGTTCGGCTTCGCACGTGTTCCACTGTCTTCTGCCGAAGACCATCCACCCCCCCTCTCCGCAACGAGCTTACCACTCTAGAGATAAGACGATGCAAACCACGACGACCCGGGTAGATGGAGCGGTAGTTGGAGTAAATCTCACCCAGTCGACGCAGACGCAGAACAGCACGAATGGCTTCGCGCAGGGGACGAGTCAAACGCCAGGAAGTGGAGTTCAAATAGCCTTCAATTTCGTGCTGCAATTGCGCCACACGGTGATCGCGTGCACTCACGACCCGTACCAGTTCTTCTTCTCGCTTGCGGAATTGAGCCTCCAGCAGCGTTTGTTGCTTACGCAGCCGGGCCTGCCGCTCTGCCATTTCGATCTGCTGCTCCTGCAAGATCTCATGCAGCCGGGCATTTTCGCCTTTATATACGCCACTAAGACGGGTGAACTCTACAACCTGTCCATGGAGTTGCGTGATGCAGCCCAGAACAGGGGCATACTCAACCAGACGCTGCGTAGCCGCGTCCACCACCAACCGAACCTCTTCAGCGTCCAGAGTCAGCTCATCACTGGCAATAGCGTACATGGCCTCAAACAGACGCCGCACATCCTGCGGAACTTTATGATCACTCCATAGATCACCTATACCGTACTCTGTATGACGCAACCCATCCCGCAAAAAGCTGCTCGCGAACGCTTCTGCCCGCCGAGCAAATGTCGCGCCGGTCTCAAGACCGAATTTCCCACCTATTCTATGCAGCTCCCGCACCGGGTTCGCCATCAGACGGTCATAATCAACCACAACCGCAGGCGTATCCCGTGACTCCACGACTACCGGTAATATATGCTCCAACCAAAGCATGTAACTTTGCTCCGGCAGTAGCCGATCACGTTTCCAGAGGGACTCCGCCACACTCTTTGGATTTCTGATTGCGATAATCAGCCCCAGATCCACTCCCTGGTCGCGAAACAACGGCTTCCAGAAAGAGAGCAGGCGTGCTGCCCGGGGATTTTTAAGTGCAAGCAGATTTCCCGTGGTGAATTTTTTAGCCAACCACTCTTTTGCCCGCATCCAGACGGCCTTCACGTCCTTATTATCTAATGAGACATTATCGATTAAATAAAGACTTTGCCAGTCGTGCCCCAAGCTGCGCAGAAGATCGGTATTTAATGCATTAAACTCTATATCCTCCCAGAAGCCGGTCTCATTGACCTCCTTCACAGGAGGCTCCAGGTTATCACCCAGATCGGCGCCGAGTGTCTGCAGGCCGTAGGCGAGCGCGCTGGTACCGCTACGGTGCATACCGACCACCAGCAGTAATTTTTTTCTGATTGCAGGTGATGCGTTGAGGTCAGTGTCGAAAACTGCCACGGTTATATCCAAATGCCGGTAAAACTGATTTGCTCTAAGATGCCTTCATCTCCTTGAGTTCCATTACCTCTTTTCTGAAGGCAACAGCATCCTGTTTTGCAAGCTGTTCTTCAAACAGTTCCTCTGCAAAACGGTATAGTTCCATATCCAAACGATTATGCTCTCGGATTAACTCAAGTGTAGTTTTGGGGAGGTCTTCAGCACGGCTTCTTTGCTGCGCTACATTTTTGTTGGCATAACCGCGTATACTCCAGCCAAATCTTTTTCTCAAAAGGACGATTGTCTCGTCAAATCGCTCAGTGAGTCCTACGACTGAAAAACTGCTGATCAAATTCTCTTTGGCCTTGGCTAAATCGGCTGCGGAACACTGCCCCATGGGGCGGCTGTTTGCCACCATCTGTACCTGGTGATTGTGGGTTAGATACGACATAATGCCGCTAGAGATAAACTCCTCGATATCCATTCTGGCGGCTTTATGGAAGTCGCCGTAAAGCGGTGTATTCTTCTGCTGCTGCTTTAGAACCTTTTTTACCTCATAATAATTGGAAATAGTCCGCTCAACAGGATCCCTGAGCACGGTTATATAGGTAGTTGGGCCGGAAAGTCTCCGATGCAGGCCATAAGCAATATGACCACAAAATAGTTTAATGCCTTCCTTCTGCTCCTCACTCAGGGCTAGAAAATCATTGAAATCGTTGTACCCCGGCTCCCCAGGATAGAGCAGATAGGTTTCATCGTCGTTGTAAATATCCTGCAAAATCGCACGCAATGTGGTCCCTGCAGTTTTTCCTATATGGATAAAGATTAGAGATTCGTTATCGTGATTGGGCATTATCGACATCTATTTCTGGTAAGCGGTGCTGGCGAGCACCTGGGATGGGACTATCAAGACCGGGCGATCCAAATGCAGCGCGAAAGTATCCCAATCACCCTTTCTTCCGTCAAGGATATTTTAAATATGATCGGCTTGAACAATTGGGACCGATGGCCATGCTGAAAAACTTGGGCAATCGAACAGAAACAAATTTCAAGTCACCCGGTACGACTGTCGGCGGAGTGGTTTGACCTGTAGGAGGTTTGCCCCGGGCCGAATTCGCGGCGGGGGCGCCGCTCCTACGGATACGATTGGCCGGCGGGGTGGTTTGACCTGTAGGAGGTCCGCCCCGGGCCGAATTCGCGGCGGGGCGCCGCTCCTACCGGAAGATTCACCCTTCGCGGCCGAAATATGCCCGGTCGTAGGAGCCGCTTTAGCTGCGATCCGTGCACCGCTGCAAAGTCCTTCG
>JACDJC010003106.1_pt1 | contig 12345 bp, 10 predicted proteins | sample 7454191 | NCBI WGS metagenome assembly JACDJC01 (sample SAMN14253291, study PRJNA609438) | sludge metagenome | isolation source: sludge after 25d culture with pyrite and EDTA | collected 2018-12-20 | reverse complement strand
GAGCGCTCGCAGGTCATAACCTACGGCAAATCCGTTGCCATCGGTAAAGGCCAGGTCGCCGTAAATGGTTTTCAGCAGGCTTGACTTTCCGCTGCCCACCCGGCCTATGAGATAAACAAACTCACCCGGTTTAACCGATAGATTTACATCGCGCAAAATAATGTGCTCATTGTGACGAATTAACCCTTCGGATATTTCTATGATGTTGCCGTTGTTGTTGACTGCTGTTTGTGCCTCTTTTGCCATGAGTTTTTCCCATTACTAATATTTACAAATCTTCCAATGCTTTTTTAATACGTTGCATGGCCTCCATTAAAATCTCGTCACTGCTGGCATACGAAAGCCGCAGGCATTTGTTGTTTCCAAAGGCACCGCCCGAAACGGTGGCCACATGTGCCACTTCTAAAAGATAGAAGCTCAAATCGTTGGCGTTGTTTATCTTTTTCCCTTTATAGCTTTTGCCAAAAAAAGCGCTCACATTTGGGAAAAGATAAAAAGCACCATGAGGTTCATTGGTTTTCAATCCCCGAATGCCGGCGGCAAGATTTAGCATTAAATCGCGTCTTCGCTTAAAAGCATCACGCATGGCATAAGTATCCTCTAAACTCCCATTAACAGCGGCCAACGACGCCATTTGTGCTATGGTGCATGCACCCGAGGTATATTGTCCCTGCAATTTGGCGCAAGCGTTGGCAATCCAAAGTGGAGCCGCCAGATACCCAATACGCCACCCCGTCATTGCATAGCCTTTTGAAACCCCATTTACAATAACTGTCCGCTCTTTCATTTCGGGGAAAGAGGCTATGCTGTGGTGTTTTTCCTGATAGTTGATGTATTCGTAAATCTCATCGGAAATCACAAAAACCTGAGGATGCCTAATCAAAACCTCTACCAATCCCTCGAGCTCCTCATAAGAGTAAATGCTTCCGGTGGGATTGCAGGGGCTGTTTAAAAAGAGCGCCTTGGTGGCAGGTGTAATGGCCGTTTCGAGCTGGGCCGGCGTTATTTTAAAATCCTGTTCGATGCCGGCGTGCACTACCACCGAAGTGCCTTCGGCCAATTTAACCATTTCGGGATAACTTACCCAATAGGGCGAAAGGATTATCACCTCGTCGCCGGGGCCAATGAGGCTCAGGACCGCGTTGGCCAGACATTGCTTTCCGCCATTGGATATCACAATCTGGTTGGGGCTGTAATGCAATCCATTATCGCGCAGCAATTTGACCGATACAGCTTCCCGCAGGGACAGAATGCCAGGTACCGGCGGATAATGTGTGAAGTTATTGTTAATGGCTTCGATGGCGGCATCTTTGATGTGCCGGGGCGTGGGAAAGTCGGGCTCCCCCACACTCAAATTGATAATATCCATGCCCCGCGCCTGCAGCTCACGGCTGCGTTGCGACATGGCAATGGTTTCGGATTCGGAAAGATGTGTTAGACGTTTGGAAAGTAAATTCATTTAAATGTGATGATAAAGGAAATAGTGCCTATGCACAATTATGGAATCCCAAAACGATTGCCGCTAAACCTGGTTACTGTTTGAGGCAAAAATAATCAAATTTGTCATATACTTGACCAGGAGATTCCCCTTTGATTAAGAAAAGGAAGTCTAAAACAGACAAAAGTTCCAATAATAATCACACAACTGTAGTAAGTAATTTTCCAATATCTTTTATGCCTTTCTTTATTTTCCTCTGAGTTTTCAACCGTGGTTCTGTTCTTCCCTGTATATAATGTCCCAGTTGACGTTGGTTAATGCCGGTAGCCCGTGATAAGGCTGCACGGGTTATAATACCGTCCAACTTATGCAATACTGCCGACATCTGAAGATCATAGTCAAACATGTATTCATTACGCTCTATAAAGTCAGGCAAAACGTCGCCGTCCTCAATGGAGCTTTTCACATGAAAATCAAAAGCATCTTCAAACTCCTTTTTCACTGCATCAATTGTTTTGCCTGTTACCAATACAACACCATTGATGGCCCCCGTACCGGCACAATAATTGTTGCCACTCCAACTAATATCTACCTTAATTTTTTTCATGACTATATATTATTTTCATCCGTAAATAATTGATTTTTATGGTCGGATGGAACTCCATGTTTGCTATTTTCATAGGTGTTTGTGTTTCTTCGCAAACATGTTCGTTTCATAGTTATTTCCATCCCGCCTGCTTGAATATACTATTCAAAATCTCCTGATCTAAAGTTTCGTTAGGCCTTTTATTGACCGTTACCTTACCCTTTTTCACAGGGTGCTTCAACTGCCTGTGGCTCCCTTTTTTGGCTTGAAAGGTACCATCCGTTAGCTTTTAACATTTTCAAAACCTCACTTACTTTGTATCGTTTCATTTATTATGATTATCGCCAAAAGGACAAAGATAGTAAAAATACCACTCCTATTTTAAAATATGACTGCTAAGGCAAATATATTTTTGTACTTTTGCACTAAATTTCATTTTTATTCTCTGCCTGTACCAGTGGAAAATAACAAATGACCTCGATTCATCGGGGTATTAATCGGGAGGGAATATCATTGATTAGAGCCTGTTAAAAATGACTTTAAAGAGCAAAAAACTACCCGAGGTGGTGATTTATTCCGATGGTGGAGCGGAGCCTAACCCCGGAAGGGGCGGTTATGGGGTAATCCTCACCCACCGGAGCCATAAGAAGGAGCTTTCGCAGGGTTACCGGCACACCACCAACAACCGCATGGAACTGATGGGTGTGATTACCGGGCTTGAGGCCCTTAAAACCAGGTCGAAAGTAAAGATATATACCGATTCGCGCTACGTGGTGGACGGTATAGAAAAAGGGTGGGCCCGCAAGTGGAAATCCAAAGGGTGGTATCGCACCAAAAATGAGAAAGCCATCAATGCCGACTTGTGGGCACGATTGCTGGAGCTTTTGGAAAAACATGAAGTAAGCTTCTTCTGGGTACGTGGACACAATGGTCATGCCCAAAACGAAAGATGCGACACCCTGGCCACCCTGGCTTTAAACCGCGATAATCTTGAAGAGGACACCGGCTTTATGCCCAATGTACAAAAGAGGAATTCATCTCCCGACTTATTTTAATGCTCACCGCCGGTTTGTCCGCATCTACACCATAAATTACAAAATAATTACTCCCCTAATTTGATATATTATGGAAGCTTCCGCGCTTAATATTATCCTTATCCTCGCGCCATTACTCATCGTGGTGATCTTTACGCTGTTGCTGGTTAGCTGGTTCTTAAACCATGAGTCGCGTCGCCGCCGGCAGGAGTTTTTGCTGCAACACAGCAGAGAATTGCTTCGATACAGACTACAAGCCTACGAGCGGTTTGCTCTTTTGCTCGAACGCATTACTCCTGAGGCTTTGGTCTTGCGCGAACAGGAACAAAATATGACCGTTTTTCAACTACAAAACCGGCTGTTGAAAACCATTCGTGCCGAATTTAACCACAACCTGGCTATGCAAATTTATTTGCCTCCTAAAAATATGGACCTTATCAAGCAGGCACGCGAGGAGGTGGTACGGCTCATCAACACCATCTCGTCGGAGATACCGCCCAATGTGCCTGCCATTGAGTTGGGGCGACGAATCATTGAACAGGCCGGCGGTGTGACTCATCAAAAGTTGAAGAGGGCTTTTGAAGCGCTGGCCGGGGATTTGGATGAGTTGGGGGTGGGAAAGTGAGATTGAGGGGAAAGAGTGAAGGAGATTGAAAAAAGGACTGAAGACAGAAGACGGTAGACGGAAGACAGAAGTTGAAAATAATGTGCGGGGCCTTTTTAGAGAAAATTCCTAAATTTTCTCTAAGCTAAAAGTGCTGTATTGAGCCGTCCGAGATATTGAAACTACAAAAAAGATAAGACGAAAAACCCTAGAAGGGGAATAACCCAAACAATTTTAATCGCGGAAAGAGATATGGGATTTAAATTTGAAAATTTGATGAATATGTTAATAGCTTTTAGAAACAATTTAAAATAATAGCAAATGAATTTGGTCTTCCCTGCCTATCTACCTGCCGGATAGCCAGTTGACTTCTGTCTTCCGTCTTCAATCAATCTTTTTCCTTTGAGCTTTCAGCTTTGAGCTCTCTAATCCTTTTTTAATCCTTAATCTTTCTTTTAATCCTTTTCCGTCTCCTTCAATCTCTCAGCCATCTCCACCCCCAGTGCCCGGCAAGCCTCGTATTGTTGTTTTTTCAGGGCGTGTTTCTCCTCCACCGGCTGGGCTATCACATTTAATTTAAGGACTTCGGCGAACTCATTGAGTCGCTTTACCGCGGCGCCTGCCCAGGTGAAGGAGCCCAAAATGCCCAGCTCGCGGTTTTTTATGCCGATACCCTGAAGGATACTCACCAGTGCCTCCATGTTGGGATGAAGGCCGTTGTTGTAGGTGGGACTTGCAAGCACCAGCCCCTTGTATTTAAAGATATCGGAGATGATAAACGAGGCGTGAGTCCTGGAGACGTCGTACATTTTAATCTGTTTTATCCCTTGTTCGGCCAGTGAACGAGCCACAGTCTCGGCCATCTCCCCGGTATGGCCATACATGGAGGCATAGGCAATTACTACACCTTTTTCGCCCTGAAAAGTACTCCATTGACGGTACAGTTCCATCACTTCCGGGATATGCCCGCGGATTACGGGCCCGTGTGTGGCAGCTATCATCTTAATCTCAACATCCTTAAGCTTCTGCATAGCCTTTTGCACAGGGCTCCCATACTTTCCCACGATGTTGGAATAGTAGCGCCGCATCTCGTCGCGAAGGCCATGAAAGTCCATCTCATCGTCGAATACAGCCCCGTCGAGTGCGCCAAAGCTACCAAAGGCATCGGCAGAGAAGAGCACTTTTTCCTGCTCCTCATAAGTCATCATCGTCTCGGGCCAATGAACCATGGGTGCCATGTAAAACCGCAGTTTATGCCGGCCTAAATCCAACATGTCGCCCTCTTTAATTTCCATAAGGTTGTCACTGATGCCAAAGAACCCCTCAATCATGGGCAGTGTCTTTTTATTTCCCACTATCTGTACCTTTGGATACATCTGACGAATTATGCGCAACGACCCGGCATGATCGGGTTCCATATGGTTGATTACCAAATAATCAAGGGGCCGGTCGCCTACAACAGCCTTAATCTTTTGCAGAAACTTCTCTACCTGTCCTATTTCGACGGTGTCAATAAGGGCAACCTTGTGGTCGTTGATAAGATAGGAGTTATAGGCTATGCCCAGGGGCAACGGCCACAAATTTTCGAAAAGCTGTGTACGGCGATCGTTTACACCTACGTAATAAATATGATCGGAAAGGTGAATGGGTTGATACATGGTGAAAGAGTTGGGGGTTGGGGGTTGGGAGTTGGGGGTTGGGAGTTGGGAGCACGAAGCACGGAGCACGATTCCGATAGCTATCGGAATGGAAGACGGAAGACGGAAGATAGAAAGAGATTGAGAGGATTGAAGGGAAGAGATTGAAGGGAAGAGATTGATGAGAGATTGATGAAAAAAGATTGAAAAAGGAGATTGATATTTTCACCTCTTACCAGACACTTTTTTCTTTTTTTCTTTTTTCCTTTCATCTTTCACCTTTTACCTTTCACCTCCCTAACCCCCTGCTACCTATTGCCTGCTGCATCACCGCGTCCGTATCAACAGCCACACATCGTTGTACTTGTCGTACTGAGAGCGGATTCGGGCAATATGGCTGCGTGCGGGGGCCTCTTCGTTATAAGCACCCACCGAAATGCGGTATAAGCCATTCTCATTCTCCAGAATCACCGCTGGAAAGTGCTCCTTTTTTAGATCCTCCTTATAGGTGCGGGCATTATCTAAAATCCTGAACGAGCCAATAATCACATAGTAACGATGATAAGTGTCGGGTCCCTCCTCTTCAACAGTTTTTACTTTTTCTTCGCGCACCACAATTTCAGGTGTTTTATCGTCCAGGCGGCTGGAACCTTTTTTCATAGAAGCACATCCGGAAAACAAAATCGCCGGCAAAAGAAATAAGAATAGTATTCTTCTCATGATTTTTTTTGTATTAATGATTAATTCCTAAATACTTAACTATACCTAATCGGGAAACGAAATTAAATGCCAAAAGTGGGAAAAATAAAAGAGAGAAACAATAAACCGCAGAAATATCTATTTTTACAAAAACTTTTAACCCGCTATGGCACTAAAACGAAATCATACTTCACGGCCAAAATCAAAAAGCAAACTGCTCAGCTTTTTTGTTATATCGGCTGCTGTCATAATTCTTGCAGGTTATCTGCTGCTGACCGTCTACCAGCGCCTGTTTGCACCCAACATAGAATTGGGAAACCGGCAAACCGCCGACTTTTATATTCCCACCAATGCTACTTTTCAGGAAGTTACCGGGTTGTTGGAGCTGTCGGGGTTTCTGAAAAGCGTAAATGACTTTAAATGGCTGGCCACCAAAAAGGGATATCCATCGTCGGTAAAGGCAGGCCGGTATGTTTTGGAGCAGGGCATGAATAACAACCAACTGGTAAACATGCTCCGGGCCGGCAGACAAACCCCAATTAAGCTCACCTTTAATAACGTCAGAACCAAAGAGGAGCTGGCTGGAAAAGTATCGGCAAAAATTGAAGCCGACTCTCTATCTATTGTTAAAGTCCTCAACGACACTCTGTTCATCAATGAAATGGGGTTCTCACCCTCCACGGTTTTTGCCATGATTATTCCAAACACCTACGAAATGTGGTGGAATACCAATGCGGCAGACTTTTTAAAACGAATGCATCGCGAGTATCAACAATTTTGGTCTCCCGAAAGACTTGAAAAAGCTAAGGCAGCCGGACTCACCCCCATCGAAGTGGCCACACTGGCCAGCATTGTAGATGAAGAAACCGTTAAAGCCGATGAAAAAGCAACGGTGGCAGGACTTTACCTCAATCGACTCAACAAAGGAATTCGCCTTCAGGCCGACCCCACTATTAAATACGTGCTGGGCGACTTTACCATCAACAGGGTATTGAACCGCGACCTTAAAATCGATTCACCCTACAACACCTACCTTTATGCCGGTCTTCCACCAGGACCTATCCGAATACCTTCCATACAGGGCATTGATGCGGTACTCAATTATCAAAAACACGATTACCTGTATATGTGCGCTAAAGATGATTTTTCGGGTTATCATAACTTTTCCAAAACCCTTCAACAACATAACATAAACGCAGCCCGCTATCGCCGTGCTCTGAGAGAACGGGGGATATGGAGGTGAGGGAAGACGGGAGACAGGAGACGGAAGAGGTAAGCACGAAGTTGGTAAACAGTGAGTGGTAAAAGGTAAAAGGTAAACGGTAAAAGGTGAAGGGTGAAAGGTGAGGGGTGAAGGGTGAAAGGGAAGAAGGTATCCAAATCAGGGTTTCACTTAAAGTGAAGCTCTGAACAATGGGATTGTGAACGGTATCTTGTAAAGACCCCTACTTACCGGCAGGCAGATGTCTCTATCAAGTGTGCTACGGCTTGTAAAGACGCACGGCCGTGCGTCTCTAACGAGAAACTCCGAACCCCGAACCAATCGCACCTGTACAAACGCACAATTTGTGCCTCTCTCAGTAAACATTCACCTCGCGCTCTAACCGGATGCCAAATTTTTGCCAAACATCCGATTCGATGGCTTGTGCCAGTGCCAAAACTTCACTGCCTGTGGCACCGCCATGGTTCACCAGCACCAGCGCCTGGCTATGATGCACGCCGGCACGGCCCCTTACCAGGCCTTTCCATCCACCCTGCTCTATAAGCCATCCGGCAGGTACTTTTATCCTTTCTCCATCTGGCAGGGGGTAGCCCGGTATTTGCGGCCACTTCTGTAGCAAGGCCCGGTGCTCCTGAACATGTATCACCGGGTTTTTAAAAAAGCTGCCTGCATTGCCCAATTTATCGGGATCGGGAAGTTTAGAAGCACGAATTTCCACCACTGCGTCGCGAATGTTCTTAAGCGAAACCCCTCCCCGCTCCTCCACTGCAAGGCTCACCGTACCATATCCAAGCTGAAAAGCAGGCTTTTTTTGAAGCCGCAGAACGACAGAAGTAATGACCGTTTGATATTTTAGTGGCCCTTTAAAAATGCTGTAGCGGTAATCGAAGTTGCACTCATGGTTGTAAAGACGGAAGAAACCACCATCGGCCAGAAATAAACCCTCCGCATATTCGAACACATCCTTTAGCTCAACACCATAAGCACCAATGTTTTGTACAGGTGCAGCTCCCGCCATACCCGGAATGAGCGAAAGATTCTCGATGCCGCCAAGCCCGTTTTCAACCGCCCAGGCCACGCAATGATCCCACTCTTCGCCTGCTCCCAAACGGACCAGCACTTCATCACCCTCTTCGCCTATTATCTCTATTCCGGTGATTGCCGGATGAAGGATGGTACCGTAAAAATCACCGGTAAACAACAGGTTACTGCCACCACCCATCACTAAAAACTCATGCTGCTCCTGGCTTTTCTCTGATTTAAGCCACTTTTGAAGCTCCATAGCAGAATTGAACCGGAAAAATTGATCGGCAAAAGCTTCTATATGAAAAGTATTGAAATTTTTTAAGGAGAAATGAGTAACGTGGTGCATGAGGGAATGAAGTAGTTATTTAAAATCTTCCGCTGATAATCCGGCTTGTCTAATTATTGATCTTAATGTTCCAAGTGGAATCTCTTTTCTGGGAGATGGAATTATAACCGTTCGTCCGTCCCTATTTCAGCAGATGTTATGTTATTTTAAATGTTGTTTCCATCTGCTTTATTTTATACTTCCCTAATCATTCTCACCTTGGCAATTGCAGAAAAAATTATATCCAAAGTTACTTATATTAACGGGAAAACAAAAATTCTACAGCAGCTGTTTTAGCTGATGCCTATTGCCTGATGCCTATTTCACTTCCATTCCCGTAGTACCCTTTGTTGTGGTAACCGTAGCGGTTATCGGAAGGATTTACATCATTGAGCACCAGCCCCAGGTTATCAACTTTTTGAGCAATCAGCTCGGAGATGGTGGTACTGAAATGTTCGCGATGAGTGATTCCGTTGCGCACGATAAATAGTTGACAATCGGAGTGCTGCATCAACAGGCGTGCATCGGCTACCAAACCAATGGGTGGTGTGTCAACAATAACAATGTCGAACCTATCGCGCAAGTGATTGAAAAGGGTTTTGGTATTATTCCCCGCAATAAGTTCGGAAGGGTTGGGAGGTGTCACCCCAGCAGGCACAAAATAGAGATTTTCCAATTCCGACTCATAAATAACATCCTCCACAGTAGCTTGTCCTATTAAGAAATTGGAGATGCCGAGACTGGTTTCACGTTTAAATATCTCCGAAAGACGCGGCCGCCGCATGTCGAAGCCGCACAGGGCCACTTTGTTACCCGATATGGCAAAAACGGAAGCCAGGTTGAGTGCGCAAAAGGTCTTGCCTTCGCCTGTATCGGTGGAGGTGACCACCATTACCTGATTTTGGTTTTCAACCAATAAAAACCGAACCCTCGCCCGCAGTGAGCGAAACGACTCGGCCAGGAGGGAGTGTGGTATGTTGTAAATCACGTTTTCCAACGGATGCTTATTACGCACTATGGTTCCCAAAAAAGGAATGCCGGGAGCCAGTGCTTCCATCTCCCGCTTATCGCGGATACGATTGTTAAGCAACTCGCGCAAGCCTACAAACGCGGCTGGTATCAACAACGAGAGTAAAAAGGCCTTGCTGTAATTGCCTTTTTCATCGGGCGACACAATGCCGCTCACCGAAGCCTCGTCGAGCACTTCATTGTCGGGAATGTTGGAAGCTTTGGCAATTTGGGTTTCGGAATTTTTCTGAAGCAGAAAAGTATAGATGGCATCATTTAACTTAAAAGCCCTCTCCAGCGACAGATAATCTCTCTCCAGGGCCGGCAAACGTTCCATGCTCGCCGAGAGCGTGCGGCTGTGATCTTTCACCTCCTCTTCTCTTATCTTCACGGTTTCCATCATTTTATCAAGTGCCTGCAGAAGTGTTTTACGGGTTAAATTCAATTTTTTGTCCAGATCGGCATAGTAAGGATTTGCTTCTCCCGAGGCCGCCATTGCCATCTTTTTTTCGGCCAGCGTTTCCATGTATCCACTCACCAAACCGCGCACTACCCCTGCATCGTCACCGGCAAAGGCCGAAAGCAGATAGTCCTCCTCCATATCTCCGGATAGGAGTCTCGATTTAAGTGTTTGATAATAAGTGTATTTTAATTGTAGGAGCCGAAGCTCTTTTTCTCTTTCAAAATAGTCCTGGCCCAGACGGGCAGCAAATTCCGAAGGCACCATAAACCGGTTCTTCCTGCGAAAATCCATCAGTTGCTGCTGGGTTTTTTGCAAAGTATCGGCCACACTGCTAAGCTGCAATTGAATAAACTCAAGAGAGCGGGTGGCCATATCGTTTTTTTGGCTGAGGTTGTTTTCAAGAATTACCTCCGAGAGGACATTCAGGAAACGTGCCGTTTTTTGTGGGTTGTGACCTGTTGCGCTGATAAACACGATGGAAGAACCTTCGCGATAGTTAGAAACGGCAACTCTGGAGCGATACATCCCGGTAAGTCTCTCATGCGATTGAAAGGTAACAAAATAATTCCCCGATGGTTTGCCGCGATGCAGTGTGTGGGGTATCAGTCTGAAAGTGAAGTAAGGATGTTCAATGGTATCGCCCATCGCGATTTCCTGCTCAAATGTAAAGGGTTGGATATTACCCACGTTACCGACATCCTCAAAATTGTGTAATACCCCCTGATCGGCAGAAGCAGACACCACCGCATTCCCATTTTCATTGAATTGAAAAAGAATCGGTACATTAAGCAGTTGTGGCCGTTCAGTATTCATCTCCACCACAAAAGGCGCCGAATGATAAAGCTCTGTGTCCTTAAACCGCCCGTCGGCATAGTAAGCTATCCTGAAGTCGAGCCGGTCGATGGCTTTACGGATAATTTTTTGAGACCGTATGATGAAAGACTGGTTCTCAATGTTCCGCACTTCGGGTGAAAGCCCGAAACCTTCCATCAGGTCAATGTCCGACAGATTGCGCTCGGAGTTACTTTTAAAAAGCATGGTAACCGAGGCTTTATAAACGGGAGTAGTATATCGATGGAACAGATAAACAGCACCCAGGCAAAGCGGCACCGAGATGACCAGCAAATACCAGTTGGTGCGTACCAGATGGATAATTCGTTTAATATCCGAGGTCCCGTCACCCTTACCCTGTGCGCTGTTCATATTTTGATTTCCCGAATGAGGAGCCGACATATCTTGGTGTCTTAACAGTTATACTAATTAATTTCGTGCTACAAATTGCGAAATTTTTGAAGCATTTTTTAAAAACAGAGTAGCAAACCCACCTACCCCACTCTGGCGCAATGCCTTATAATCTTCGCCCGATTTTATAACCAGGTTTTTTAACGACCCATTGCTGGTGCCACCCAATCGCATTTTCACCAACACCTGCGGCAAATAATCACAACGAGACCCTGGCATTGATAAAGCCCGAAGCAACCAGTCGTAATCGGCTGATATGCGATAATTCACATCAAAAAAGCCCACTTCCTGAAAATATTCTCTCAGCACATATACAGTGGGATGCGGCGGCATCCATCCGCGCCTAAGAAGCGATTTGCGAAAGGGTTTACTCTGCCAGTATCTTACTACTTTTTGGGGTTTTTGGTTACTCACATACTCCAGGTCACCATACACCAGGTGTGGCGAAAACCGGGTGAAATGATCACCGATTTTTTGAAAAACATGATCGGAGGCCAAACGGTCGTCGGCATGCAAAAAGCCAACCACATGACCTGTAGCCATTGCCAGGCCCTTGTTCATAGCGTCGTAAATGCCCCTGTCGGGTTCACTTATCCATCGTGTTACCACGTCGCCGCTGTGTTTCAATAACTCTATGGTTCCATCGGTAGAACCGCCATCCACCACGATGTACTCCAACTCCTTATAGTTTTGTCGCCGAACCGACTCAATGGTCTCGGCAAGGGTTATTGCCGACTGCCAGGTTACGGTTATTAATGATATTTTCATGCATTTAAATTTAAGTTGGAAGATCGAAGACCGAAGTTGGTAAACGGTAAAAGGTAAAAAGTAAACGGTAAAAAAGTAAAGGGTGTTCAAACTAAACGATACAATCTTTTTCCTTCCATCTCCTGTCTTCGTGCTTCGGTTCCGATAGCTATCGGAATCGGTCTTCGTGCTTCGGTCTTCGTGCTCCGTGCTCCATGCTCCCCTCAGCCTTCTCAATCTTCTTCGTTCACCATAAGAGGGATTCGCATCTTTTTAGCTTTATATTTGATAAGCCATGCAGGAATATTAAAAAT
>JACDJC010003104.1_pt1 | contig 12352 bp, 12 predicted proteins | sample 7454191 | NCBI WGS metagenome assembly JACDJC01 (sample SAMN14253291, study PRJNA609438) | sludge metagenome | isolation source: sludge after 25d culture with pyrite and EDTA | collected 2018-12-20 | reverse complement strand
TTGCCGGTGCTGCTGGGGCCGGGATAGCATTTGGTGACGGCGGTCATGTAGTGGCGAGCGCGAAAATCTTCCTCATCCCAACCGGCATTGGTCAGCCATTGGAACAGCCGCTTGCCGCTGCCGGCGTTGAACGGCCGCTTCACTTGCCCTTCGGTGATACCCGGCGCCTGACCGATCAGCATCACCCGTGGCTCCGGTCCGCTGCTGAATACCGGTCCCGGCACGATCCGGTATCCTTCTTCCAGGCAGCGGCGGCAGGCGCGGAGTTTGGTATGCATGATAGTGAGGTTATCAGTCATTGCATGACGACAGACGACGGACGACAGACCACGAACGACGGTGGCCGGAATGTGCCGGATGGTGAGAACGGTTAGAATGGGAGCGTTTCGTCCACTTCATAGATGGCTGAGTCTTCACGAATCGAGCTTGTGGTTGAGGTAAGCGTGTTTTGGAAAGCCTTCAACCTCCTAAAGAGCGTTTCGGCGTTGGTATAAGCTATTCGTAATGGTGTTGGTTCATCCAAATAGCCGCGACGATGAACGAGATGAAGACAGGCAACGGTCTCTACAAGAGAGCGGATAGCAATACCAATGAATCGTGCTTGCTCTGCGTCTGATAGACCGCTTGAGCCTTCGGCGATGTTCAGCGTAATACTTGTTGCTGCTCGCTTAAGCTGAGATTTCAGGTTGTATTCCTCATCGCGGGGCAATCTGGACGATAACTCGTAGATAATATCCACGTAATCCAGGGCTAATCGCCACACGTCTAGCTGCTCAAATTTAAACGCCATGTAGCATTATTTTCCTAGGCCAGCTTCCACGGCCGCATGCGCGAGAGAGGCGTGAGCATCGTGCCCAGCCGGATGCGCTCGGTGACCATCGCCGCGGCCGTCAGGCACACCCAGGCGTCGATACCCCACACCGGCTCCCAGACAAAAAAGCCGTCCCAGCCGGCTTGTTCGGCGATGCGGGCGGTGTCGGCCGCCATCCGCGCGTCGCCGCTTGGCAGAACGAATCCGTATTTCATGGGGGGATTATAAGAAGAAGGGGGATGATAGGCACAGTCGGCGGTCGTTTCAATACACCGGCAAACTGGTATCCACCTCAACCGCCCAGCGATTGATGCCGCCTTCCAGATTGAGTAACTTCCTGAAGCCGTGGCGCTGGAGGAGCCAGACGATGTCGGCGCTGCGGCCGCCGGTCTTGCACTGGACGACGATCTCGCGCGCCGTGTCCAGCTCGCCCAGGTGCTCCAGAACCTGTCCCTTGGGGATGAGCACCGCGCCCAGATCGGCCAGATTGCTGATCTCCCACTCGTGCGGCTCACGCACGTCGAGGATGAACAAGTCGTCGCCCGCGTCCAGGCGGCGCTTCAGCTCGACCGGGGTGATTGCCGGGACGCCCACGACATTGGTGGCGAACTCGCTATGGTCGTGGGCGGGCATGCCGCAAAACTGCTCGTAGTCGATCAACTCGGCGATCGTCGGATGCTCACCGCAGATAGGGCAGTTGGGATTCTTGCGTAGCCGCACCTCGTCGAAGGTCATTGTCGTGGCGTCATAGAGCAGCAGGCGGCCGATGAGCGGCTCGCCCACACCCAGGATGAGCTTGATCGCCTCGGTGGCCTGAATCGCGCCGATGGTCCCCGGCAGCACGCCCAGCACGCCGCCCTCGGCGCAACTGGGCACCAGGCCGGGCGGCGGCGGCTCGGGGAACAGGCAGCGATAGCACGGTCCTTCCTTCGCATGGAATACCGACGCCTGACCCTCGAAGCGGAAGATACTGCCGTAGACGTTGGGCTTGCCCAGGAGTACGCAGGCGTCGTTGGTCAGATAGCGCGTGGGGAAGTTGTCGGTGCCGTCGATGATGATGTCATAGGGCGCGAACAACTCAAGCGCGTTGGCCGAGGTCAGCGGAACTTCGTAGGTGTCCACCTGCACGTTGGGGTTGATGTCGAGGATGCGATCTTTGGCGCTCTCCAGCTTCAACCGGCCGACATCCTTGGTGCCGTGGATGATCTGGCGGTGCAGATTGGAGAAGTCGACGGTGTCGTAGTCGACGAGGCCGATGCGGCCGACGCCGGCCGCGGCCAGGTACATCGCCAGCGGTGACCCCAGGCCGCCCGCGCCGATGAGCAGAATGCTCGCCGCCTTGAGCTTCTTCTGTCCGCTCATGCCGACTTCGGGCATGATCAGGTGGCGGCTGTAGCGCCGAATTTCCTCGTGCGACAGGGTGACGTCGGCAAGCGCGGCCGGGTCGATCAGGGTGTTGGTATTCATGATAATCCCTTATCTGTTGAGCTTGTGAAGTGACTGCCGATAGCCGACGGCCGACTGCTGCCGGAGTGAGTTTCAAGGGCGGGCGGTTTGCGGCTCATAGTCTGCGATGGTTTAACCAACTCGGCCGCCTGCCGTTCCAGCTTGCCCGCGTCGGCCAGGCCGTAATTGACCTGCCGGACCTGTCCCTTGTTGTCGAGCCAGATTGTCGTCGGCAGGGTGAAGACGCTGTAACGCGCGGCCGTCTCGGCCTCGCGCTCAGCGTCGATGCGTTCGATGTGGAGTTCACCCGCCCATTGGGTCGTCAACTGATGGATGGCCCGCTCCTGGGTCGGGCAGACGGCGCAATGATCGCCGCGGAAGTAGAGCAGCGTCGGTGACGTCGCGACCACGTGGAGGGGGCGCATACGCCGCACGTGCCAGTGACGTAGGCCATAATAAGCGGCGACTAGAGCGATGCTCAGGAGAATGACCAGGGCGATTCGTTCGATCATGGAGTCAACTGCCCTGTTCAATTGGCCCACGCGTGAAGCCGGGCACGCCGAGTTTGTTGAGTTGATAATAGACGAAGCACCCGGCGCAGAACCCCAGGAACAGGTTGAGCGCGGCTAACACGACAACCAGACCCACCAGCGCCCAACCCACTGTGGTGGCGCCGGCAAACAGGGCGGCGATGGCCGCCAGCAGGACGATCCCGCCGAAGCCTTGCGCGAAGCGGTGCGGTTCAGGGTTGTCGACGATGACGTTGGGTTTCACCACGCCTGCAGGCCGTAGTACATGGTGGTAGACGCGCTTGAAGAGCGAGAGCGCCGGGACGGCCGTGCTGACGAGCATGACGGCGGCCACGAAGACCACCAGCCATACCGAGTCGAGCACGAACGCCAACACCAGCAGGGTGATGATGAACGTCTGATTCACTTTCAATGATGATTGATCTACTTTGCGATCGGCCATGATGTTGTTCCCTGGAAAAGTCGTTTCTGGTGCAGGAGGGTAGAGGAGCCGATATGAATGCTTCGACCTGCTACTTGCTCTTGCTTGTCCCGCCGGCAATCGACGGGATGATCATCAGCGTGTCATCCGCCTTCAGCGCCGTCTGCGCCCCACCCAGACCGCGCACGTCTTCCTTGTTCAGGTAGATGTTGACAAAACTACGGAGTTCCTCGCCGTCGAACAGATGGTTGCGCAATTGCGGATGCTGTTGGGTGAGGCTATTCAACGCCTCGCCGACAGTGTCGCCGCTCACGGTGACGGCGCTGTTGCCGCCGGAATAGGGGCGCAATGGGGTTGGAATTCTAATTGTTGCCATGAACATGCTCCTCTTTTTGGATATAACGCAAAGTCACAAAAGCTCTTGTGACTTTGCGTTAAATTCTTTGCTGTTGAATGTCTCATACGACCTCGATCACTTCCTCGACAAAACCGGAGCGATCGGCCGCTAATTGCCACGAACGGTCGGCGGCCGGTTTTCCGCCGATGACCTGCGTGATCAGGTACGAATAGCCGGGCCAACTGGCCCAGGCCAGATCGCGGGGCGAGGCCACGGCGGGGTGGTCGGGATGGCTGTGGAAGATGCCGATCACGTCCAGGCCATTGCTCATCGCCTCCAGTTCGACGTCACGCCAGTCGTCCTCTGCAATGCGGAAACGCTCCGGCTTCTCGTTTTCCACCGGCCAGACGTTGGGCAGCGGCACGGCCGTCACGACCATATTGCGGCCGCTCTCGGCTGTTCCCAGAAGCAGCCCGCACCCTTCATGCGGGTACGATGCCGCGCCGTGGGCGGCGATTTGGGCGTAGATGGGGTAGGGTAGTATTAGCATATCGTCATTACCTCGACCGCAGACGACAGACCACGGCCGAATGAGCCGCTGTCGTCCGTCGTCCGTCTTCCGCTGTCTGCGGTCATCCTTGCCAAAACCTCTCGCTCAAATACTTGTACCCGCTATCGGGCAGTATTGTCACAACAACGCCTGCTTCGAGTTCGACGGCCACACGCAGGGCGGCATGGACGTTGGCCGCGGCCGAGACGCCGACGAGTATGCCCTCGTGACGGGCCAGATAGCGGGCCGTGGCGTGGGCGTCTTCGGTGCGGGCGGTCAGTTCGCCGTCGGCCAGCGTGTCGTCGTAGATACCGGGCACGATGGCCGTTGCCATGTGCTTCCACCCTTCCAGACCGTTGAACGGGCTGTCCGGCTGGGCCGAGTAGAACAGGATATCGGGATTCAGTTCGCGCAGGCGGCGGGTTGTGCCCACGAACGTGCCGCTGGTGCCGACGCCGGCGACGAAGTGGGTGATAGCGCCGCGGGTTTGTTGCCAGATCTCGCCGGCTGTGGTTCGGTAATGGGCTTGCCAGTTGGCCGGGTTATTGTATTGATCGGCGTAGAAAACGGTCGGGTCCTCAACAGCGATACGCCGCGCCTCCAGGATCGCTCCGTCGGAGCCGTCCAGCGGGTCGGTCAGGACGAGTTCAGCGCCATAGGCGCGCAGAATAGCCAGCCGTTCGGGGCTGACGTTTTCGGGCATGGCCAGCCGCACGCGATAGCCGCGAGCCGCGCCGAGCATGGCATAGGCGATGCCGGTGTTGCCGGACGTGGCGTCGAGCAAGGTCATGCCCGGCCGAAGCAAGCCTTGCCGCTCGGCGGCGCGGATGATATGCAGCGCGGCGCGGTCCTTGATGGAGCCGCCGGGGTTGTACCATTCGGCTTTCGCCAGCAGTGCGACCCCCGAAGGGATGCGGCGATTGAGTAATTGCTCGGCCGCGGCCGCGGCATCGAGGTGCAACAGCGGTGTGTTGCCTATCAGTTGGTCAAGTCTTGTGGATGAATCGGCACGAACGGCCAACTCCAGGTTATCGATTGTCGCAATCATGATGCAAATGTCTTTGTCCGATCGAGTGTCGTCTGCTGACGGCCTGTGTGTCGAGCAGGCACAAAAAAACGGTCGCAACTTCCCTTGTGAAGCGCGTGTAACAACTGGGTTACGCGCGAGGGCAGTTACCACCGTTCGCTCGATAGTCCGGACGCCGGACCAAGCCTGCGGTGGTTTCTACCCCCGCTTAAGACATCTGCAATGTTGCCGGATCATCTTTTTTCCTGATAGTTGTTATCAGAAGTTTGATTAAAAGTCCTGATGGTCGAGAGTATATGCAATTGCCCGACACAAGTCAAGAGCGGCTTGCTTCGCGGCGGACTATAGTCCGGATATGAAGTCACCCGGGGCAAGACGGACGGATGAAGCAGACCGGTCTTGCCCAGGTCACGCGCAGGTTGCCGTTATTCGGCCCCTATCTCGTTGCCCATATCGAGCGCTCCCTGGGCCGCCGCCAGCGTCGCCAGCCCTTCGGCGATCATCTCCTCACCGGCGATGGCCATGGCCTCGCTGTTGGCTGTCACGGCCTCGGCCAGATCGAGCCGCGCCTCACCTTCGGCCATCTCGGCCGTGCCGAGTGCGGCCATTTTGTCGCCTGTTTCGTCAAGCGCATGGGTAAGCGCCCGCAACGCGCCGTAGCGCATGATGTTATCGACGGCCAATTCGCGCAGGCGCTGGCTGCGGTCGAGCAGGAACTCCGACATCGTCTCCATCTCCAGCGAGGCCAACACGTCACTGATGACGGCCAACTCGCCTGAAATAGAGCCAATCTCCATGGCGTCGGCCAGGTCATCCTCGTTCAGTGCGTGGACAACGGTGGTCATGGAGTCGATGTCTTCCGACGCGGCCAGCATGTCCGCGCCTTGCAGCAGGTCATTGACGCCCGCCGCCGCTTCCAGATCGCCGAGTGTGGCTCGTCGCTGTGACAGATAGAGGGCATCCTGGCCGCGAGTCAGGCGATTTGCGACGTAGGCGGCAGTCATGGCCGCGTCAACGGTTTCCGGGGCCGGGGGTTGCAAAGCGTCCTTTTTCTTGCTCATGATTGTTCTCCTGTGGGCAATGGGATTAACGGTGCGATGCCGGGATTATATGCATCCACTTGTCGCGCTTCAACTGCCGTCAGCGGGCCAGTCGCGCCAGCGCGGCCCCGATGGAATAGACGATCAACATCTGTGCCGGGCCGTAGGTCAGCCATATGACATCGCCGATAAGCCGGAAGCTCATGCCGCTGAACATCTCTCCGGCCAGGATGAGATCGCTGAGGAGAAAGAGCGCCCCGCCAATGGCCAGAGGGACGAAGCGACCGTCTTGCAGCGCGAGGCCTGTGGCTACGCCGGCTGTCCCGGCCAGCAGCAGGGCATAGGGCAGCGCGATCCAGTGGACGACGGTCGGCGTGATTCCCGCAGCCGCGGCTCCGCGATAGACGACCACATACCAGCCAACCAGGCCGACCAGCAGCCACACGGCCAGCGCTCCCCAGCGCGGTCCCGGCGCGGTCAGGCCTGCGGCCGAAGCGAAGCGCAGCATGGCTGTGATGTAGAAAATGTGACCGATGCCGAAGAAGGCGATGCCCATGATAACGTTGCGGCCGCCCGGCAGCCATCCGGCCAAAGCCAGGTCGCCCAGGAAGCCGAAGGTCATGCCGATGGCGATGAGTAACGCGTAGCTCCCGGCCGGGGTGTTGCGCGTGAAGGCGTACCAGCTGAACGCGGCGACGACCAGCGTGGCCGACGAAGCCATGCGCGTCCAGGCCGGCATGCGCCGGGAGGCCTCGGCCGGACCGCCGAAGAGGAAGCCGCCGAAAAGCAGAATTGCCCACAGAATCAACAGGCCGATAAGCCAGTAACGTTGGGTGGGATTGGACAGTGATAGAAACATGGGACTCCCTGGGATTGGATGACCGCCGACGGACGACCGCTGATTTGATTCTTGTCGCGTGACGGCCGACGACGGATGACCAATGAAATTTAGCGCAAAGACGGGGAGACGCAACAAACCGGAGAGATGAACACCTAACCGCGTTGTAGATCCGGGTCTGTTGTCGGCCGTCGGCGGTCCGCGGTCGGGCGACAGGAATCGCCTCGGCGGTCATATTCGCCTCAAGCTGCTAAAATCACTTCTATGGGCGATCGCGTGGAAATCAGTGGCTCTGTGGAGCGCATCACCTATTACAACGAGGAGAACGGCTACACCGTCCTGCGACTGCGCCCCGACACCCGCGGCATGCTGCCCTATGTCCACGGTGAGCCGCTGGCCACTGTCGTCGGCAACCTGCCGGAGGTCAACCCGGGCGAATGGCTGAAGCTGACAGGCCAATGGCTCAACCACGCCAAACACGGCCGCCAATTCCAGGTGGAGTTGTGCGAGCAGTCGGTTCCGGCATCGGTCGAGGGGATCAAGCGCTATCTTGGCTCCGGCATGGTGCGCGGCGTGGGCAAGGTGATGGCCGAGCGCATCGTCAACCGTTTTGGTGCGGAGACGCTGGACATCATCGACGAGAACCCGCAGCGGTTGGGCGAAGTGCTGGGCATCGGCCGCAAGCGCGTCGATAACATCATCAGGGCCTGGGAGGAGCAGCGGGCCATTAAGGATGTGATGGTATTCCTGCACGGTCATGGAATCTCCACCCATCTGGCGGTCAAGATCTACAAACAGTACGGCGATCAATCGCTGGCGGTCGTCCAGACTACGCCGTACAGGCTGGTGCAGGATGTGCACGGCATTGGCTTCAAGACGGCCGACAAGATCGCTCAGGCGTTGGGCCTTGCGGCCGACGACCCGGCGCGCATCGAGGCAGGCATCCACTATACGCTGAGCAAGATGGCCGAGGATGGTCACGTCTACGCGCCCCAGGACGAGCTGGAACCCGAGGCGGCCGACATTCTGCAGGTCCCGGCCGAGCGTGTGTCGGCCGTGCTGGAATCGCTGGAAAATAGCGAGTTGGTGAGGCGGGAGACGATCACCTATCAGACGGCGGACGACAGACGACAGACCGCTGAACACAGTTCGCCGGTTGCCGTTCGCGAGGAGCGGGCGGTCTATTTGCCGGCGCTCTATTTCTCCGAGACGGGGCTGACCCGCCAGGTGCGGCGCTTGGTCGAGCACCCAACCAGCCGCTTGACCGGAGTGACCGCAAGCTCTCTGGCCGCGGTCGGCGGTCGGCCGTCGGCGGTCAATTCCCTGACCGCTCAACAGCGACAAGCCATCACCGCTACCCTGTCCCACAAGCTGACCATCCTGACCGGCGGGCCGGGGACGGGCAAGACAACGACGCTGCGTACACTGCTCGATACCCTGGACGCAACCGGCCACACCTATACGCTGGCCTCGCCCACCGGCCGGGCGGCCAAGCGACTGACCGAGGCCACCGGCCGCGAGGCGAAGACCATCCATCGCCTGCTGGAGTTCAAGCCGGGCGAGGGCTTCGGTCGCAACGAGAATAACCCCATTGATGCCGACCTGATTGTTATCGATGAGGCGTCGATGCTCGATCTGGTGCTGGCCTACAATCTGCTGCGGGCTATCGGTTCCGATAGTCACCTGCTGCTCGTGGGCGACATCGACCAGTTGCCGTCAGTGGGAGCGGGAGATGTGCTGCGCGACCTGATCGCCTCGGACGTGGCTGCCGTGGTGCGACTGGAGACGATTTTCCGGCAGGCGGCCAATTCGCTCATCATTCGTAACGCCCATCGCATCAATCAGGGGCTGATGCCGGAGACGACAGCCGACGGAACAGGCGATGGCATAAGCGACTTTTACTTGTTTATCAAGGAAGACCCGGCCGAGACGGCCGATTTATTGGTGGACATCGTCGCCAAACGTGTGCCCCAGAAATTCGGCTTCGATCCGCTGGATGACATCCAGGTGCTGGCGCCGATGTATAACGGATTGGCAGGGGTGACGCAACTAAACGTCCGATTGCAGGAAGCGTTGAACCCGCCGGGCCGCGGCAAGGTGGAACGGCGTATCGGCGGGCGCGCTTTTCGCGTCGGCGACAAGGTGATGCAGACGGTCAACAATTACGATAAAAGCGTCTATAATGGCGACATTGGTCGCATTACTGCTATTGACGTGATTGAGCAGATATTGACGGTCGCCATCGACGGCGCGCCGGTGGTTTATAGTTTCCTGGAGGCCGACGAGTTGATCCACGCCTTCGCCGTCAGCGTCCACAAGGCGCAGGGGTCGGAATATCCGTGTGTGGTTATTCCGGTGGTCGTGCAGCATTACATGATGTTGCAGCGTAACCTGCTCTACACGGCCGTGACGCGCGCTCGGCGGCTGGCGATTCTGGTCGGCACACGCCGCGCCATCCAGATCGCCGTGCGCACCAACCCGACGGCTAACCGCCACACGGCGCTGGACTGGAGATTAAAGCAGTGATCAGTAAACAGTGGACAGTGGACAGTTGCTACTGACCGCTGTCTACTGCCCACTAATTTATCATGGAAGTTCAATTTGCGGTCTCAAAAATATCCAAATGGGCGTCGCGCGAAAGCGGCGACACGCTGGAAATGATCGAGCGGCCGCACGGCGGTCTGTCGATGGTGCTGGTAGATGGGCAGACCAGCGGCCGCAGCGCCAAGGCGATCAGCAACGTGGTGGCCCGCAAGGCCGTGCAACTGCTGGGTGAGGGAGTGCGCGACGGCGCCGCCGCCCGCGCTGCCCATGACTATCTCTACACCTTTCGCGGCGGCAAGGTGTCGGCGACGCTCAACATTCTTTCCGTGGACATCCACACGCGCACGATCGTGATTAGCCGCAATAATGAAGCGCCGGTGCTGGTGCATACCGCGGTCGACGGCTTCTGCCAACTGGACGACGAGTCGAGGGCGGTCGGCGTTCATCGCAACACCAAGCCGGTGATCACCGAGATTCCTATCGAGGTCGGCACAATCGTCGTAGCCTTTACCGACGGCCTGCGTCACGCCGGAACCCTGAGCGGCAAGGGGTGTAACTATGATCCGTATGCCGCGCTACAGGAGATGGTAATGTCCGGGCAATGCGACGCGGCGAGCATCTGTGACCGTCTGTTGGACGGGGCGATGGCCATGGACGACGGCCGCCCCCGCGACGACATCAGCGTAATCGCTATTTCCGTGCGGGAGAGCCGGGAAGGGGACGACGTGCGGCGGCAGAGCGGGAGGCTGACGCTGCAGTGACGAGCGACGACTCCTGTCGTCCGACGAGATGACGAATGACGAGTTTAGATACGAGATACGAGATACGAGATACGAGTGGTGAGGATCGGCCACTGACCACTGACCACCGGCCACTGACCACTGCTCCTCCGCTCCGTATCGCCGTCGTCGGGCCGTGCGCCAGCGGCAAGAGCACGCTGGTGAAGGCACTGCGGGAAGCGGGCTATGAGGCGCGTCATCCCGCGCAGGAACACTCCTATGTGCCCGACATGTGGCGGCGACTGGTCGATCCCGATGTGCTGATCTACCTCGATTTATCGCACGAGGCCTACAGGCAGCGGCGGCCGAAAGACGACGCCGGGCCGGAGTACCTGGAGATGCAGCGTGCGCGGCTGGCCCACGCGCGGGAGCATGCGGATTTGAAAATCGACACCAGTGAAATGAGTGACACCGATGTGCGGATAAAGCTATTGGGTTTTCTGAGTTCGTTGACAGGCCCGCCTAATCCATAGGCCATGTAGGTATGAACCGGTCAGGTCTGACCGGCTCATACCTTCCTTCCCGTTTAATCCGATTTATTGCTCGGCCGAAATTGCGAGATACACGTCCTGAAGTGACTCTGGATCGCCCTCATACATGACGCCGTTCGTCCTGTTGGCGATTCGCTTCAGTAACTCGATATCAGCATCCTCACCATAGGCGATTGTGAAAATCTTGGTGCCTTCGACGTCTTCGCCTGTGGGCAGGCAGTTGAACATGTCGTTCTCGGTCAGCTTACTAATCGTATCATCACCGTCCGACAAGACGACTACGCCATACAGACGCCGATCTTCAGCAATCAGGTCTGCCGCTTTTTGCTCGTTGATGTAGGTAACAGCGTGGCAGACGGCATCAAAAAGGGCGGTATCACCCTGAGCAAAGAGATTACTCACCGCAGTAGCGAGTTCCTCCTTGACCTCACCCGCCTGACCCGAAGGCACGAGTTCGAAAATCGTCGAATGAAAAGCGAATCCGGTGATGCGGTCGTCCTTGGCCATGTTCAGTATAAAATCGCTCGTGGCGTCCCTGGCCGAGCTTATCTTGTCGCCCCGCATGCTGCCGGACGTATCTAATACGACGGCAACTGTGGCTTTCTTCTTGACCTCGTGGAAGACGTCGGAGATGGCTTGAACCACTTCAGCAGATGGGCTGGGCAAGGCCGGAACTGTGTCGGGCGTCACGGATGGGTCCGTACCGTTCTCCAGCGCGATGGGCGCGTGCAAGGGTATTTCGGGACTAACCGGACGAAGCCCGAAATCGACGACCCGGGCCTGTTGTTCGGGGGCTAAAAGGAAGTCGCGGTAAATACGGGCCGCTTCCTGCTGTTCGTTTGTCACCCAATCGCCGTCCAGGATGCAGAGAGGCTGTTCGGTCCAGAATGTCCCCCCGGCCGGAAAGATGAAGGCCAGTGGGAAATCCATTTGACCGGCGTTATCCCGGTTCAAGCGCAGCAGCTCGGCCTCGGTGATATTGGTTGCGTGAAGATAAGACGGGCCGCGCTCGATCATCTTGGTTGCAAGATTGCGACTCTGGCGGCCGTAGTGATAGGTAATCTGCTCGATGTCGCGCATGGCATCGACGACCGGCTGGCTCTTGGCCAATTCGAATGTGAGGTTATCGGTCTGTCCGAGCGCGTCATAGGCGAGAGCGGTCATGGTCAGCATGCCCGAGTTGGAGAAGTCCGGATGGGTGTGGCCGAACTTGAACTGGCCCCACTCGGGATGACCATAGCTGCCCCAACCCTCGGGATGGTTCGCCAGTGTTACCAGCGTTTCCCAACTGATTGGTTGATCGGGCCAACCCAACGCCTCGGCCATCGGCCGCCACATGCCAATCCCGATCGGCGCGAGAACTGACTGGGGGCAGTCTTCGGGAATGAGCGGTTTACCATGAAGTTCCTGCCAGACCTGATTTGCGCCATCAATCCAACTCTGGTCACCCGGACTCCACATGACGGGCTGGATTTCGCCATCCAGAATAGCCTGTTGAGACCCGCCCGAGTTCCCGTGATTGACGATCACCGAGACGA
>JACDJC010003103.1_pt1 | contig 12352 bp, 10 predicted proteins | sample 7454191 | NCBI WGS metagenome assembly JACDJC01 (sample SAMN14253291, study PRJNA609438) | sludge metagenome | isolation source: sludge after 25d culture with pyrite and EDTA | collected 2018-12-20 | reverse complement strand
GCTGCAGGCGCAGGCGAGCAAGGCGAAGATCGTCGCGCTCGCCAACGCGGTCGGCGACACCGTCAACTCGGTGAAGCAGGCGTCGGAATTCGGCCTGCAGGCGGGCGGGCAGGAACTGGCGGCGCTGTTGATGCAGGTGACTGACGTCAACGCCATCGGCCTCAACGGCGCCAAGGGCCTCTATCTCACCGAGGGTTTTTATTGGGACACCAATGACGGCACGCGCAAGTTCGCCGACCGCTTTGCGGCGCAGATGAACGGCAGGCGGCCGACCGCGAATCAGGCCGGAGTCTATGCCGGCGCGCTGCACTATCTGCGCGCGGCTGCGGCTGCGAACAGCAACGACGCGCAGGCGGTCGTCGCCAAGATGAAGCAACTGCCGTCCAAGGACCCGCTGTTCGGCGAGGGCAAGGTGCGCCCGGACGGCCGCCACATCCACAACATGTATCTTTTCCAGGTGAAGACGCCCGCCGAATCGAAGGCGCCGTGGGACTTCTACAAGCTGGTGGAGACGATCCCGGCGGCGGAGGCGTTCCGGCCGATGGCGGAAGGCAACTGCCCGATGGTTGCGAAATAGTAAAAAACTCTATTCGCGGCCGGTCGTCTCGACCGACCGCGGAAGTTTCCAATCGGCCTTCGCGTGAAGGCCGATTCTTTTTGAAGCCGCTGCCGCATGATGCGTCCGCCTGTCATTGCGTCAGCGCAAATTGCGCGCGACCACCGGCGCAAACGCAAGCCCTGCCTGCCCTAAGCACATGCCGCAGATGCGGTATGTAATTGACGGCACACAAAAATCCGGCTAGGTGAGGCGCGCCATGAACGTCGCCGCCTCTTCGCCCGCCTGACGGGCATCAGCAGAAATTCATTGGCTCAAAAGTTTTTCGGATGAGGCGTGATCGCCGGTCGCCGATCCTGCCTTGCCGGTCGTTTCGATCGTTCGAACGGGATTGCGCATGAGCAACTTCAATCAGGAACGCGTGCTGAGCGTCCACCACTGGACCGATAACCTGTTCAGCTTCACCACCACGCGCGACTCCTCGTTCCGCTTCCGCAACGGCGAGTTCACGATGATCGGCCTGCGCGTCAACGAGAAGCCGCTGTTGCGCGCCTACAGCGTCGCCAGCGCCAACTACGAGGAGAACCTCGAGTTCTTCTCGATCAAGGTCGCCGACGGCCCGCTGACCTCGCGCCTCCAGCATCTCAAGGAAGGCGACGAGATCATCGTCGGCCGCAAGGCCACCGGCACGCTGGTGATCGACAATCTCAAAAACGGCCGTAATCTCTATCTTATCGGCACCGGCACCGGCCTGGCGCCGTTTCTCAGCGTCATCAAGGATCCGGAGACATACGAGCGCTTCGAGAAGGTGGTGCTGCTGCACGGTTGCCGCCGCGTCGCCGAGCTCGCCTACGGCGAACTGATCACCGAAAAGCTGCCGCACGACGAGATGATCGGCGACATGGTGCGCGCGCAGCTCATCTACTATCCGACCGTGACGCGCGATCCGTTCCGCAACCGCGGCCGTATCACCGATCTCATCACCTCGGGCAAGCTGTTCGACGACATCGCGCTGCCGGGCCTGGACGCGGAGCAGGACCGCGTGATGATCTGCGGCAGCCCGGCGCTGCTCGCCGACACCAAAAAGCTCCTGCTCGACCGCGGCTTCGTCGAGGGGAACCAGGGCGAGCCGGGCGATTTCGTGGTCGAGAAGGCGTTCGCCGAGCGCTGACCGCAAAAGGGCAGATTTCGCCCGCTGCTCAAAGGGTTAACGGAATCTGAACGCCGTCGCCGGCAAAAGGCGGAAAAGCGGCGGACTGCGGCGCAAAGGGCGGAAACGTGATCCGCCCTTTTTTGCATTCGTCTCCCCGTTTTGATGCAAGTTGGAGCGTTTCGCGTTCCGACGGAAGCCGCCGCGTAAGGTGTCATGGCCGGGCATAGCCGTTCGAAGAGCGGCGTCGCTTCGCTCCGCCTATGACCCGGCCATCCACGTCTTGAAGTACACTCAAAAGAAGACGTGGACGCGCGGGTCCAGCCCCCGCATGACGAACGGGAGGTCCCTCCCGGAAGCTCTAGAGGGTCGCCGCCGCCTCGCGCAAGACGTTCTTCAGCACCTTGCCGTTGGCGTTGCGCGGCAGCGGCTGCGCGCTGAGGTCGATGGTCTCCGGCACCTTGTAGTCTGACAAGCGCTCGGCGCACCAGGCGCGCAGCGTCGGCGGGTCGACCTCGGAGCGCACCACCACCACGGCGTGCACGCGCTCGCCGAGCACGGGGCAGGGCCGCGCCACCACCGCGCTCTCGACCACGGCGGGATGGCCGGCGAGCACCGACTCGACCTCGGCCGAATAGATCTTGAGGCCGCCGCGGTTGATCATGTCCTTCTGACGATCGACGATGCGGACGAAATTGTCGGCGTCGATCGAGCCGAGATCGCCGGAATGCCAGAAGCCGTCGGTGAAATTCTCCGCGGTCGCGGTCGGGTTGTTCCAGTAACCCTTGATGACGGAGCCGCCGCGAATCCAGATCTCGCCGACCTCGCCGCGCGGCACTTCGCGCCCGTCGGCGTCCACCGCAATGATGGTGGCGCCGGGGCAGGGCAGGCCGACGCTGTCGAGATGGCTCGCGGTGCATTCCGGCGGCATGATGGTGGAGGGCGACGACGTCTCGGTGGCGCCGTAGGCGTTGACGAGCTTGAGCCCCGGCAGCTTCTCGGCGAGCCGCGCGATGGTCGCCACCGGCATCGGCGCGCCGCCGTAGCCGCCGATCCGCCACGACGACAGGTCGTAGGACTCGAAGTCGGCCTGCAGCAGGCAGAGGTTGTACATCGCCGGCACCATGATCGTCTGGGTGACGCGCTCGCTCGCGGCGACCCTGAGATAGTCCGGCGCCTTGAAATCGGGCACGACGATCAGCGTGCCGGCGCAGCGCGCCATGGTCACGATGTTGGCGACGATGCCGGTGACGTGGGCGAGCGGCACCGCGGCGATCGAGCGATCCTGCCGGGTCATGCCCATGCAGGCTTCGTAGACCATCGCGGAATGGATGAGGTTGCAATGCGCCAGCATCGCGCCCTTCGGCCGGCCGGTGGTGCCGGAGGTGTAGAGGATCATCGCGACGTCTTCCTCGCCGACCTCGAAGGGCGACGGCGAGGGCGCGGCGGCCATCAGGTCCTGGAACGTCAGCGAGCCGGCGGCCGTGCCGATCGCGACGCGATGCAGCAGGTCCGGCACATCGCCGGGGTCGGGCAGGCGCTCGGCCAGCGCATCCTCGTGGAGGATGAGCTTGGCGCCGCAGTCGGTGAGCATGTAGGCGATCTCGGGCTTCTGCTGCCGCGTGCCGAGCATCACGGCGACGAGGCCGAGATGCGCCGCGCCGAACAGCGCCAGTACGAACTCGATGCGGTTGCCGAGCAGGAAGGCGACGCGGTCGCCGGGCCTGAGCCCGATCTCGCTGAAGCCGGCGGCGATCCGAGCCGCTTCGCGGGCGGTCTCGCGCCAGGTCAGGCGCGTCGCGCCGAACACCAGCGCCTCGCCGTCGGGGTTGCGCGCCGCGGCTTCGGCGATCATGGTCCAGAGATTGGGCGGACGATCGACGAAGACCGGCACCATCCGGTCGCCGAACCTCTTTTCCAGCCGCATCGGAGGAATGGAAAACTGCGACCAGTCCATCGCCCGCTCCCTTGTCCTGATCTGTGTCAGGTTGACAGGTTGGCTCCGCGCTCGATGACGAATTCCGCATCGAACAGCGTGTGAGAATGATTCAAGTCCGATTGTGACATCAGGACAGTTAAGCCTTTGCCCTTCAGCGAGGCAAGCACCTCCGAGATCCGCTCCGACAGGGCGGGGGCGATGCCCTCGAACGGCTCGTCGAGCAGCAGGCAGCGGTGGCCGATGGCGAGCGCCCGGCCGAGCGCGACCAGCTTCTGCTGGCCGCCCGACAGCAGCAGCGCCTTGCGCTCGCGCATGCCGGCGAGCTCGCCGATCACCTCGTAGACGAGGCGCAGCCGGGTGCGGCGGTCGACGTTCCTGGCGACCCACAGCGGCAGCAGGATGTTTTCCTCCACGGTGAGCTGCGGCACGAGGCCACGGTCCTCGGGCATGTAGCCGATGCCGAGCCCGGCGCGGGCATGGCGCGGCAAGGCCGTGAGGTCCTGGCCGTCGAAGCGCACGCTGCCGCGCTTCGGCTTGAGATGGCCCATGATCGAACGCATCAGCGTGGTCTTGCCGGCGCCGTTGCGGCCGACCAGGCTCACCATGCTGCCCTCGGCCATCGCCATGGTGAAGCCGCGCAGCGCCGGCATCGACTGGATCTCGACCGCGAGATCGTCGATCTGCATCAGGGTCGCGGTCATCGCGCGCCTCCGGTGACGTAGCGCCGCACCTCGATGTCCTGCAGCACCTGCGCCGGCTCGCCGTCGGCGAGGATGCGGCCGTTGTAGAAGGCGACGACGCGGTCGGCGTAGCGGGTGACGATATCCATGTCGTGCTCGACGAAGACGATGGTGGCGGCATCGTCCGCCACCGCATGGACGACGCGGTCCATGGTCGCGAACTTCTCCTCTGCCGAGACGCCCGAGGTCGGCTCGTCGAGCAGCAGCAGCTTGGGCCGCCGCGCCAGCGCCATGGCGATATCCACGAGCTTGCGCACGCCGCCGGCGAGCTCGGCGACCGGGCGGTCGGCGTGGCCGGCGAGGCCGAAGCGGTCGAGCAGCGCCAGCGCCCTGGCGCGGCGGTCGCCGCCGTCCGCCGGCGCCACCGGCGACAGGGGGGCGTCCCCGGCGCTCGACACCGCGACGGTGAGGTTCTCGGCCGCGGTCAGTTCGATGAACAGCTGCGGGATCTGGAAGGAGCGCGAGATGCCGAGCCGCGCCACGTCGCGCGGCGAGCGCCGGCCGATCGGCGAGCCGTCGAGCTCGATCTCGCCGCTGTTCGGCTTGAGATACCCCGTCACCATGTTGACGAAGGTGGTCTTGCCGGCGCCGTTGGCGCCGATCAGGCAGAGCTTCTGGCCGCGCGGAATGTCGATGTTGATGTTGTCGGCGGCGACCACCGCGCCGAAGCGGCGGTGCAGGTTGCGCACGGAGAGCACGGGCGTCGTCATGCGGCGCCTCCCTTCTCGGCGGCGGCATCCGCCGCGACGCGGCGGCGCTTGCGGCCGCTCCACAGCGAGCCGATGCCGCGCGGCAGGAACAGGATGACCGCGAGCAGGAACAGGCCGAGCACGAGCTGCCAGGTGTTCGGCAGGTAGAGGTTGGAGAAGGAGCGCACCAGTTCCAGCGTCAGCGCGGCGACGAACACAGCGGCGACGCTCTGCGTGCCGGCCAGCACGGCGACGAAGACGAATTCGCCCGAGGTCGTCCAGTAGGCGAATTCGGGATCGATGTGGCGCTGCGCCATCAGCGCCAGCGCGCCGCTGGCACCGGCGAACACCGCGGCGATGACGAAATTGACGGTGACGACGCGGTTGGCCGAGGTGCCGAGGTATTCGACCCGCAGGTTGTTCTCGCGCACCGCGAGGCTGGTCAGCCCGAACTGCGAGCGGAACAGGACGGTGGCGAAGATGCCGGCAAGGCCGGTGGCGACCACGGAGACGGCGTAGAGCATGAAGTCCGCCTCGCGCGGATCGGCGAAGGCGAGCCCGAACAGCGTCGGCCGGCCGACGTTGAAGCCGTCGGAGCCGCCGAGGATGGTGGTCTTGACCAGCGCGCCGTAGAGCACCATCGACAGCGCCAGCGTCAGCATGCCGAAGAAGATGCCGGTGTAGCGCGCGATCAGCGGGCCGATGACGAGGCCGAGCAGGCCGCCGAACGCCGCGCCGACGGCGACCTGCGCCACCGCGTCGGTGATGGCCCATTCGTTGGCGATCAGGGCGACGCCGTAGCCGCCGGCCGCGTAGAACAGGCCCTGGCCGAAGGAGACGTTGCCGGTGCGCGCCAGCACGACGATGCCGAGCGCGACCAGCGCCTTGGAGGCCGCGACGGTGGCGAGCGACAGCGTCCAGGCCGGGATGATGCGTCCGCACAGCACCGCGAGCGCGACGAGGCCGAGCAGGGCGAGGGGATGGGTGGCCCGCGTCATCAGATGCGCCTCGCGGTTTCGCGCCGGAACAGCCCTTCGGGCCGGAACATCAGCACCGCGGCCATGATGAGGTAGATCATGAACAATTCGGCCTGCGGCAGCAGGTGCACCGAGGCGGCGCGCGCCAGGCCCACCAGCAGCGCGCCGACCGCGGCGCCCTCGACGCTGCCGAGCCCGCCGATCACCACGATGGCGAAGGACAGGATGATGACTTCCGAGGAGAGGCCCGGCTGCACCGAGATCTTCGGCGCGGTGAGCGCGCCGGCGACCGCCGCCAGCAGCACGCCGAACGCGAAGGCGAAGGCGTAGACGCGCTTGACGCGGACGCCCATGCTGGCGCTCATCTCCTCGTTGTGGATCACCGCGGAGACGACCTTGCCGGTGACGGTGCGGTTGAGGCCGAACCACACCGCGACGCCGATGGCGACCGCGAGCGGGATCAGCACCAGGTCGTAGCCGACGTAGAACAGGCCGGCGAACTCGACGTTGCCGAACAGCTCGTAGGGCTGGGTGGCGTAGATCGGGTTGACGCCCCAGATCAGCTTGGTGATGTCCTCGAGCACCAGGAACACCGCGTAGGTGACGAGCAGCAGCACCACCTCGTCGCGGCCGTAGAACATCTTGAGCAGGCTGCGCTCGAGCAAAAGGCCGACCAGCGCGGCGATCGTCCCCGCCGCCAGCAGCATCGCGACGAAGCCCGCCGCCGGCGGCAGGCCGCGCGCCGCCACCATGGTGACGGCGCTGGCCGCCAGATAGGCGCCGAGGGCGTAGAACGAGCCGTGGGCGATGTTGAGGATCTTGAGGACGCCGAACACCAGCGTCAGCCCCAGCGCCACGACGAAAAGCCACGACGCCTGGATCAGGCCGTCGAGAAAGATCGTGAGGAAGAAGTTCATCTGGCTGTGCAAACGGTCATGAGATGATTTCGCGCATTATGATCATACGTGGGTCGTCCCGGCGCAGGCCGGGACCCATACTCCCTGTCGTCGAAGTTTCGCCGTGTGCCGGCGACGGAATTCCATGGACAATTCAGGGGTGATGGGTCCCGGCCTGCGCCGGGACGACCCGTTGCTTGTATTTGTCCAGTCAGACTGACCGGCTCAATTGCACTTGGCGCCGGCCATGCCGCCCTTGATCCAGTCGATCGACTTCATCCCCGGAGGCGGGTTCACGCATTCGGCGGGGAAGTTGACGATGTCCACCAGGTCGACGCGCTTCTTCTCGGCGTTGTACTTGGTGCGGCTGATGGCGATCGGCTGAATGGCCTGGTGGCCGTCGCCGTTCTTCATCTGGATCAGGCCGCCGGGGCTCTGCCACTCCGAGCCGGTCAGCGCCGCGGCGATCTCGTCGGTCGTGGGCTTCTTGCCGCCGTTCTTCTCCATGGCCTTCTCGATGGCGCTCTTCAGGCCGAGGATCGACTGGGTGATGCGGTAGGCGGCCTGCACCGGGTAGACGCCGTTGGCCTTCTCGTAGCCGTTGAAGAACCACTCGTTGAGCGGCGTCTTCGGCGACATCAGGCCGTAGGCGCCGCGCGCGCCGATGATGACGCCGTCGGGCATCTTGTCGCCGAGCGGCGGCAGAACGTGGTCGGCGGCGCTGAGCACGAGCTGGCTGCGCTTGGCGAGGCCGCGCGGCACCGACTGCAGCAGGAAGGCCTGCAGGTCGCCGCCCCACAGGCTCGAATAGACCACGTCCGTCCCGGCGCTCACCAGCGCGGAGATTTCCGTGCCGTACTGGCCGGCGCCGAACTTCGGCAGCAGGTCGGGGCCGAATTTTGCGTTGGGATAGAGCTGGCTCGCTGCGCCGACGAAGTCCGCGCGGCTGTCCTGGCCCCAGGCGTAGTCCTGGTTGATGGCCGAGAACGTGTCCATCTTGATGTTCTTCATCTTCATGTAGCGGATCAGCGCCACGTTATCCATGGTGGCGTGGGCCGCGGTGCGGAAGACGTAGTTGTATTTCGCTTCCTCGAAGATGCGCGGCGTGCCGCAGTCGAACAGCAGGAGCAGCTTCTTCAATTCCTCGGCGATCGGGGCGACCGCGAGGCAGTCGCCGGAGCCGATGAAGCCGATCACCGCGTCGACGTTGTCGCGCTGGTAGAGGTTGCGCAATTCCTGCACCTGCTTGGTGGCGCCGCCGTTCTCGTCGATCAGGACCGGCTCGATCTTCATGCCGCCGAAACCGGTCTTCTGGTAGGGCGCGGGCGCCGCGCCCTTGTTGAGCTGGTCGATGACGAACTGCGCGCCCTTGCTCGCCGGCACGCCGAAGCTCTCCGCCGCGGGACCGGAGAGGAAGGTGACGACGCCGAGCTTGAAGCTGTCCTGGGCCGCGGCGGGGGCGGCGAGCGCCAGCGCCATGCCGGCGGAAGCCGCCAGCGCGGCGAACGATCGCGCGATGCGCGCAGAATGTATCATCAGTAGTCCCTCCCTTTGGTGCCGGTCGTGCCGGCTCATGGTCGTGCCCGTTGATCGGGCGTCGATCCGATCGCGTCCAGCTTAGGCGGGCTCCGCGGGCGCGTCTACGACCGCCGCGAGGCCGAACGCTTGCGCCCGAGGCCGCTATTTGCCGCGGGGCGCGCGGCTGCCGTCGCGGCCGCCGCCGATGCGGCGCCGCGGCGGACGCGTGCGTCCTTGCCCTTCGACAGCTTGCGCTGCGTGTAGCCGAGAACCTGTTCCATGGCGGCGCGGGCGGCGGCGGCGTCGCCGGCGGCGATGGCGCGCGCGGCGACGGCGTGGTTGGGCAGGTTGTCGTCGAACCAGCCGGCGCTGCCGACCGCCACCAGGAACACCGTGCCGAGAATGGTGTCGATGGCGCCGCGGAAGCCCTGCAGCACCGGGTTGTGGGTGGCGTCGAGGATCGCGAGGTGGAAGGCCTTGTCCGCGGCGATGGCGTCGGCCTTGCTGCGCGCGGCTTCCATCGCCGCCATCGCGGCTGCGATGCGCGCGCGGTCGGCGGCGGTGCCGCGCTCGGCGGCGAGCGCCGCGGCCGCCGGCTCGATGATCGAGCGCACCTCCTGGATGGCGAGCAGCAGCGCGCGGTTCGGCTCGCGGCCGGCGAGCCAGCCGAGCACGTCGCGGTCGAGCAGGCTCCAGTCGGCGCGCGGGCGGACATGGGTGCCGTGGCGCGGCCGCACGCTGACCAGCCCCTTGGCGGCCAGCGTCTTGATCGCCTCGCGCACCACGCCGCGGCCGACGCCGAAGCGTGCCTCCAGTTCGTGCTCGGGCGGCAGCGCCGCGCCGACCGCAATCGCGCCTTGCGCGATCTCGCCGCCGAGCGCGCGCAGCACGGACTGGATGCGGCCGGGCTTGGCGCGGCCGCCGGCGGATCTGGATCGGGCCGGTTTCGGCCGGGCCTTAGTCGATTTCATTTGGGCGGTTTCATGCGCGTTCGATCGTCTTCACCGAACGCGCACGCTAGCACGCGCGGCTTCGCCGCCACAATCATCGGATGTTCGATTCTTGCGTGCTGCGATGCGGAGAAAGCGGCAAGCTATTGCATGCGCTGCGGTAGCACGTAGGGCTGGCTGTTCTCGGAGCCGATGTCGGTGGTCACGTCGAACACCTCGCGGATCATCCGGCTGGTGATGGTGCCGGCCGGATTTCCGTCGGCGGCGATGGCGCCCTTGTGCAGCACCACGATGCGGTCGGCGAAGCGCACCGCAAGGTTGAGGTCGTGCAGCACCGCGACCACGGCGGTACCGGCGCGGGCGCGGCGCCGCGCGATCTCCACCAGGTTGATCTGGTAGCGCATGTCGAGGCTCGAGGTCGGCTCGTCGAGCAGCAGCGCGCCGGGGCCGTGGTCGGCCTCGCCGCAGGCGAGCTGCACCAGCACGCGCGCGAAATGCGCGCGCTGCTGCTCGCCGCCGGACAGCGTCGGCAGTTCGCGGCGGCGGAGCGGTTCGAGCTCGAGCTCGGCGATGGCGGCGTCCACCAGGGGCTGCGCCGCGGCGCGCGGCCGCTCGCCGGCGCCCATCGCCACGATCTCCTCGACGGTGAAGGGGAAGGAGACGTTGACGTGCTGCGACAGCATGAAGCGGTGGCGGGCGAGTTCGCGCGAGGAGAACGAGGCGAGCTCGCGGCCCTTCAGCCGCACCGCGCCGCGGCTGCAGCGCAGGTCGCCGGACAGAAGCCGCAGCAGCGTCGACTTGCCGGCGCCGTTGGGGCCGACGATGGCCACCGTCTCGCCGCCCTTCAGGCCGAGGCTGACGCGGTCGACCAGCGTGGCGTGGCGGATGGTGATGCCGACGGCGTCGGCTTCCAGCAGCGTGGTGGCGGGCGATTGCGTCATGAGCCGATCAGCGCGCGCTGCCGCAGCAGGATGAACAGGAAGAACGGCGCGCCGAGCGCCGCGGTGAGGATGCCGATCGGCACCTCGGCGGGCGCGGCGATCACGCGCGCCAGCGTGTCGGCGAGAATCAGCAGGATGGCGCCGAGCAGCACCGAGGCCGGCAGCAGCAGGCGGTGGCCGGGGCCGATGCTGATGCGCAACAGGTGCGGCACCACGATGCCGACGAAGCCGACCACGCCGGAGATCGACACCGCGACGCCGGTCATCGCCGAGATCATGACGATGGAGATCTTCTTCAGCCGCTCGACGTCGATGCCGGTATGGAACGCTTCCGCCTCGCCCAGCACCAGCACGTCGAGGCCGCGCGCCACCAGCGGCACCGTGAGCAGCGCGGCGACCGCCACCGGCGCGATCATGCCGGCCTTCGGCCAGGTCGCGCCCGACAGCGAGCCGAGCAGCCAGAAGGTGATGTCGCGGAGCTGCCGGTCGTCGGCGACGAACACCAGAAGCCCGATGCCGGCATTGGCGATGGCGGCGATGGCGAGGCCGGCGAGCAGGAAGACCGCCACCGAGGTGCGGCCCTCGCGGCTGGCGATGCGATAGAGCACGACCGTGGTCAGCAGCGAGCCGCAGAACGCCGCGATCGGCAGCAATTCCAGTTGCATGAAGCGCAGGCTGGCGCCCCAGGCGCTGTCGGAGATCACGATGGCGCAGGCGGCCGCGAAGGCGCCGCCGCTGGAGACGCCGACCAGCGCCGGATCGGCCAGCGGGTTGCGGAACAGGCCCTGCATGATGGCGCCGGACAGCGCCAGCAGCGCGCCGATCATGCCGGCGACCGCGATGCGCGGAATGCGGATGGTCCACAGCACGAGCTGGTCGCGCGCCAGCATCGCCGGATCGGCCGCGGCGACATCGAAACCGAGGGCCGCGGCGAGCCGCGGCAGCGGGATGCCGGCGGCGCCGATGGTGGTGGCGAGCAGCGCCACCGCGAGCAGCGCGACGGCGAGCGTGGCATAGACGAACGGTGCAGGCGGCCGCACCACGAACGAGGTGCGACCGGCGGCGGCCGGCGGCCGCGCGGACGTGGCCTCGGCAGAGCTCATCGATGGCAATCGACGGAGAGCGCCGCCGGCTTCCAGCCCGCGGCCTTGCCGGCGAGGTCCGGATAGAGCGACGTCGCGAGGTCGCGCGCGGCGGCGGCGGTGCGCGGGCCGAAGCCGAGCAGATAAAGGCCGTCCATGGTGATGAACGCCTTCTTCGCGGCGGCCGGCGTCAGCGCGAAGGAGGGATGGGCGAACACCGTGTTGACGTCGAGCACCTCGCGGCCGCGCTCCATGGCCAGCACCACGTCGGGTTTGGCCGCGACGATGGCCTCGTCGCTCACCGGCTTGTAGCCCTCGAAGCCCTCGACGGCGTTGACCGCGCCGGCGAGGCCGATGATGGCGTTGGCGGCGGTCTTGCTGCCCGCCACCATGGCGCGGCCGTTGAGGAACGACATCAGGAACACCACCCGCAACGGCTTCGTGACATTGGCGCGCAGCGTCTTCAGCGCGGCAAGGTCGCCGGCCACCGCGTTTGCGAGGCAGGTGCCGCGCGCGTCGGCATCCATGGCGTGCGCCACCATCCTGATCTTCTCGATGATGCCCTGCTCGGTATAGGTCTCCGGCACCGCGACGTAGGGAATCTTCGCGGTATTGATGACGTCGAGGGTTTCCTTCGGCCCCGCGGTCTCGATGGCGAGAATCAGTTGCGGGTTGAGGCCGAGCACGCCCTCGGCGGACAGCGCGCGCATGTAGCCGACGTTCGGCTTCTCGGCGAGCGCGCGCTCCGGATAGATGCTGGTGGCGTCGACGCCCACCACGCGGCCTTCGAGGCCGAGCGCGTAGAGGATCTCGGTGATCGCGCCGCCGACCGACACCACGCGCTCGGTGTTGCCGACGGCGACGTCGTGGCCGCGCGCGTCGTGGACGACGATGCCCTCGGCCCGTGCCGCGGG
>JACDJC010003100.1_pt1 | contig 12358 bp, 10 predicted proteins | sample 7454191 | NCBI WGS metagenome assembly JACDJC01 (sample SAMN14253291, study PRJNA609438) | sludge metagenome | isolation source: sludge after 25d culture with pyrite and EDTA | collected 2018-12-20 | reverse complement strand
CCCTTCATGAGATCTAGCGAAATCGGCTTGATTCTGGACCTTTCCTTTAATCTCAACTTAACATGACCGTTCAGTCATGTTAGCGATAGGTGTGTCTGGTAATGTATAATATGACTGATCGGTCATATGACTATCTGGTCATTAGGAGGTGAGTAGATGCCTACAGAGACATTTTTCAATTTGCCTGACGAAAAGAAGGAAAGAATAATCGAAGCAGCCGTAGATGAATTTGCCGAGAATGGTTTTGAAAACGCCAAGGTAAATGAAATAGTAAGAAAATCCTCTATTCCTAAAGGTAGTTTTTATCAGTACTTCAGAGACAAGAGTGATATCTTCAAGTATATACTGGACATTGTTTTCGAAAAGAAGATGCAGATGATGACCGGTATAAGAGACTCTCTTGAGAGATCAAGCATTTTCGAAATTCTGAGAATTATGGTTGGAGCCGCAATCAAGATGGCCGAAGATGATCCCCGGCTTTCAAAAATCAGCGATGATTTGGTCGCAAACAAATCATTGATGAACAAAATCCTGGGAGAGTACTCTCCCTCAAGCAACGACCTGATCAGTTCTTTGATTAAACGGGGAAAAGATACCGGTGAGATCTCTGAGTGGGTCGATCCAGAAATGGCTGCGAAGCTCATCACTGCCTTTATGCTCTCGCTGAGCGAAATGGTCAGATCCGACAGTGAAGGAATGCTTTCAGAACGAGCAAGAGATAAGTATCTTTCACTTATCAAGCTGCTCGAATACGGCATGAAAAGGAGAGAAGACTATGATTGAAGTCAATAACCTATATTATTCGTACAGTAGAAATACGGAATATGCGGTAAAGGGCATTTCATTTGAAGTAAAAGAAGGTGAAGTTTTCGGCTTCTTGGGTCCTAACGGGGCAGGAAAGTCGACAACCCAAAAGATATTGACCGGCCTGCTACCCCTCCAGAAGGGCTCTGCAAGGGTTATGGATGTAGATGTTTCAAAAACCACCTCAGAATTCTATAACAGGATCGGCGTATCTTTCGAAAATCCAAATCTTTATCTCAAGCTAACGGGTCTCGAAAACCTTGAATACTTTGCTAGCCTTTATGATGTACCCACAGCAGATCCAATGAATTTACTGGAAATGGTCGGTCTCAAAGAAGCTGCTAAAAAGAAGGCAGGGGAGTACTCGAAGGGAATGCAGCAAAGACTTGTCTTTGCCCGTTCTCTCATTAACAATCCGAAGATCTGGTTCCTTGACGAGCCCGTATCGGGGCTCGATCCCTCGACTTCCTCATCAATAAGAAAGGTTATCAAAGAAAGAAACACGGAAGGCACCACGATATTCCTAACGACTCATAACATGCATGTAGCAGATGAACTGTGTGATAGAGTGGCATTTATAGTTTCTGGAGAGATCTCCCTCATCGACTCTCCAAGGAACCTGAAACTGAAGTACGGGAAACGTCTGGTAGAAGTCGAGTACAAAGCGAATGGTTCACTAAGAAAGGAAAAGATCTCGCTGACTCATCCGGCTGACAGAGAAAGACTAAATTCTCTGCTCAACTCTGAAGTAATCGAGACGATTCACTCTAAGGAGGCCACTCTCGAAGAGATATTTATAAAGGCTACGGGAGAGGAGTTGAAGTAATGAGACTCTTCACTAACACGCTGAAAGAGATCAAACTCGGCTGGCGAAGCCACTTCTTTCTGCTTACAGTAGGGTTGGCTGGCGCCTACTTTCTGTTAATGACTTTCTTGATTCCAGAAGATCTCTCAACTGACACACAGCTAGTCCTAATGGTAGAACAGGAAGAGTTGGCTACTACTATGGGGCTCATCGAAGAAGACACTGAGATTTCGCTTTCATTCGCAAAAGATCGGGAAGAACTTGACAAAATGATGAACAGAAATTTCAATAGCATCGGTATTGTTATAGGAGGGGACCGGTCTTATCCATCAGTAGAGCTCGTGTTCCAGGGTCACGAAACCGCTGAGACAAGAGAATTCTTGAAACTCCTTGTATCGAGTTATCTTGCCGGGTCATTCAACTCAATTTCCGACAGCAACGTTGAATACCTACAGGAGATACAGGAGACAAGAGCAGAGATTCCTTTGAACAAATCCTTTCTTCCGGTATTCCTCATGTTTGAAGCAGTAATGATGGGTATGATAATGGTATTCGCAATGATATTTAGTGAGAAATCACAGAGCACTCTGCATGCGTACTCAGTTACTCCGGGAAAAATCTGGGAATATCTGGGGGCAAAGGTAATTCTTCTGGTAATCTTGGGAGTGATCTTCACACTGATACTCACCCCTCTAACGGTAGGCCTAAAAGCGAGTTTCCTTCCGCTCATTGTAGTTGTTGCCGTCGGAAGTTTTCTTTCATCATCCGTCTCACTAATTGCGGCCAGTTTCTACAAGAATCTTTCACAATCGATGGCAGCAATGCTCGCACTCACAGTTGTTTTCTCTCTGCCAATGCTTTCATATTTTCTGGATGGGTTTTCTCCCTGGTACTTGAGAGTCCTCCCAACCTATCCAATTCTCTTCTCCTTGAAGGCCGCTGTATTCCCCGAGCTAGGTTATGTTGAGACGTCCGGCGTTGTCCTGGTGACAATTGAAGCAGTTGCTGCCTTTTTGATAGCAGTAACCACCTACAAACTCAGACTGAGAAAAGTATAGGATGTGAAGAGATGAGAATGAAAAGAATACTGAACATTCTCCGAATCGATTCCATTAACGGCACTAGAGACAAGATGATAATATATATACTTCTGACTCCTATTATCTTCTCTTTCTTCTTCCGAGTAATCACTCCAGGTCTCCAGAGTTTTTCAATAAACTTCGTTACCCTCAAAAACTATGAGCAAACGGCAACAGCCCTTGAGAGATTTGGAGGTGTGAAACTTGCTGAATCTGAACTCGAATTAAGAGAGATAGTGAGCGGACCGGGGGATGTTATTGGCATTTACAGAGACGGAGAATCCTTTAACCTTGTTCTTCAGGGAAACGAATCAAGAGAAGTAGAAGAAGCAGCAAGATTGGTGCTGTCCGGAGTCCAATACAACATATGGAATCTGTTTAGCATTGAAGAGAGTGATCAAGGAAAACTGGTCCCTCCAATAACGATATTCGGGTTCAGTTTTGTAGTTATCATCTCCTTTGTCCTTGGCGGCATGGTTATCGGATTCAATATTATCGAGGAAAAGGAATCCGGATCGATGAGGGCTCTCATGGTCACTCCAATCAAGAAGAACGAACTCATTTTCGGTAGAAGCATTCTGGGTGTGCTGATCCCTCTTGTCCATGCACTGCTTGCCGTTCTGATTTTCGACATACCCGGCATTGATCTTCTTAAGTTGATTATCGTAACCATTACTAGTTCAATAATTGGAGTCGTAGTTGGTTTCCTTATCGGCGTTATGTCCTCATCACAGATGAGCGGGATTGCAAACATGAAGATTAGCGGCTGGCTGCTTTTAATGCCCGTAATTCTTGCTTTCATCCTTCCAGAAGGAGCACAGATCATATTCTACTGGTCACCGACCTATTGGTCATTCGTTTCGTTGAGAGATATTCTGAATCAGAGTTCAAACTGGGCCAGCTTCGCCCTCCAGATCCTTTGGATCTGCGCGACAACTGCCGTAATATTCATTCTAATGAAGAGCAGAATCAAAAAAGGACTTCAAACTTACCTCAATTAGGGCGGGGTTCGCATCCCGCTCGTTTTTCATTTTTCACTTAAATATTTTTATGGGGCAAAAAATTAAAGGCATCTATCGATTATTGTTACGACACTCTTCTAAGCGCTCCAGGAACGATCTGGGATGATTATCCTCCGTATAGTGAAAACAGTGGAATCCAATGCTGTTTCTCACAAAATTCTTCCGTTTTCCTCCCGCTACTTTGCCAAATTATCATGCAAGAATTGAGTTCCATTTTAGCTATAATTTTAGAGAATAGGGGAAATTCGCCCTTTTCTTCGTACTACATCGGTGAGATTCAATATAGACGAGAGGTGAGTAATATGATTGAAGGCAAAGAAGTCTCCTCCGCGGGTCAGTTAAGATATGGCATGGTAGGCGGTGGCGAGGGATCTTTCATTGGCGACGTTCACAGAAAGGCAATAGCGATGGACGGTCTTGCAAAACTTGTTGCTGGCTGTTTCTCGATCTATTACGACGACACAGTTAGAACCGCGAAGAAACTCTGCGTTTCTGACGATAGAGTCTACAAAGATTTCAAGGAAATGGCCTCCAAAGAGTCTGCTAGAGAAGATGGAATAGACTTTGTGAGTATCTGCACCCCAAATGCTACTCACTTCCCAATCGCAAAGGAATTTCTCGAAGCAGATATTAACGTTGTTTGTGAGAAACCTCTTACTGTCGATGAATCAGAAGCAAAAGAGCTGGCGTCTCTTGCGAAAGAGAAGAATCTTCTCTTTGCGGTCACCTACGCTTATTCCGGTTATGCAATGGTCAAACATGCCAGAGAAATGGTACGTAGGGGCGATATTGGAGAAGTCCGAGTTGTCATGGGCGAATATGCTCAGGACTGGCTGGCAACAAGGTTGGAAGATACTGGTAATATGCAGGCTTCCTGGAGAACAGATCCTTCTCAGACGGGAAAGTCGAACTGTGTCGGTGATATTGGCAGTCACATTGAAAACACTGTTTCTTATATTACGGGGTTGAAGCTTAAGTCCATCTGTGCCAGTCTTGATTCATTCGTTCCCGGAAGAACTTTGGATGACAACGCAGAGATTCTCGTCAGGTTCGACAATGGGGCTAGAGGAGTCTTCTGGGCATCACAGGTTGCAGTAGGACATGACAACGGCCTGAAGATAAGGATATTCGGAAGCAAAGGTTCAATCGAATGGGAACAGGAGAATCCAAACTACCTGAAGGTAGCATATGTAGGAGGGCCGGTTCAGATACTCTCTAGAGGCGGAGGTTACATGCTCCCGTCTGCGGCAAACGTCTCCAGAATACCTGCGGGACATCCAGAAGGTTACTACGAAGCTTTTGCGAACATATACAGGAATTTCGCAACGACTCTTATAAAAAAGAAAAATGGGGAAGATCTGTCTGACGCCGACTTCCCCACAGTAGAGGACGGTCTGGCAGGAGTTAGATTCATTGGAAAAGCAGTCGAGAGCTCCCAGAAGGGAAGCGTCTGGGTAGATCTGTAGTCAGGAGGTTTTGACATGGGAAAAAGACCAGTTACATTATTTACAGGCCAGTGGGCCGATCTCACTTTCGAAGAAATCTGTGAAAAGGCCAGTTCATGGGGATATGATGGTTTGGAGATAGCATGTTGGGGCGATCATATGAATCTCGAAATGGCTGCGAAGGATCCAAAGTACGTCGATGAAAGAAGGCGAATCCTCGAAAAACACAATCTGAAGTGCTGGGCCATTGGAGCACACCTAATGGGGCAATGTGTAGGTGATCTGTACGATGTCAGACTTGACGGCTTCGCACCGGCAAGCTGTGGAGGAAGTCCCGAAAAGATTCGAGCATGGGGTATCGAGCAAATGATGTACGCACCAACGGCCGCGAAGAACATGGGCTGTTACACAGTGACCGGCTTTACCGGTTCTCCAGTATGGAAGTTCTGGTATTCATTCCCCCAGACAACGGAGAAAATGGTGGAAGATGCTTATCAAGAGATAGTTGATCTCTGGACGCCGATTTTCGATAAGTTTGACGCCGAAGGAATTACCTTCGCTCTCGAAGTTCATCCCACTGAGATTGCATTCGATTATTACACTGCCAAGAGGTTGCTGGAAGTATTCAATTACAGAAAAACGCTCGGGTTCAATTTCGATCCAAGCCACCTCATCTGGCAGGGAGTCAAACCCAACCTTTTCGTAAGGGACTTCGCTGAAAGGATCTATCATGTACACATGAAGGACGCCGCAGTGACCCTCGACGGCAAAGCCGGAATTTTAGGATCAATGATGACCTTCGGTGACACTAGACGCGGATGGACCTTCAGGTCGCTCGGTCACGGTGACGTTGATGTTGAAGAGATACTTAGAGAACTGAATAACATAGGTTATAGCGGCCCCTTATCAGTAGAATGGGAAGACAGTGGAATGGAAAGAGAGTTCGGAGCGAAAGAAGCAGCCGATTTTGTGAGAAAAGTTGACTTTGAGCCTTCAAACGTCGCTTTTGACGATGCAATGAGAAGTTGAGGAGTGACCTAATGGGTGATGCCCTAATAAAGACCCAAGGAATTTCAAAGGAATTCTCAGGGGTTAGAGTTCTCGACAATATAGACATCGAGATAAACAGGGGAGAAATCTTCGGGATAATCGGAGAAAATGGCGCCGGTAAGTCTACGCTTGTCAAGATTCTCAGTGGAATCTACACACCCACAGAGGGAAAGGTCTTCTTTGAGGGTAATGAAGTAGATATCAAGGACCCCTTGCATGCAAAAGCGATAGGCATCTCCATGATTCCACAGGAATTCAATCTGATCAACGAACTCAACGTCTATGAAAACATCTTTCTAGGTAGCGAAATTACTCGTAAGGGCTTTCTTAACAAGAGAGAGATGAAGAAAAGGACTGTCACGCTTCTGGAGGAGCTCAAGAAATCAATACATCCCGAGGAAAAGATTGAAAGGCTAAGCGTAGCCCAAAAGCAGATGGTTGAAATAGCAAAGGCAATTGCTTTTAATTCTAAGCTATTGATAATGGATGAACCGACAACAGTCTTAACTCTAAATGAGATTGAGACCCTCTTTGACCTAATGAGAAATCTCAAAGAAAGCGGTGTCACGATCATCTACATATCTCACAAACTTAAGGAAGTCAAAGAGATCTGCGATAGGGTTATGGTTCTGAGAGATGGAAAGACGATTAGCATCAGTCAAACTGACGAGGCAGATGAAGAAGAAATGGCAAGGAGGATGGTTGGTCGTGAACTGAGCCAGGTCTTTCCCAAGAAGGTTTCACCCTCTGAAGAGATTGTCTTTGAAGTTGAGGGTCTATCTTTGCATGGCCTTCTGGAAGACATTTCCTTCGGCCTTCGCAAAGGTGAGATTCTCGGCTTTGCTGGTCTGGTGGGCGCCGGAAGGACTGAGCTTGCCGAGACGATCATTGGTATCAGAAAGAAAGACTCCGGCAAGATCAGCATCAACGGAAAATCAGTCGAGATTAGATCTCCTATCGATGCCGTGAAGAACAAAATAGCTTACTTGTCTGAAGACCGCCAGGGAAGCGGAGTCCTCACTTCGTTCGACATGATAAAGAACACCACCCTCATTTCACTGCCTTCCTACTCTAAGATACTTATCAACAACAAGTTGGAGAAGGAAAAGACAAAGAAGTACGTTGACAAGTTCAACATCAGGGCAGCATCTCTGAAGACGAGGCTGGAGTTCTTCAGCGGTGGTAATCAGCAGAAAGTGTCTCTCGCCAAATCCCTCGATCCGGAGCCCGAAATATTCATCTTTGATGAACCCACAAGAGGAATTGACGTTAACGCGAAGAGAGAAATATACAGATTCATAAACGAGCTAGTTAGGGAAGGTGTATCCTGTATTCTGATCTCCTCTGAACTTGAAGAAATCATGGGCATGTGTAATCGCGTGATCGTTATGAGAGAAGGGAGGATTATGGGAATCCTTGAAGGAGAACATATCAACGAAGAGGAGATAATGCTTCACGCCACTGGACTCAAGGGGGTTGCTTAGATGGCAAGAGAGAATGTCCGTAGACGATTCGAATACGAGAAGTTTGGTCCGTTAATAGCTCTTGCGATTCTGTTCGTGATATCCGCTTTCGCCAGCCCGTATTTTCTTCAGACTCAGAATCTTCTAAATATTTTGAGGCAGGTTTCTTATACTGGAATCATAGCGCTAGGTATGACCTTCGTTATAATTTCGGGAGGAATCGATCTTTCGGTCGGCTCGATGGTTGCACTGGTCGGTGGAATTGTTATCCTTGCACTGAACTGGCTTCTGGGAGTTTTTGGTGCAGGCGGGGAAGCATGGGCCATATTCTTTGCCCTTCTCATCGGGCTGCTTTTCGGTGCAGGACTTGGAGCTCTTAACGGATTGATGGTCACCCTTGGCAAGATAGCACCTTTCATTGCTACTCTAGGTACCATGGCCATATTCAGATCGATGGCGTTGTATATAGGAAGTGCCGGTGTATTCAGATCGCAGAGTAGGCTCTTCCCGGATCTTGGAATGGGGAGAATTCTAGGAATTCCGAACCCCGTTATCGTTTTCATAAGTCTTGCGGTAGTCTTTGCCATAATACTCAATAAGACACGTTATGGTAGGTACCTTTGTGCTGTAGGCTCCAATCCGAAAGTCGCAAAGTATTCTGCAATAAAGGTAAATCTAACGAGATTCATGTCATACGTAGCAGTCGGAATAACCGTAGGATTCTCCGCTGTCTTTCTCTCGGCCAGATTGAATTCTATGAGTTCCACTAACGGCGGTCTCAATTATGAACTTGATGCCATTGCAGCAGTCATAATCGGTGGAACACCTATGACAGGTGGTTCGGGTTCGATTTTTGGAACCGTAATCGGAGCGATCACTCTTGGAATAATAAACAACATGCTGAACATGCTAGGAGTCTCACCGTATCTGCAAGGAACGGTCAAGGGAGTAGTAATAATTGGCGCGGTCTTGATACAGAGAAAGAGAGCTCAATAACCCCGTTGGGGCCAAAGGAAATAGGAGGTGTTTTTTGTGAAAAAGGCATTAGTTCTCATGATCCTTGTAGTGTTTGTACTCTCGGCTTTTGCAATGGCCGCCGAGAAGATTAAGATTGGTGTCGCCATCCCGAGTGCAGATCACGGCTGGACAGGTGGAATAGTGTGGTGGGCACAGAGGGCAATAAAGGACTGGAACGAAAAGGATCCCGATGTTGAGTTCTTCCTAGTCACTGCCGATTCACCCGCGAAACAGGTTGGAGATGTTGAAGACCTCATGGTAAAGGGCATCGATGCTCTTGTAATTCTTGCTCATGACTCCGAACCACTCACGCCGATAGTTGAGAAAGCGTACAACAGCGGGGTATTTATTGTCTCCGTCGACAGAGGTCTCACCAAGCCTGTCGAAAACGTGTACGTTGCCGGCGATAACCCGGGACTTGGAAGGGTCTCCGCCGAGTGGATGGCAGAAGCTCTTGATTACAAAGGCGATATAGTGGTTCTAGAAGGCATTCCATGTGTAATAAACAGCGAAAGAGTCGATGCATTTAATGAAGTAATGGCTAAGTATCCAGACATAAGAATTCTCGATTCCCAGCCCGCTTACTGGGATACAGCCCGCGGACTGGAAATCATGGAAAACTATCTCCAGAAATACCCAAAGATCGACGCCGTTTGGGCACAGGATGACGACGTTCTCGTTGGAGTTCTTCAAGCCTACAGGGAGTCAGGAAGAAATGATATCAAGCTCTTCCTCGGTGGCGCTGGATCAAAGGAAATGATAAAGAAGATCATCGACAATGACCCTCTCGTGAAAGCAGATGTAACATATCCGCCGTCAATGATCGCTACCGGTATTTCGATGGCTGTATTCGCAATGAGGGGCCATCCACTGGAAGGATTCTACCAGCAGCAGATTCCTTCTAAGATAATTCTCGCCGCAGAGCTTATTACAGCTGAAAACGCTGAACTCTACTACGAACCTGATTCGATATTCTAGATTTTTTGGGTCAGCAAGATATTCCCGGAGATCTTTGATCTCCGGGTTTTTTGTTGGTAAAGACAAAAGGCATTGTCAAATCCCTTTTGAGCCAATAATAAGTTATCCGTGAATTCTCATATATTGAATCGCATTGATGTAGCAAACTTTGTAGCCCTCTCTCATGTCATATGTAGTAAGGAGAAAGAGGGGGCGATAGAATGAAGGGTTTTGGGGCAATGGTTCTTTTCGTTTTGGCTGGTGCAACTGTCTTTTCAAACGGAGTAGTGGTTCCACCGTATCCAATTGAAAGGGGTCTAGGCGGATTTGTTATGAACTCTCACAATGTTCATATAAAAGTCGAAGACGGAATTGCAACTGTGATTATCGAGGAGGAATTTGAGAACAAATCTATGAGATTGCTTGAAGCGGTGTATCTCTTTCCAATACCTTCTTCGGCCGTGATTAGCGACTTCACTATGAAGATAGGGGATCAAGTTCTTAAGGGAGAAGTACTGCCGGCAGATCTGGCCCGAGAAATCTATCAGGAAATTGTCGCAAAAATGAAAGACCCGGCATTGCTCGAATACGTTGGAACTCAACTGATCCGAATGAGCATATATCCCTTTGAACCGGGAGAGAAACGCCAGTTCCTGATCCAATACAGTCAGCCTCTCGAGATTTCTTCTAATTCTTATTCGATGATCTATCCTTTAAAGATTGATAGCTTTCTCTCTGCACCGATAGGAGCTGTCAACATCAGAGTTTCGGTCCCGTTTGAGATTGCAGAGGTCTATTCGCCGACTCACCCGTTCAGAGAGATGGAAAGCGCATCGGGCAGGGATTACATCTTTAACGCAACCGATTTCGTGCCAGGTTCGGACGTGGCTTTAGTTCTTACATCATCTGAAGACGAGATCCCTTCATCCCTTGCAACTCACTGGGATGACGCCATGAATGAAGGATACTTCCTTCTTACAATTATTCCTAGACTGAAAGAAGAAACAATCATTCCCAAGGATGTTGTCTTCGTTCTCGACATTTCCGGCTCGATGTACGGCGAGAAGATGGAGCAGGCAAAAAGAGCTCTGGAGCAGGTCCTTCAGATGCTTCGCTCTGGCGACCGCTTTGCGATTGTGACTTTCGATGGCCATGTCCACAATCTCACGGGAGGATTGCTCGATGCATCGGAAAGGGCTGTCTGGATAGAGAATGTAAGGCGCATTCAGGCAGATGGCATGACAAATATCTATGACGCTCTTCAAACGAGCATAGACATGTTTAGCAAAGACGACCAGGGAAGGTTCAAAGTGCTCCTCTTTCTCACAGATGGGGCTCCCACCGAAGGAATTACGGACACGGGGAAGATAATCAACGATGCAACTCCCGAGGCAAGAGCCAGAAATGTACACCTGTTTTCTTTTGGAGTAGGAACGGGCGTTGTCGCTGAACTTCTGGACAGACTGGTTCAGGAAAATGCTGGAAGGGTAAGTTACATTGTTGAAGGCGAAAACATTGAAGGAAAGGTTACCGATCTTTACAGGACGATCGAGACGCCGGCTCTAGAGAATGTTACTATATCTATCGAAGGATCGGAGGTTGCGAAGGTTCTTCCGACCGGCCCGCATTCTCTATTCTCCGGACAGGCTCTAAGACTCTCCGGCATTTACTTTGAAGAGGGCGATCCGAAAGTAATCGTAGAAGGAACAAGAGGATTAGAGAGATACAGATACGAGTATCTATTCAGAGTTTCAAAGAATCCTGACAACCCATTTATTGCAAAGATCTGGGCACAGAAGAGAATTGCTCATCTTGCAAATATCTTCAGGTATGATTCCTCTCTCTCAATAGCGGCAAAAGAAGAAGTGAAGCAAGAGATTATCGCTCTTTCAAAGAAATTCAACATAATTAACGAGTTCACCTCCTACCTGATTGCCCCTGAAAGAGTACAGACCTCTACCCTGGGAGACAGGGGCGGCTTCAGCGCCTCCCCCGCTGTAGATGCCGTAATGGCTGCAAAGTCTGTTGCCGAGATGGAGCAAGACCAGTTTGTCGGAAGCGGAGCCTCTGACTACAAATTTGTAGACAGTGTCGGATTTGCTCTCGAAGAAGGAATTTGGGTTCAGGACGACGAAGAGGTCAAGACACTTGAACCGATAAGCCTTGTTGCTTACAGCAAAGCTTATTTTGAATTGGCTGATAGAAGCGAATGGGTTGAAAAGGTCTTCGCCCTTGGAGAAAGAGTCAAGTTCATCTTCAATGGAATGCTTTTTGAGATCTCAGACAAAGGAATAGAGAGCGTTGAAGAGCTGGACGAAATCCTGAATTAGGCATTGTTTTCTAATAGAAACCCTCAAAAAGACCGTGTCAGTTAGAAGGAACGCAAGACAACTGCGTTCCTTTTGACCGGGTTTAAGTTATTATTACCCATAAGTTTTTTTGTTCGGATCAGAGCCGTTGCTTACACAATGTCATCTGAACACTGTTTAGACGAAGTATTAAACGAGAGGATGAGAAAGTATTATGTCGAGATTTTCTCTTTTTAGGGAGGGCGAACGGCCTTCGTCCTCAGCTACTAAGCCTCACTTTCTTTATCAAATGAATTCTCACGGTCTCCGTACTTCTATCATCGGCTTTTGAAGTTTAGCATCTGTAGGTTTTGCGGTTAAAAGAGTTCAAGAAACCGAGCCTGTCACGAAAAATAGATAGAAAGATT
>JACDJC010003096.1_pt1 | contig 12363 bp, 11 predicted proteins | sample 7454191 | NCBI WGS metagenome assembly JACDJC01 (sample SAMN14253291, study PRJNA609438) | sludge metagenome | isolation source: sludge after 25d culture with pyrite and EDTA | collected 2018-12-20 | reverse complement strand
TGCGTCCGACGGATAAACGCCCTAAAATGGAGGTGGGTTCACCTTGCGAACCGGTACACATGATCACCGTTTTGGATTTGGGCTGGTTTAAGGCCTGATCCAACGGGATGATCAAGTCATCGGGTACATCCAAATAGCCTAATTTGCTGGCAATTTTGGCGTTATCCTGCATGCTGAGCCCTGCGAACGCCATCTTGCGGTTGGCTTTCAGGGCTGCATTCGCGACCTGCTGCATGCGCGAGATGAGCGAGGCAAAACTAGCTACGATGATGCGGTCTTTTGCTTCCGCAAAGACCTTATCTAAGGCGGCATCAATTACCCGTTCGGATTTTGTCCAGCCGGGACGTTCCGCATTGGTCGAATCGGCTAATAAGGCCAGTACGCCTTGTTCTGCGAACTTTGCTAGTTTGGAATAGTCGGTCGGCCAATTGTCAACCGGGGTATGATCAAATTTGTAGTCACCGGAATGGACGATCAGTCCTTCTGGGGTGTCAATCCCCAGGCCAATCGCATCCGGGATAGAATGGCAAACGTGGAAAGTTTCCACCTTAAAATATTTGCCAATTTCGATGGTGTCACCGGCCTGAATGGTGTGTAAATCTGCCCGATCCAGCATGCCGCCGCGGCTGAGTTTGTTTTCTAACAAGCCCATCGTGAGCGGGGTGGCATAAATCGGAGCTTGAATTTCTTCCAATACGTGGCGAATGGCGCCGGTGTGGTCTTCGTGCCCATGCGTGATGACAATCCCTTTGACCCAATCGCGCTTGTTTTTGAGATAGGTCAGGTCTGGGATGATGTAATCAATGCCGAGCATATCATTTTCTGGAAACATGAGACCGGTATCGACAATCAAAATTTCGTGATTGTATTCATAGACCATCATGTTTCTGCCAACTTCCCCTAATCCACCCAGGGGAATGATCTTTAATGTTCTGTTTTTCATAATATTTTTTATTTCCTTAACGATATGTATACTTCTTTTTTATCACAGGTTTCCTGTGTAAGTTTCTTAATAAACGATTTTTTAGAGAAAAAATCCCCGCCTGGAATTCAAGCGGGGATTTAAATTGATTTGTGAACCACAAACACCAAACTTATTTTCTCTCCATCAAGCTGGCTCTCCAGCGAAAATTCCAAAATGAAACAATTCTTAACTTGTAACTAGATTGATTCTAACACAGGCCGGGTGTGTCGTCAAAACATTTGCATAAACTGGAAACACGAAGAGACAATAGGCTGGGGCAGTCTTGCGAAGGGCGAATCATTGCTCCTTCCAAAGGTTGTTAACCAGGGATGCTATTAAAAGGTTAACCCTTTGGAAGGTTTGATTTCACGATAGACAACCTGAAACCCAACCTTCGGAAGGGCGGACTTGATGCGGGTGTAGACAAACCTTCCGAAGAGCGAATCGTCAAATCATAACCGGATGTTTGCCATACAACTGATCGCGGATCTGGATCACTTTACGGCGGAAGCGGTCATCGCGCTCGATGAGGTCAGCCACTTTTTCACAGGCATACATGACGGTGGTATGATCTCGCCCGCCCAAGGTTTCTCCGATTTGCGGCAAAGAGATATTCGCTTCCTCGCGCAGCAGATACATGGCGACCTGTCGCGGTAACGCAATATCGCGGGAGCGTTCACGGCCTAACATGCGTACTTGATCTACGCCAAATTCGGTGGCGACCAGGGAAAGGATATGGTTCGGTTCCAGGTTTTCTCGTTTGGGTAATAAATCTGCTAAAGCGACATTCACCAATTCAATCGAAAGGGATTTGTTACTGAGATCAGAATAGGCCAGCACGCGGGTCAATGCGCCTTCCAGTTCGCGAATGTTGGATTGAATCTGGCGGGCGATGACATCCAAAATATCGTTGGGAACGATGCGCCCGGTGCGTTCGGCTTTGGAACGCAGAATTGCAGTCCTGGTTTCCAGGTCGGGCGGCTGAATATCGACGATTAAACCCCATTCAAAGCGCGAGCGCAACCGTTCTTCCAGGGTGTTCATTGCCTTGGGAGGGCGGTCGGATGAGATGACAATTTGTTTATCCTGGCCGTGCAGGGTGTTAAAGGTGTGGAAAAATTCCTCCTGCGTGGATTCTTTACCAGCGATGAATTGAATATCGTCAATCAACATTACATCAATATTGCGGTAACGCTCTCGAAAAGACTGGGTATTGTGGGCACGGATGGCATTGATCAGGTCGTTGGTGAATTCCTCGGAAGAAACATACATGACACGCAGCCCGTTATTAATTGCCGTGTTGCCAATCGCATGGAGTAAGTGGGTTTTTCCTAAGCCAACACCCCCATACAAAAAGAGAGGGTTATAGGCGCGGGCTGGGTTTTCTGCAACAGCCATACAGGCCGCATGAGCGAGACGGTTGGAGGCACCCACCACAAAGTTACTGAATGAATAGCGCGCGTTCAGGGGATTACTGAGAATAAGGTCGTTTTTATTAAGCGAGCTGCCGTTTGTGTGTGGAATTTCAGCCTGATTTGACTTTTCGGTTTGGGATTCTTTGTGCCAGACCATAAATTGAACAGTGATGGGGATGTTCATCATGCCGGTTAACAAGCGGGTAATGGTGCTGGTTAAACGGCTTTCTAACCAATCTCGGGCGTAGGCATTTTGTACCCCGATGCTGAAGACATCATTTTCAAATGAGACCAGTTCTGCACTGCGTACCCAGGTGTCAAAAGCAGCTTTTGACATCTCTGTTTGAAGTTGGCTGATGAGATTCTGCCATGCTTGGTGAGCGTTCATAAATCACCTTTCTCCTTTCGCGATGGGTTTATAACAATTAGGTATAGGTAAGTAAGCCCACTGCGAACCGGCAGTGGGAGGATAATCATTATGCAGATGGCGTGTCTTCAATAAGAAGAGAAAATAATTGCACCGGATATTGCTCGATGATGGTTTGATTCTAACAGAAAAAAATGGTGCAAACAAGTTATAACCATCTTGATTGCTTTAAAGATTCAAAATCTTTAAGGTTTTTTATGTTAAAGAAAGAGGTGAATCATAAAAAATGGTATGGTTTGGTTTGAATGTCCAAACCCCTGTATGTAGGGGGAGAATTTGTTTTTTATCCCCTGTATGTAGGGGCTCGCTCGTTTTTTGGGAATTAGATCCCAAATATGGTGCAAACCCAAAAGAAAACGGCGCGATTGAGTTCTTTTTTATTCATGGTGTAAACAGGGATCTTGAATCCTACACCGCTGCCAAAATTTTAAGCTTCTCAATCCACGCACGGGTCTATTCCAGCAATATCTTTGCCAAGCGATTTGATTTTGTAAAAAGAACGGCTATCACTTGTCGTATAGATTAGGTTTGCCGAGGATGGTGCCAATGTTTCGGCATTTAGGAATGGGTCTGCATTAATTTGGCAGCCTTGCGCCCGATCTCGACGGCGAAGTTGGTGCCGCGATCCCAGGGATAGACTTGACTCATACTGGCGAAGAATAAGTTTTTGATTGGGGTTTGAATGGCAGGGATATTTTTGGAATGATTGACCAGCGGAATCGGTTGGGCGTATTTTGTTTGAAACTTCCAGCTCTTATTAATCCAATCGGGCGTGAAGTTGGGATTGATGCGTTTAAAGCTGGGAATGAATTTCTGCAATAATTCTTCCTTGGAGAGGGTGAAGTTTTCATGGTCAGGATCCAGATAATCCCCGCAATATAAGATATGTTCACCGCCAAAATATTTTGGAGAAAGGTAATTGGTGTGTTCGACCAGCGCCAGAAAAGGGAAACCGGCTTGTTTGGGCAGGTTATACCAATAATAGCCCTGGGTGGAAAGCTGGTGTTTTAAGGAAATGACCATCACAACTGCGCCCATACTTTTTAAATCCAGCAAGCCCTGCAGGTATCCTTGCGGCAATTCCGGCGTGAGGTGGGCCATCAATCCCGGAGAAACGGTCGACAAGACTTGATCAAAGATCAATTCTTCTTCGTTGATCAAGAGGTTGATTTGTTGATCTTCGGTACCGCTGATGCCCTCAATCGGGGTATTTAAGTGGATGGTGACTCCCAAATCGCGTAGTTTCTCGGCGAACAGATCGCAGAAGGCCTGAAAGCCGCCTTGGAAGGTTCCCAAGCGGGTGGTACGTGCCTTTAACCGCGCCCAAAACCAGGCCATGTTCACCTCTTTATTGTAGGTTTCCCCAAATTTTCCGATCATCATCGGTTCCAACATGGCTTTGTAAACCGTATCGCCGGCCCATTTGCGCATCCAACGCGCCACGGTATATTTTTCAAGGGCTTTCCAATTATTGGTGAGGCGTAAATAAACCCCGATCAGGCCAAAACGAATTTTGTTCAAGCCCCAACCCAAACCTGGGTAAAGCAGGGCGGCTTTGATCGAGTCGAATGGATAAAATTTCTGGTTGTGGTACATGACGGTTACCGGACGAGGAAAGATGACTTTATCGCTTAAGCCTAGCTCTTTAATCATACCCAGCATGGCGGAATCACTTTGGAACCAGTGATGATAAAATTTTTCAACGGACCAATCCCAGTGTGGTTCTTTGAACCCTGCAGCCAGCCCGCCGACCTGGTTGGCCGCCTCATAAATTGTGACTGCATGTCCGGCCTTTGCCAGATCGTAAGCAGCAGACATACCGGCCAAGCCGGCACCGATGATCGCGATTTTCATGCTTATCCTCCAGAGGGTGGGGTAATTTCCGGTATGGGGTCTTGTCGAATCGACTTGACTTCTTTGGAACCCCACCGTAAGGGTTGGCGCAGGTAATAATAAGCACCGAGGGCCGTAATGGGGAACCATAAGGCAGCATGCAGCACGAGGGTGTAGCCGGCTGCGATTTCACTCGGCACGCCATACGCACTCAGCAAGGCGATGCCGGGTGCATCAAATGTGCCCAGATACCCTGGGGCAGAGGGGATGGTGGTTGCCAGGTTGACGATGCCGTTCATCAGCATTAACGCAAAAAAGCTGACCTGAAAGTCAAAAGCGTGCATCACAAACCAATATTTGCCCGTTTCCAACAGCCAGATGATGACCGAGGTCAAAAAGATCATAATCGCTTCTCTGGGGGAGCGTAAGGCTTCCAGACCGCTTAAGAAGCGAATGACGACCGGCTGAATTTTCGCACGAAAGCGTAGCGGGATGAAACGGTTAATCATCCAGCCGCTGATTTTTTCGGTGATATGCGGGAACATCGCTGCCAATAAAAACACAGCCAACGCACTCATAAAAACGACGGCTCCCCACAAAGCAATTTGTTGAATGCTGCCGATATACCCCGAATCGGTGGTTAAGTGGGCAAGTTCGCCTAGATTTAAGAAAATAAAGGCCAGCATGACTACTCCGTCAAATATCCGTTCAACGATGACGGTTGCCAGGGAAGCGGAAACGGGCACATCCTCTCTTTGTTTGAGGATAACCGCCCGCAGCACTTCACCGGCGCGGGCCGGGTAGATATTGTTACCCATATAGCCAATGGTGACGATGGGGAACATGGTTTTGGTGGGGATTTTCTTTAAGGGTCGCAGCATATAATGCCAACGCCAGGAGCGCACCCACACCCCCAAAAAATAAACGGCTATGCCAGGCAGCAGCCAGACATAGCGGGCTGATTTTAATGCATTCCAGACCTGGTTCAGTTCTAAGCCTTTGAGCGCAAAATAAAGGAGAACCGCACTGATAAGAATGCCGATCCAAAGCTGCCAGCGTTTCATGCCTGGAATTTTACCATGTTCCTTCCGCAATGTCGTTTGATTGCTTAAAAAGCCGGACTAATCCAACCAGCGATAGCCACAATAAAAGGGCTCGCCGTCCAGCACGACGCTGTTTTCTCGGGCATTCGGCTGAAAGGTTAACCATTCGGTTTCATGCTGCAAAAGAATGTTTTCAGCGGTAGCCTGGCTGAAATTATAGCTTTGCCACGGTTTGCCTTCGGTTTCTGTGAATGCCAGCCAGCGGCAAGCTAAATCCGCGCCTAAGGCAGATTTTAAAGTTCCCTGCGTGCTTTCGTATTCATCAAAAATTACCGGAACCGCATCATTGCTTAATTCAGACAAATAATAGGAGTCGAGTTGGAAACCTTCTCGGCTGGAAAGCTTGGCACGGTCGATGTTTTGTTGGGCGATAAACCCATCAATATTGGAGACGATCAAGGTGGTGATAAAACCGATGGAGAAGAACAATACGGCCAGCGCTACGCGGCCTTGTTTCTGCAAGATTTCCAAGATGACCGCTGCGAAAATTAACAGGGCCAACCAGGGAATAAAGAGGTGGGAATAAGTGCGTAAGCGGGAAAAGCCGTATACCGATTCATACAGGCTGAGACGTTGATAACTGGATACCAAAATGACCAATACTTCCACAAAGATGAGGATGCTGAACACCGAAAACAAACGGCGCTGGTTTTGTGAATATTTTTTGGTGATGGTCTGAAAAACAAGGTAAATCCCTAAGCTTAGCACAGCCACGATGACCAATTCGCCAAATCCGCGCCGCGCGTATTCAGCGTAGGTATAGCCTTCGATAGAGATATTCTCCGTTCCCCCAAAGAAGTATTGGATTTGGATCAGGACAAACGCCCCGAGCAAGAAGACGATCGAGCCTAACACGATACTGGTTTCGATATTCCCTAAAAAGGGTTGCATCCAGGCTTTGTTTGGATCGGGTCTTTCGCGGGTGGAGTCTGGAAAATAAGCCAATAAAAAGCTGCTGGTGAAGATATAAGCAAACAGCAGAATATAAAACAAACGGAAGACATATTCTGCCCAATTTTCAATGTTAAAAACCTCAAAAAAATCTTTTAACTCTTTTTCAAAAATTGGATCAGCCGAGGCCAACAAAGCCGATAGCACCAGCAGGATGGGGAGGGCAAATAACAGCCCACGCACAACAGCCCAGATGGGTTTTGGCGCGGCTGATTTTTGTAGGTTTTCCGTCTCGGTTTCTGCTTCACTTTTTGGTCGCTTGAAGAGCGCGGCAGCTTTGGTGACGACACCCGCCAGGTAGATTAAGAAATTCAGCAGATAATCGCCAAAGCGGAACCACAGCCAGTCCCCATTCTTAAAGGTAATCACCAGCAAAATGCTGAGTAGCAAGGAGGCAGACATAGCGGTAAAGCGGGTCAGCGGTTCCAGGCGGAAAAAGCTGGCGGTTGAAAGACCAAAAGCAATTGCCGCCAAAAGGTAGGATGCCTTCGCTGGTTTGATATTTTCCAGTTTTGCGATGAAAAATAATAGGCCAATCGCAACCAGGACCCACAGCGGGTAAGCAATGCCAATTGTTTTCTGATAAAACAAAAAGTCAACCAACCAGGCAATAATCAGGCCTGCTGCCAAATATCGGGAAGAATGTGTTTTCATGGTTTTCCTTTCAGGGAAAATCTGCTACAGGTTCAACAGCATGGATGCAACCATAGAAACGATCAGAATCACGGAGAAGACGTAAATAATGATCTGCTGTCTTCTTTTGCTGCGATCTGCTGCAGTTTTCTGTTGTGGTTTTTTAGATTTTGTATTTTTTGCCACAGGTACCTCCTTGTAAAAATATCGTCTTTTTTCCCGCTTTCGCTATCATCTCGGGCCAAAAAAGCTTGCAAAAGCTATCATTGACTGTCAAAACCTTCCCGAATCATTAATTTTAACAGAGGCCGTCGATGTTAGAAGCTTTTTCAAAGAAACACCCGGGATATCCCGGGTGCAAAGTTAGATGTGGTTGTTTCTGGCGTTATTAAGGTTTTTAAGTTTCAGTAGTTTTGGTGTTGGATGATGGGGCGGATTCGCTCTTGCTGGATTCCGAAGGGGTGGTTTTGGCTGTTTCCGATTTTGTGCTGCTGGTATCGGAATCGGTAGTGCTGGTTGATTCATTGGATGACTTTTTAGCAGATTGTCCTGACGGAGAACGATTATCCGTTGCGTAAAAACCAGACCCTTTAAACACAATTCCGACCGGGGTGTAAACTTTGTGAAGTGCTTTTTCTGAGCATTCGGGGCAAATTTCAATCACCGGATCAGTAAAGGATTGACGATGATCAAATTGGACCCCGCAGTTATCACATCGATAGGTATATACTGGCATAACGAACCTCTATTTTTCTTTCTATAACTTTCATTCGGTATTTTATCACTTTAAAAGGAAAAAACAAGCTAGGGCTGCGGATTTTAATAAACTTCTAATGCGCAGCAGGGTTTATTTGTATTTGTAGAATAATCGCTGCATAGTATACTTAATCCATGGATGAAATGTGCTGTCAGGTTCAATGAAAGATTGTTTGGGAACTGCTGGGATGAGATGATTGAAAAAGTGACCGCCCTGATACTGCGGGAAAATGTGGATCAAATCGAAATTCTAACCGTAAAGCACGCTGCTGTTGAGCGTCAGCTTCCGGCTGGTACGGTAGAGGAAAATGAAATGCCCGAATCGGCCTTAATGCGGGAAATTAAGGAAGAAACCGGTTTGACGCGCATTGAAATTGTCGAAAAACTGGGGGAAACGCTTACGTTTACCAACGAGGATGAATTTATTTTGTTAAAATCAGTGCGCTTCTATGGTTGGCCGGTGCAGCGTGCCGCTCGTATTGGGCCTCTCCATCATCGTGGTGTCCACGTGAATATGCTGGAGCGGAAAGCTGGGTTTATGCGGGTGGTGTATAAAGATGTAGATTTGCACCAAAACCCACCCAAAGAAGTAGTCAGCGTAGAAGGTTGGCTACCAGGCGAGTTATTAACACGCCAAATCCAACGCCATTTTTTTCTGGTGCGTGTTCTGGAAAAAACCCAATCAAGTTGGAGCCGAAATTCAGATCAAGGACATGTTTTTCAGTTGGAATGGCTGCCGATAGAGCCACGACCTGTGTTGATTGAAGAACAGGCTGGATGGTTATCCTATTTGGAAAGCCATTAAACAATTGTTTTTAAGGCCAATAGGGTTTCCACTTCGTAATCAGGCTGGATGTGGGCGTAACCGCGGTTAAATTCGGTTCTGGCGCGGCGTTTGATCCAGGCACTGGGAATGCCCGCTTTTTTAGCACCCAAAATGTCATTTGCCAGTTTGTCCCCGACCATCAAGCATCGATTCGGCGGCTGCTGAAAATAATCCAGGGCTGCATTAAAAATAGATGGATGCGGCTTGCGCACCCCTAAGGCGGCGGAAATGACGATTTTCTCAAAATAAGGGGTGAGCTGATACTTGTTTAACAAGGTGTAGGCATCCAACACATCGCTGGCATTGGTAATCAAACCCAAACGGTATCCTTGCGCGGTTAACCAGGTTAAGATCTCGATGGTGTCCGTCTCCAGCTGCCAATGCTCTTGGGAGATGCGGTACATTTCGCTCAATGCGGATTCAATTATGGAATCAGAAACCGGGTCATTCCCCAAATTTTCTAACGTATCTCTCAACATAACAGCACTGGTATATTCGATACAGGTTTTCTCTCTCTCTTGATAATACCATTGCATCCGATTTGAAAAATCGGTTAAAAAAGCGGTTCGTTCGAGCGGGATTTGTTGCGTTACAAGGGCTTGGTAGAGGGCTTGACCAGATTTAACCAGCATTTCTTCCCAGTCACCCTGGAAATAGATTAACGTATCCCCCAAATCAAACAGGATCACCTCAAAAGATCTTTTCTGGGAAACCAAACGACCGCCTCTCCTGGATCAATATCCCACTGCTGGGTTAAACAAATTTAACAAGGGGCAATCTTCCAAATACAGGTTAAGGTTCTCCGCAAACAAAGTCACCGCCCGTTCATTGTATTTCGCGCTGATTCCGCTGATATGGGGGCTGATGATCAGATTAGGGGTCTCCCACAGCGGGCTATCTTTGGGCAGCGGCTCCTCAGGAAAGACATCTAGGGCAGCCCCCGCGATTTGTTTTTCTAGCAAGGCAGTGCTAAGAGCTTCACTATTGGTGATACCCCCGCGGCTAATATCAATGAAGAAAGCCTCAGGTTTCATAACATTAAATTCGGGTTCGGAGATCAAGCCAATTGTTTCCCGGGTTTTGGGGAGACTGATGACAATAAAATCGCATAGTTTTAGCATCGACTTTAAAGCCTGGATGGGGTACAAGCGGGTGAACAAATTGCCTTCGGGGTCTCCGATACCTGGCGGGGTATACCCGCTTTCTTGCGGGTGCATTACATCGCGTTTGATTGCCAAAACGCTCATGTTGAAAGGCTGCACCAGGCGGGCAATTTCGCGCCCAATACTGCCATAGCCCACCAGACCCAGCGTTTTGCCACGCAGTTCGGTTGGGACAAGGCGGGTGTAACGATCCGGCAGCCATTCTCGGTTGCGTTGGTAGCGCAGCATGGCTGGCAGCTTATGGCCTAAGGTCAACAGCATGGTTAGCACGTATTCAGCCACTTGGGGTGCGGCTGCGCCGCTGAGACTGGTCAGTTTGATTTCGCTATTTTCGGTGATTGGGTGATCGAGCAAAAAATCAAGGCCAGCATAATTGAACTGGATCCAACGCAGGTTCGGTGCTTTTGCAGGATCGGGTACCAGCTGATCGGTAAACAAAATTTCAGTTTTCTTTAATAGTTCCTGAGGAATATCTTGAACATTTTTAGCCGCGTGGGTGGTAATGTTCAATTTTGGCGAAATATTTTTTAAAGTCTCAATCAAGGGTTCTGCCAGGGGAACCGTGATCAGGATTTCAATTTTTTTCTGGGTTTCGCTCTTCATTTCAAGTATATTCCGTCCGGGTCTAATTCTTCTCTTAAGATTCGTAACTCCTCGCTGGTGGGTGGTTCGGTAACGGTAATCTCGGCTGCCAGCTTCAGGGGCCAGCCGGTATTGGCCTGCACTTGCTCGACCGTCACCCCCGGGTGGAGGGCGGTTAAGGTTAGTTCGCCACTTTCATCGGGGGTCAGGATGGCCAAGTGGGTGACGACTGCTTGCGGCCCGCCGCCGCGTGCGCCGCTGGTTTGGCGTTCTCCCTGGCCGGATAAAAAACCAGCTGAGGTGATGAAATCTACTTTTTCGGGAAAGCGGCGTTTTTGATGTGGGGTAATGATATAGCAACGGTTTGCCCAGCCAGCAATTTCCATCGAGCCCCCAGACCCAGGTAAACGGGTGGAGGGGTTTTCATAATCACCAATTACCGTCGCGTTGATATTACCAAAGCGGTCGATTTGGGCACCGCCTAAGAAGCCTACATCCACATTACCACGTTGCAGATAAAAACTAAAAATATCGTACATGCTGCAAACCGCCGTGGCGCCGCTCACCAGGGTGGGGTCTCCAATCGAAAGCGGCAAGCGGGTCGGGCGCGCACCAATCACACCGGCTTCATAGATCATCACTAAATTGGGCGCATGGGTGTGCATCGCCAAATTACAAGCCAGGTTGGGCAGCCCAACACCGACAAATACCACATCTTCATCACGCAGCAGGCGGGAAGCATTGACGGTGAGCAGTTCAGAGTTGCTGTATTCCATTTTAGTAATCTCCATAATTGGTCGGTGCGCTGAAATGATCTTTCACGTGTAACCGCTGGTGGGTCTCCTCGCCTAGTTTTTGCCAGTAGGCAGCGCGATCTTTAACCCCAAAAACCCATTCGTCCAGCCAGGCTTGAATACTTTCCTCTGTTTTGGTGATTTCATCCCAGCCTAAATAAAACGGGTTGTCGCGGTCATAATAGCCCTGCGTATAGGAGGGATGCGCGGCAAAAGGCACATGGCAGACTGCGGAAACAATAAAAGAGGGGATGACGGTGCGGTTTGGATCACTGCGAATAACGGATTCATCCACAATTTCTTCAGCGGTAACGATCACGCGCCGCGAAGCAAAAGCGGCTTCTTTTTGTTCACCCACAATTCCCCAGATTTGTGAGTTTCCATGTTGATCACATCTTTGCACGTGAACAATTGCCACATCAGGATTTAATGGGGGAACGACAATCACTTCAGTTCCAGTGTAAGGATCTGTGATCCGTTTGATGTCTGGATTGACTTGTTCCAGACTGGGTGCGCCCGTTTGGTTCATGGGCATAAAAGGAAGACCTGTTGCCCCGGCTTGTAATCTGGAGATCATTCCAAAATGAGAATATTCTTCCCATTCCATTTCGCCTTTTTCGATGGCATCCCGCATAATGCGCAAGGAACCTACTCCAGGGTTACCCATGTAAGAAAAGATCACTTTCTTAACACACCCGGCAGCTGTGAGCATATCATAGATAAGGTCAGGGGTGGCTCGGGCTACGGTCAGATTTCTTTTCTTTTGACGAATGATTTCATGGGCTGCGGCAAAGGGGATCATATGCGTAAATCCAGCTGCATAGATAACATCACCATCGTGGACGAAATTTTGAATGGCTTCTGATAGAGTATTAAGTTTTGACATTGTTTTTCTCTTTTGCGGTTGATTTAGGAT
>JACDJC010003094.1_pt1 | contig 12368 bp, 10 predicted proteins | sample 7454191 | NCBI WGS metagenome assembly JACDJC01 (sample SAMN14253291, study PRJNA609438) | sludge metagenome | isolation source: sludge after 25d culture with pyrite and EDTA | collected 2018-12-20 | reverse complement strand
GGAAAAGCCGAACGCGAAGGTCGCGATTCTTTATCAGAACGACGACTTCGGCAAGGATTACCTCAAGGGCGTGCAGGACGGCCTGGGTGACAAGAAATCCATGATCGTCGCCGAGGAAAGCTATGAACTGTCCGAGCCGACGATCGACTCGCACATCGTCAAGCTCAAGACCCTGAACCCGGACGTGCTGCTGGTCTTCACCACGCCGAAATTCGGCGCGCAAACCATCAAGAAGATCGGTGAACTGGCGTGGAAGCCGATGCTGATCATCTCCAACGTCAGCGCTTCGACTGCGACGGTGATGAAGCCTGCCGGCCTCGACAACGCGCAGGGCGTGATTTCCGCGGCCTACGCCAAGGACACCTCCGATCCGCAGTGGAACGACGATCCCGGTATGAAGGAATACAAGGCATTCCTCGCCAAGTATGTCCCCGAAGCCAACGTTGCGGACAGCTCCGCTCTCACCGGCTACAACATGGCGCAGACCATGGCTGCCGTGCTGAAGCAGTGCGGCGACAACCTCACCCGTGAGAACGTCATGAAGCAGGCGGCCAGCATCGGCGGCATTCAGCAGGGCGGCCTCCTGCCGGGCGTTCTGATCAAGACCGGCCCTGCCGACTTCGCTCCCATCGAGCAACTGCAACTCATGCGGTTCAAGGGCGAGCGCTGGGAACTGTTCGGCGAGGTACAGGACGGTGAAGCCTCCAGCGTCAAGCGCTGATCTGCGCATGGTGTTGACATGACATGATCCGGCGAGCCGGAAATTCTGGTAATTTCGTCTCGCCATTCAATTGCCTCCCGTTATATTGGTGCCAAAGCAGCCAAGAAACGGGAGGCAATTTCGTGGGATCCAGTGAAGAACTCGTGCGGGCAACGGCCTGCGATATCGTCGAGCGGCTGCGCAAGAACGAGATTACTCCCCACGATCTGCTCGATGCGCTGGAAGCCAGAATCCGGAAAGTGGACGGCCAGGTCAACGCCCTCCCCATTCTCTGCTTTGACCGCGCCCGCGACCACGCCGACACGTTGATGAAGAAGCCGCCCGCCGAGCGCGGCCTGCTCGCCGGGATGCCGGTACCCATCAAGGACCTGACCGACGTCGCCGGGGTGCGGACCACGCAAGGCTCGCCGATCTTCAAGGATGTGGTCGCAACGAAGTCCAACATCGTGGTCGAAAATCTCGAGACCAACGGCGCCATCGTCTACGCCAAATCCAACACACCCGAATTCGGCGCCGGCGCGCAGACCTTCAACGAGGTGTTCGGCGCGACGCGAAACCCGTGGAATCTCTCCCGCTCCGCATCCGGCTCATCGGGCGGCGCGGCGGCCGCGCTCGCGAGTGGCACGGCCTGGCTGGCCCATGGCACCGACGTCGGCGGCTCGCTGCGTAATCCCGCCAGCTTCTGTGGTGTGACCGGTATGCGCCCCAGCATCGGCCGCGTGGCGCACTCACAGGCGGCAAAGGTCGATCGAACCCTGAGCGCCGACGGCCCGATGGCCCGCAATGTCGAGGATCTGGCGCTGATGCTGGACGCGATGTCCGGCGAACATATTGGTGATGCGCTGTCGCTCCCCCGATTGCAGACGTCGTTTCTCTCCGCCGCGCGCTCCGGCGCAAAGCCAAAGCGCATCGCCTACTCGTCCACACTCGGCATTTCTCCGGTCGACCCGGAAGTCGCGGAGATTACCCGCAAGGCCGCGCAGCGCTTTGCCGAAGTCGGCGTGATCGTCGAGGAAGCTCATCCCGATTTCAAGGAAGCGGTCGAATGCGCCCATGTGCTGCGTGCCTATGATTACGTGCTGACCAAGGGCAAGCTGCTCAAGACGCACCGCGACCAGTTGAAGCCGGAAGTGATCTGGAACATCGAGGAAGGTCTCAAGCTCACACTTGCCGATATCGAGCGGGCCGAGGCGCAGCGCGTCACCCTGATGAACCGCGCCATCGCCTTCTTCGAGACCTACGATCTCCTGCTCTGTCCGACCACCATCGTCGCGCCATTCCCGGTCGAGCAACGCTATCTCGCCGAATGCAACGGCGTGACGTTCGGCAACTATGTCGGCTGGCTCGCCATCGTCTCCGCGATCACCATCGCCTGCTGCCCGGGTCTGTCGATCCCCTGCGGCTTTACGCGCGAAAACCTGCCGGTCGGACTGCAGATCGTCGCGCCACCCCGCGGGGAAGCGCGGGCGCTGGCGGCGGGGAAACTGCTTGAAACCATTCTCGGACTCGGCACGATCACGCCAATTGATCCGCGCAAGGGCTGACTCCTAAAGGGCATGATCCTGTCCGAAAACCGGTTTCCACCTTTCGGGATCATGCCCTGCTTGCAATCGGCAGGCCCGCATGAAACATAACGTGCTCATCACTGACGAGGATTAAATGGCCGCGCCAAAACCGCCCGCATTCGACACACTCAGCCTGCATGCGGGCCAGCATCCCGATCCGGTCACCGGCTCGCGTGCCGTTCCGATCTATCAGACGACGTCCTACGTGTTTCAGGATGCCGATCACGCGGCGGCCTTGTTCAATCTGGAGCGCGCGGGCCATATCTACACGCGCATTTCCAACCCGACCATTGCCGTGCTCGAAGAGCGCCTCGCCGCCCTGGAAAACGGCGTCGGCGCGGTCTGCACCGCGAGCGGCATGGCCGCGTTGCACCTGGCCATCGCCACGCTCCTGAACGCAGGCGATCACATCGTCGCGTCCGCTTCGCTCTACGGCGGAACCATCAACCTTTTGACGCACACGCTGCCACGCTTCGGTATCACCACGACCTTTGTGAAGCCGCGCGACCTCGACGGCATCAAGGCCGCGATCAAGCCGAACACAAAACTGGTGATCGGCGAGACTATCGGAAATCCCGGCCTTGAGGTGCTGGACATTCCGGCGGTGTCGAAGATCGCGCATGACGCAGGCATTCCGCTGCTGATCGACAACACCTTCGCGACGCCCTACCTTGCCCGCCCCATCGAGATGGGCGCGGACATCGTGATGAACTCGATCACCAAGTGGATCGGCGGCCATGGCATCGCCATCGGCGGCGTGATTGTCGACGGCGGGCACTTCGACTGGGAAAAGTCCGGCAAATTCCCAACGCTGACCACTCCCTATGATGGCTATCACGGCATCGTCTTCGCCGAGGAGTTCGGCCCGCAGGCCTTCATCATGCGCGCCCGCGCAGAAGGGCTTCGCGATTTCGGTGCCTGCCTGTCGCCGACCAATGCCTTCCAGATTCTGCAGGGCGTGGAAACATTGCATGTGCGCATGCAGCGCCATGTCGAGAACGCCGCCGCCGTTGTGGGCTTCCTGAAGTCGAACAAGGCCGTCGAGTGGGTACTGCATCCCTCGCTGGACACGCACCCCGATCATGAACTCGCCAAAAAACTCCTGCCGCGTGGCGCGGGTTCGATCATCACCTTCGGCATCAGGGGCGGACGCGACGCAGGCCGCAAGTTCATCGAGGCGCTGAAGCTCGCCAGCCATCTGGCGAATGTCGGTGACGCGAAAACTCTGGTCATCCATCCGGCCAGCACCACGCATCAGCAGATGAATGCGGAGCAGTTGAAGACCGCAGGCATCGGCGAAGAACTGATCCGCCTCTCCATCGGCATCGAAGCCGCAGAAGACATTATCGGCGACCTCGGCCAGGCGCTGCGCTTTTCACAGAAGGCTTGAGACATGATTTTGACTGTGGACGGCGCTGAGGTTTTCGCCACGACGGGCGGCAAGCCCTTCAATCCGGACCTGCCGCTGGTGATTTTCCTGCACGGCGCCGGCTTCGATCATTCGATGTGGGCGCTGTTCAGCCGGTGGTTCTCCCATCACGGCTACAGTGTGCTCGCACCCGACCTTCCAGGACATGGCAAGTCAAAGGGGGCACTGATCCCGACCATCTCGGGCATGGCCGATTGGGTCATCAAGCTGATCGAAGCGGCAGGCGCGAAGAAGGCCGGTCTTGCCGGCCATTCGATGGGCTCGCTGATCGCGCTCGATGCGGCTGCGCGCTACCCGGACAAAATTTCCGCGCTGTCGCTGATCGGCGTCGGCGGCGCGATGCCGGTGTCCCCCGATCTGCTCAACGCAGCGAAGGACAACAATCACGACGCCATCGACATGGTGTCGATCTGGGGCTTCGGTTTCGGTGCGACCTTAGGCGGATCGCAGGCGCCGGGGCTGTGGATGCTCGGCGGCGGCCAGCGCGTGCTGGAACGCGACGCGCCCGGCGTGCTGCACAACGATCTCGCCGCCTGCAACGATTACAAGACCGCGATGGACGCGGCGGCGAAAGTCACTGCACCGACCACGCTTATTCTCGGCGAGCGCGACATGATGACCCCGCTCAAGTCCGGCAAGCAGCTTGCCGCTGCGATTGCGGGATCGAAGCCCGTCGTGCTGCCGGGTGCAGGCCACATGCTGACAGCGGAGCGGCCCGACGATGTGCTGAAAGCGCTGATCGCGGCAAATACGCCAACGCACGCAACCTGAATCCGGATGTCGTTCCGGCGCAGGCCGGGACGACCAACAAGCCAGCCCGTTCGCACCGCATCCGGCTGGTAAATGCACATCATCTGAGTTTACGGAAACAATCCGCGCGTCATCTTGGCCGCGCGGACTTTCTCGACGCCGATGGCCATCGCCGCGGTCCGGTGCGAAGTGTTTTCCCTCTTCGCCCGTTCCACCATCGCATCGAACGCGCGATCGAGAATGCGGTACTCGCGCTGCTTCACCTCCTCCTCTTCCCAGAAAAGCTGCTGCAGGTCCTGCACCCATTCAAAATAACTGACCACCACGCCGCCCGAGTTGCACAGGATGTCGGGGATCACGAAAATCTCCTTCTGCCTCTGTTCGAGAACCTGATCGGCCTCCGGCGTGGTCGGCCCGTTGGCGCCCTCCGCCAGCACGCGGCAGCGCAATTGTGCCGCGACATCTGCGTCGATCGCACGCTCCATAGCGGCGGGCACAAGCACATCGCATGGCAATGTCAGCACGCTTCGCGGATCGCATTGCAATTCGCTGGAAAAGCCGGCGATGCTGCCGTGACGGGCGGCATGCCTGGCCAAAGCCGCCACATCCAGCCCTTTTGAATCGTACAGCGCACCTGTGTGGTCGCTGACCGCGATGATTCTGACCCCATGCTCCGCCAATTCCAGCGCGGTATGGGAGCCGACATTACCGAAACCCTGAATCACAGCGGTTGCTTCGGCGAAATTGACCGACAACAGGGCCAGCACACGCCGGGCAAGATAAGCGACACCCCTGCCCGTCGCTTCGCGGCGGCCCAACGTCCCGCCGGACGCGACCGGCTTGCCGGTCACGATCTCGGTCACCGTCTTGCCCTGGTACATGGAGTAAGTGTCCATGAACCACGCCATCACCTGCTCGTTGGTCCCCATGTCCGGCGCCATCACATCGGTGTGCGGGCCAACGAACGGAATCATCTCCTGCATGTAGCGCCGCGACAGCGCCTCCAGCTCGGTCCGCGACAGCGCCGCCGGATCGACATGGATTCCGCCCTTGGCTCCGCCGTAAGGCAATCCGACCAGCGCGCACTTCCAGCTCATCCAGATCGCCAGCGCCGCGACCTCGCCGAGGTCGACAGTGGTTGAAAATCGCGTCCCGCCCTTGGTCGGACCGAGCGTGAGATGATGCTGCACGCGATAGCCTTCAAACACGGCAACGGTTCCGTCGTCACGATGGATCGGACATGAGACCGTGACGGCACGCTTGGGCATCAACAGCCGCGCCCGTTCATCGTGAGGAATAGAAAGATGATCGGCGATCACGCCGAACTGCTTCACAGCCATATCGAAAACCGGGCCGCCGTAGACTGTCATGGACGTATCCTGCCGTTGATACTGTTGAATGTTGCTGCCAGGCTGCTGGTTTCCCCTGACGTTGCACCACGGTTTGCGACAAGGCAAACGTCTTCATCTGCGCGCAAAGCGTGCATCGAGATATCCAGTATTACCAAGTTGTTTTCGTGGCCGGCCAGACGATCTACATGCCGAGATAGGCTCGCCTGACTTCCGGATTGGACTTGATATCTGCGGCCGGGCCGCACATCACCACCTTGCCGGTTTGCAGCACATAAGCGCGGTCGGAAATCTCAAGGCTCTCCGACAGCCGCTGCTCAACAAGCAGAATGGTGACGCCGCTGTCGCGAATCTGCTGCACCGCCCGGAAAATTTCGTCCACCAGCTTGGGCATAATGCCTTGCGATGGCTCGTCCAGCATCAGAAGGCGCGGCCGCGTCATCAGCGCGCGCGCGATCGCCAGCATCTGCTGCTCGCCGCCGGACAGTGTCGCGGCCCGCTGCGAGAGACGCTCTTCCAGCCGGGGAAACAACTTGAAAACGAATTCCAGCGGGCTGTTCCGGTCCGGACTGCCGCGATGCAGATAACTGCCGAGTCGCAAATTGTCGGCGACGCTCAGGCGCGGAAACAGCCGCTTGTTCTCCGGCACGTAAGCAAGCCCGCGCGCCGTGACCAGATGCGCGGCGATATTGTCGATTCGCTCGCCCACGAAGTTGACGGTACCGGACTTCGGCTTCTCCATGCCTGCGATGGATTTCAGCAAGGTCGATTTTCCGGCGCCATTCGCGCCCGCGACCGTGACGATCTCGCCAGAATCGACATTGATCGAGATATCCGAGATCGCGATCAGGCCGCGATAGGCCGTGGTGAGGTTCGCAACATCAAGCAACACGATGACGATCCCCCAGATAGGCCGCGATCACCTTTTCGTCGCGCACGACTTCCTTCGGCAGGCCCTCCGCCAGAACCTTTCCGAGATGCAACACCACGGCGCGATCGACCAGCGGCATCACAACTTCCATCACATGCTCGACCATGACGATGGTCACGCCGGTCTCCCGGACCTTCCGGATCAATTCAACACCGGCGGCCGCCTCGCTGGGCGTCAGTCCGGTCAGCACCTCATCGAGCAACAGCAGCTTCGGTTCGGTGGCGAGCGCGCGCGCCACTTCGAGCCGCCGCTTCTGCGGCGGGGTCAGGTCGGCAGCGGATGAGTCCGCATGCGCCGCAAGACCGACATAATCGAGAACATCCAGCGCCTTCGCCCGCGCCTGCAGCACGCCGGGATAGCGCACGAATGCGCCGACCGTGACATTTTCGACCACCGACATGGAATCGAACGAACGCGGCACCTGATAGGTTCGCGCGATGCCGAGATCACAGCGATCCGCCGCCGGCAGCGGCGTGATATCGCGTCCGTCGAATTCGATGACGCCGAAGGACACAGGAAACGCGCCTGCGATCAGATTGAACAGGGTCGATTTGCCCGCGCCGTTGGGGCCGATCAGCCCGAGAATTTCGCCGCGATAGACATCGAGGTCGATGGAATCATTGGCGACAAGGCCGTCGAAACGGCGCGTCACGCTGCGGCAGGTCACAAGCGGCTTTCCAGTCATGCCGTCGCCTCACGCTTGATCGGTTTGATGAAGCTGAGGATACCTTCGGGGCGGGTCAGCGACACGATCATGACCAGCCCGCCATAGATCACGAGATCGAGGCCGGAGCCGGAGCCGCCGAGATAAGATCGCGAAAGCTCCGCCAGCGGGATCAGGATCAGAGCCCCGATCGCCGGCCCCCAGAGAGAGCCGACGCCACCCAGCACCGCAGGCAGCGCCATCAACAGCGAGAACCGGAAATGCATCACGCTGTCCGGGTCGATATACGACACGAACGCCGCGTAGAATCCCCCGCCCACCGCCGTAAAGAACGCCGAGATCGCAGCCGCCGCCATCTTGGAGCGAAAGATTGTGACACCGAGGCTTTCGGCGGCTTCGGCGTTGTCCTTCACCGCCCGCCACCAGTAACCCCACTTGGATTCGACAATCGAGAACGTCACGAGCCAGGTGACCGCGAACAGGCCCAGCGCGAAGTAGAAATATGGCACCTTGTCCCGCGCGAACTGCAAGGTCCACCACGAATCCGGCGTGAACGGCCACTGGATGCCGAGCGCGGCGCCTGCGTAGTCCCAGTTATGGAACAGCAGCAGGCCGATTTCGGCGATGACGATGGTCGCAATCGAGAAATAATGTCCCTTGAGCCGGAAGCACGGATATCCCAGCGCCAGCGCGATCAACGCGGCGATGATTCCGCCGGCAAGCAGTCCGCCCCATGGCGTGATGCCAAACTTCACATAGAGGAGACTGGTCGCATAGGCGCCGATCCCGAAATACAGCGCATGGCCGAGCGAGACCTGCCCGCAATAGCCGCCGAGCAGGTTCCAGCTTTGCGACAGCGCGGCAAACAGCAGCGTCAGGATCAGAACGTTCATCATGTAAACGTCCGACACAAAGCGCGGCACCAGCGCGATCAGCGCAAAGACAATGGCGGCGGTGATGAGCTGCCACCGCCGGCTGGCGACGAACGCGGACATCGACGAGGCGGTCATGCCCTGTGTCATCACAGCCTCCCGAACAGGCCGCTCGGCCTGACGAACAACACCAGAAGATAGAGCGAGTAAACGCCGACCGATTTCAGCGACGCCGGCAGGATCAAGGTCGTCAGCGCCTCGACAAGGCCGACAATCACCCCCGCCACCAGCGCGCCGAAGATGCTGCCGAAACCGCCGAGCGCCACGGTGACATAGGCAATCAGCGCAAACGTGCCGCCGACCTGCGGATGAATATAATAGAAGATCGCCAGCACCGCGCCGGCGACGCCGACCAGCGCTGCGCCCAGCCCCCACCCGAGTGCGAACACCCGGTTGCGGTCGATGCCGACCAGCGCCACCGCGCCCTGATCCTCGCGGGTCGCTTCCAGCGCCTTGCCGAAATCGGTTCGCGTGATCAGCCAGTAGAGACCGGCGAACACCGCGAGCGACACCACGCCGCCGAATATCTGCGGCCAGGGCAGGAACACGCCGCCGAGATTCAGTGTCTTGCCGCCGAGCCATGTGTTGGCGATGTTGCGATAGTCCGGGGTGAAGAAGTATTGCGCGAGACCCTGGATCAGAAGCGCCAGACCGAAGGTCGCGAAGATCTGCACCATGCCGGGGTTGGCCTTGGCGCGCATCGCATAGCGGATGATTCCCGCGTAAGCCGAGACGCCCAGCACGAACATCAGCGCCACCACCAGCGGCGCAAGCACCACCGGATCGAGCGCGGTCATGAACACCAGCCCGAATGTCGCGTACATCGCGAGCATGAGAAATTCGCCGTGGGCGAAGTTCACCACATCCATCAGACCGAAGATCAATGACAGGCCGACCGCGATCAGCGCGTAGATAAGCCCCATCAAGAGGCCACTTGCGATTACCTGAAGAAAGGCTTGCGTGGTCACAGTGAACTCATTCCGTCAAGAACATGGCGGGTGGACACGGCATGAACCGTTTCAGAAAAAGGGGCGCTGCCAATCACGACAGCGCCCCGTAACAGTTAGCCGTTCATCGGCCATTTCGGCTCGGCGATCGCCGCCTGCGCGGGATAGACCGTGATGAACTTGCCGCCGAGATACTGCAGCAGCACCGGATCGGCGTCATCGTTCTGGCCCTCGGCGGTGAACTTGATCCGCTTCCACGGCATGATGGTCTTCTCGCCGGGCGTATCGGTGGCCGCCAGCGCGGCGCGAATCTTCTCGCCGTCTGTGGACTTGGCCCGGTCGATCGCATCCGCCAGAACGAGGACGGACGTCAACTGCCGCGAGGTGTTGTCGTTCAGGTCGCGGTTGGCGCGAGCCTTGAACATGTCGTTGACCTTGCCGACCGACGGACGCTTGGACGCCAGATCGAGCGAGAAGCTGGCGCGCGAGATCATGCCGTTCAGCTTGTCGCCCACCGCATCGAAGGTCGCCTTGTCGGAGAAGCCCGCCGCCTGCGCGAGGATGTTGTTCGGCTTGTAACCGAGCTCGTCCATGGTCTTCATCAGAAGAATGGTGTCGGTGGTATAGCTCGACGGCAGCAGCACGTCCGGATTGGCGCTCTTGATCTGTTGCACTTCGGCGGTCAGCGACGGCGACGATGCGCGATACTTGATATCGGCGACGACCTTGTAGCCGCGATCGGCGGCGAGCTTGCGCTGGACATTGGAGGAGTCGGTGCCGAAAATCGTATCCTCGAAGAACAGCCCGACGCTGTCGATCTTCTTGCCCTTCTTTTTCAAGGCATCCATGAACTCGAACATCGCGAGCGAGAACATCTCGTCATGCGCGGCGGGCCGGAAGAAGAACTTCAGGCCGCGGCGATGCAGGCTCGGCGAGGACGAATCGGCTGCGACGTAAGGAATGCCATAGCGTTCGCAGGATGCGCTCACCGTCGCCGACACCGACGAATGGAACGCGCCGCAGATCGCGACCACCTTGTCCTGCGTGATCAGGCGCTCGGCCTCGGCCCGCCCCTTCTGCGGATCGCCCTGATGGTCGGCGAAAACCAGCTTGATCTTGGCGCCGCCAAGGCCCGCAAGCCCGGCGCTCTTTGCCGTGGGCAAATCCAGATCATGGGCATTGTTGACGATGTCCGCCGCGGTTTCCAGCGCGTGGCGCGCATCCGCGCCGATCTGCGCGGTCGGTCCTGTCAGCGGCCAGATGCAGCCGATCAGGATTTCCTTGCCAGCCTGCGCCAACGCGCGGGTTCCGAGAGTTCCGGCAACTGACATGGCGACACCGGACAACAGTACTTCGCGGCGATTCATCGACGATACTCCCTGGTTAGACACTGCCTTTACGGGGCATTGCGGCTGATCTGGTTAAATTCACTGAATGGAAAATTCAGAATTGCGAACGTCCGTCACCAGCATGAAGCCTGGCGCGTGGGTGATTGCGAAGCTCGGCCGCGACTGCAGGATGACCGATTGCGGGGTCACACCGCACGCCCAAAATACCGGCATCTCATCGGGCTGAATGCTCACTGCGTCGCCATAGTCGGGCTTCGCAATATCGCCGATGCCGATCAGTTCCGGCTTGCCGATATGCACCGGCGCACCGTGCACGGATGGAAACCGTGTCGTGATCTGGATCGCGCGAATGGCTTCCGCGGGCTTGAACGGCCGCATCGACACCACCATTCGTCCCTCGAACGGTCCCGCCGCCTTGCACGCGATGTTGGTGCGATACATCGGGACGTTGCGCTGTTCGTCGATGTGACGAATACGCAAGCCATCCGCGATCAGCGCTTCTTCAAAGGAGAACGAACAGCCGATCACGAAGGCGACCAGATCGTCGCGCCAGTGCGCCATGACATCGGTCGGCTCCTCGATCAATTCGCCGTCGCGCCAGACCCGGTAACGCGGGATATCGGTGCGGATATCGAGATCAATGCCAAGCGCGGGAATGCGTGGATCGCCGACCTCCGACATGCCGATAATCGGGCATGGCTTGGGATTGAGCTGGCAGAAGCGGTGGAAGGACGCCGCAAGGCTTTCGGGCAGGATGGCCAGATTGCCCTGAACATATCCGGGCGCGACACCTGCCGTGACATCCACCCGGCCTGCACGATAGGCCAGCCTCGCATCACGGCTCGGGAGATCCGCATCATGGCTCTGAACGGAACGTGTCACCTGTTCGGCTGCCGAAAGCATAAGACCACTCCATATCCCGTTGAAAAGAGTGGATCATCGCCCCAAGATAAAGTCTAGTCGCGTTTTTTTATGAGAAACGATAAGCTGGATTAATAGGTGCGGAGTTACGGCATGGTGGACTTCAAGTCGATCGAGACGTTTCTCTGGGTGGTGACCCTCGGCAGTTTCGGTGGTGCAGCCCGCAAGCTCAACACAACGCAGCCAGCGATCTCGCAGCGCATCTCTCAACTCGAAGCGGAAATGGGCGTAAAGCTGCTGCAGCGGGACAGCCGTTCCGTCACGCCGACACCCGGCGGCCGGCAGATGATGCTTTACGCCGAGAAGCTGATCGGCCTGCGCCGCGAGATGATGGCCGCCGTCATGGATCGCTCGGCCATGCGCGGCATCGTCCGGCTGGGAGTGTCGGAAACCATCGTGCATACATGGCTACCGCAACTGATCGAGCGTGTTGCGACCACATTGCCGAATCTCTCGCTCGAAATCGAAATCGACATCACGCCCAATCTTCGCGCGCGGCTGATGGCGCAGGAGATTGACCTTGCCTTCTGCCTCGGGCCGTGGCCCGCATCCAACGTGCGCAATCGCGTGTTGTGCGATTATCCGAACTCGTTCGTTGCCAGTCCATCGCTGAAACTCGGCGACGGCCCGCTGACCGTGCGGGACCTGGCGAAGTTCGCGATCATCACTTTTCCGCGCAAGACTCAGCCTTACGAGATCGTTCGTTCGCTGTTCAATCGCCCCGACCTGCCCTCGCCGCGCCTGCATACGAGCGCCTCGCTCGCCACCGTGATCCGCATGGCGACGGACGGCATCGGCATCGCCGTGATC
>JACDJC010003091.1_pt1 | contig 12381 bp, 5 predicted proteins | sample 7454191 | NCBI WGS metagenome assembly JACDJC01 (sample SAMN14253291, study PRJNA609438) | sludge metagenome | isolation source: sludge after 25d culture with pyrite and EDTA | collected 2018-12-20 | reverse complement strand
GCCGGCGCGGCGGGCCGCTTGCCGCCGACTTGCGCCAGCACGTGCTCGATCAGGCGCAAAGGGGTGTTCAGGGCCTCGAACAAAGCCCGGCGCGGAATCGAAATGCCCCACTTGCGCTCCATGGCGGCGACCGCCTCGGTGAGCGCCAGGGAATCGACCCCCATTTCCAGGAAGCCGCGGTCGGAACGCTGGTCGGCGGCCGGTAGCTGCAGGGCGCGCGCCAGGAAGGCGGCGATGTCGTCCGCGAGCGCCACGGCGGGCGGGGCCGCGGCCCCGTCGGCATCCGTGGCCGTGGCTGCAACGGCGGTCGCCGGGACGCCGGCCGTCGGGGAGCCGATCGCAGAAAATTCAGCCGCACCCTCGGCGGTGGCCAGCGCCATGACCGGTGTTTTTGCGATCCAGTGGCGGCGGGGCTCGAAGGGATAGCCCGGCGTCTCGTCGCGTTCGGCCGGGTCATAAAGCGCTTCCCAGCGCAGCGGCACGCCGGCCGCATGCAGCTGGGCCAGCATGCCGCCCAGCGAGCGCCAGGCGGGCTGGTTGCGGCGCAAGGTCGGGACCAGCACCGGCGGCGCATCCGCGTAGCCCGGGCAGCGCGCCGCCGAGCCGACCAGATTGGGCGCCGCGCCCACCTCGATCAGCACGTTCGCGCCCATGCGGGCGAGCGCGCCTATCCCATCGGCGAAACGGACCGGCTGCCGGATGTGGTCCGTCCAGTACTCAGGCGTATCGAAAGCGGCGTCCGCCGTGCCGGTCGAATTGGAAATCAGGGCCAGCCGAGGCCGCGACAAGCGCAGGCCGGACAAGGCCCGGGCGTAGGGCTCGAGCGCGGGCTCCATCAGCCGCGAATGGAAGGCGTGCGAAGTCCGCAAGGCCTGGGACGCGATGCCCCGGGCTTCCAGGGCCTCGCACACCCGGCCGACGGCGGCCGACTCTCCGGAGATCACGCACTCGTCGGGCGAGTTGACGGCGGCAAGATCGATGGCGGCCGCAAGGCCGCCGGGCAGTTCGGACAAGCAGGAGGGCGGCGCGAAGACCGCCGCCATGGCGCCGCCGGGAGCGGCCGCCCCCATGAGGCGCCCGCGCTCGGCCACCAGCCGGAGGGCGTCCTCCAGGGAAAACACCCCCGCCCGGCAGGCCGCCACGTATTCGCCCAGGCTGTGCCCCATGACGAACTCGGGCTCGATGCCCCAGGCCGCCAGGCGCTCGGCCAGCGCATAGCCAAGCACGAACAGCGCGGGCTGGGCGATGCGCGTGTCGGTCAGGGAAACGCCCTCCTGGACGGATGCGTCGTCGAACATCAGGCGCGTCAAGGACGCGCCGATCAAGGGATCCACCACCGCCGCGCAATGGTCGACGGCTCGCCTGAACACGGGGTCGTCCTGGTACAGGCCCTTGCCCATGCCGGGCCATTGGCTGCCCTGCCCCGTGAACAGGAAAGCGATGCGCGGGGCGGCCCGCATGGCCGTTCCACGGGCGCCGCCGGCGGGTGCCTGCCCGGCCGCGACCTCGTTCAGCCCGGCCAGGAGCGCTTCGGCGTCCTCGCCCGCGACCGCCGCCCTGAACGGATGGCCGCCGCGCCCCAGAGCCAGGGCGGCCGCGACGCCGCGGGGATCGGGCTGCTCTTGCGCCATCCATGCGGCCAGCCGCCGGCCCAGCCGCGCCAGCCCAGCCTCGTCGGGCGCCGACAAGGGAAGCACCAGCGGGCCGGCCCGCTCCGCGGCCGCCGCGGACGGATCGCGCGGCGGCGCGGCTTCGAGTATGAGATGGGCGTTGGTGCCGCTGAAACCGAAGCTGCTGACCGCCGCGCGCCGGACGGGCGCCGGCGGCCAGGCCTGAGCGCGATCCACCACCCGCAAGGGCAGCCGGTCCCAGGGGATGCGGGGATTGGGCGATGACTGGTGCAAGGTGGGCGGCAGCCGCCCCGCTTCCAGCATCAGCACGAGCTTGATCAGGCCGGCGATGCCGGCGGCCGCCTCCAGATGCCCGATATTGGTCTTGACCGCACCCAGCAGCAGGGCCTCGCCGCGCCCGGGGCCGTAGGCTTCGGCCAGCGCCTGGGTCTCGATGGGATCGCCCAGCGGCGTGCCGGTCCCGTGGCATTCCACCACCTGCACGTCGGCCGGCCGCAGACCGGCGTCTTTCAGCGCCGCGCGTATCAAGGCCGCCTGCGCGGACGCATTGGGCGCCGTCAGGGAACTGGCGCGCCCGTCATGGTTGACCGCGCCGCCGCGCACGACGGCCCGGATCCGGTCGCCGTCCCGCAGCGCGTCGGACAGGCGTTTCAGCACCACGAAACCCGCGCCTTCGCCGCGCACATAGCCGTCCGCGGAGGCGTCGAAGGTACGGCAGGCGTGGCTGGGGCTGAGCATGCCCGCCGCGGCGAAGCCGCGCGTCAGCGCATCGGAGACCAGGGCGTTGACCCCGCCGGCGATCGCCATGTCGCATTCGCCGGCCTGCAGGCTGCGGCAGGCCGCATGCACGGCCACGAGCGACGAGGAGCAGGCGGTGTCGATGGCCAGCGCCGGGCCGGTGATGTCGAGCAGATGGGCCAGGCGGCCGGCGGCCGCGCTGGCGGAATTGCCGGTCGTCGCCTGCGGCGTGAAGCCCTGGCCGGGCGCGTGGAAGCGCGCTTCGTAGTCATGGGTGCTGATACCGACGAACACCCCGGCCGCCCGCGGACGCCGCCCGGGATCGGCCGCGCCGGCGTCTTCGAGCGCATGCCAGGCGACTTCGAGCAGCATTCGATGCTGCGGATCCATGTGGGCGGCTTCGCTGTCCCGCATGCCGAAGAACGGTGCATCGAAGTACTCCACGCCCCGCACATAGCCGCCGCGCGGCAGCGTATCGCGTTCGGGGCGGTCCGGCGGCGGCTCGCCGATCGCGTCCGCGCCTTCCTGCAGCAGGCGGCGGAAGGCGGCGGCGTCCTCGGCCCCCGGGAAGCGGCAGCCCAGGCCGATCACGGCCACCAGCGACGCGCCGTCCCGGCCCGCCTGGTCCGCGCGCAGCGCATCGATGCGCTGCTGCAGGCCGGTGACCAGCGCAACGACCTGGTCGGCGTCCAGCCGCGAAATGCGCTCGCGCAGCGCCTGCCTGGCTTGGTCCGTCACGGCTCCCCCCTTTCAATCGCGCTCAACAAGTCTTCGAGATCGCCGCCCTCGGACGGCGGCGCCGCAACCGGCTGCTTGGCGCCGGCAGGCGCGGCGGCGGCCCGCTCGCCGGGCGCGAAGTGCGCGACCAGCCGCGCAATGGTCGGATGATCGAAGGCGATGGTTTCCGGCACCTCGGCGCCCAGCCTTTCCCCCAATGCCAGCGCCAGTTCGGCGGAGCCGAGGGAATCCAGGCCCATTTCGGCGAAGCCCCGGCCCGCGTCCAGCGCGCGTTCCGGCAGCCCGAGCCGCCCGGCCAGCCAGCCCGTCAGCCAGCCGGTGAGGGAGGCCGCGTCCATTGCGCCGGCCGGCGCGGATGCGGCCGCGCCGGCCCTTGCGGGTTCCAGGCCCATGCGGCGCCAGCTTGCGATAATGGGCAGGCTGCCTTCCAGGAAGGCGCGCTTGTTCGCCAGGCGCTGGATCTTGCCGCTGGAGGTGCGCAGCACGGATCCGGGCATCACCAGCGCCACGTGCGCCAAGGGCAGCTCCAGGTTGCGCCATACCGATTCGACGATGGCCTGGATGATGGGTTCGGGCGCTTCCCCGCGCCGCGAACGCTCTAGCTCCTGCACCAGCACGACCTGCTCGCGCCCGCCCTCCACGTCGTCGGACGCGATGGCGAAGGCCGCGCCGTTGTCGCGGCGCAAGGCATCGTGGGCGTTCTGCGCCACCCGCTCGATGTCGTGCGGGTAGAAATTGGCGCCGCCGAGAATGATGAGGTCTTTGATGCGCCCCGTCACGAATAGCTCGCCGTCCTTCACGACGCCCAGGTCGCCCGTGCGCAGATACTGCGCGCCGTCCGTTTCGCCGGCGATCCGGGCGCCGAAGGTGTCCCGGGTTTCGTCCGGCCGCCGCCAATAGCCTGCGGCGATGGTGGGCCCGCCGACCCAGATTTCGCCGATTTCATGCGGCCTGCGACGCGCCAGGGTGTCGGGATCGACGATGGCGATGGGCACGTCGGGCAGCGCCCGGCCGCTGCCCGGCATCACGCGCCCGCCCGGGGCGCCGTCGGGCAGGATACGGGCCTGGCCGCGCTCCAGCGCCGCAACGTCGAAGCTGCGCATGACGGGGGCCGCGCCCACCGGGTTCGCCGTGACGGCCAGCGTGCTCTCGGCCAGGCCGTAGGCCGGGGCGAAGGCCTCGCGGCGGAAGCCCCGGGGCCCGAAGGCGAGCGAGAACTCCTCCAGCACGGCGGGGTTGATCGGCTCGGCGGCGTTCATGGTCATGGCGAGGCTGCTCAGGTCCAGGCCGGCGCGGTCCTCGGGCGCGATCCGGCGGCAGCAGAGATCGTAGGCGAAGCTGGGGGCGGCCGAGTGCGTGCCCCGGTAGCGGGTGATCGCCTGCAGCCACAGCGCCGGCTTCTGCAGAAAGGCATTGGGCGCCATCTGCACCGATGCGCAGCCGGAAAACAGGGGCTGCAGCAACCCGAAGATCAGCCCCAGATCATGGAAGGCCGGCAGCCAACTGACCATGACCGAGGACGGGTCCAGCGCCCAGGCCCGCTGCATGCGCGCCATGTCCTCCACCAGATTGCCGTGGCTGACGCGCACGCCTTTGGGCGAGGCGGTGGAGCCCGAGGTGTACTGCAGGAAGGCGATGTCGGTGGCCGGGACGTCCGCGGGCTCCAGGCCGTTCGCCTCGGGCAGGCCGTCGGTCGGAATCCAGTCCAGCGCGCCGAGATGCCGGCTGGATTGGCGCCATTCCGCAATGGAATCCATGAGGTCCGCGCTGGTGAGCGCCACGCGCGCCGAGGAATCCACGGCGACGGCTTCGAGCCGCTCGATCAGGCGATTGCGCCGCGGCGGGTTGATGGGCGTGGCCAGGCGGCCGCTCCAGAGGCAGCCCATGAAGGCGGCGAGGAAGGCCGGCCCGGCCTGGAAGACCAGCAGGACCGGCTCGCCCGGCTCGGTGACCCGCATGAGGCGCGCCGCAACGGCCCGCGCCCGCGCCGCGAGTTCGGCGGCATTCCAGCGGCACTGCTCGCCGCCCTGGCTGTCCAGGAAAACATATGACCAGCGATCCGCTGGATCGGCCGCCCGCCGCGCGAGAATGCGCGGCAGCATGGCGGGCTCGGCTATCGGGGCGGGCGTCTTCACGATGGCTCCTCGAAGTCAGTCGGCGGCCTGGGCGGGCGCGGGCCTCTTGGGGGTGGCGGACCCCAGGCGACGGCTCATGAGCTCGTCCAGCTTGGCATCCAGCCGGCGGTCCAGAGTGGCGGCGATTTCTTTTTCCAGGTCGGACTGCTCGCTCGTGCTGCGATGCAGATCGGCGATGTGGCGCAGATCCTGCCGGCTCAGCGATAGCAGCAGGCAGGGGTGGCGCGTCCGGCAGGTGGTGGGGTTGGGCAGCCCTTCGATCAGGGCGAACTCGCCGAAGAAGTCGCCCACTTCCAGGATCTCCATGGTCAGCGAGCTGCCGTCGCCCAGCAGCACCGAGCTTTCGACCGTGCCGCGCGCGATGATGTAGAAGCGCCCGGCGGTCGTGCCTTCTATGCTCAGCACGGTATCGGCCTCGACCTCCTCGACGCGCAGCTTGCCGCGTATGCGTTCCAGGTCCGCGTCCGGCACGTTGGCGAACAAGGGGATCTTGCGCAGGCGGTCGACGGTGATCTCGACGTCCTGGCCGGCGTTCGCGATGGAGATGTCGGCCTGCTTCTCCCACATGCCCGCATAGACGCCGCCCAGCCGCAGCAATTCATCGTGCCTGCCCTGTTCGACCAGCCTGCCGTCGCGGAAGACGCAGATCAGGTCCATGTCCGGGCATGACGCCAGCCGGTGGGTGACGGAAAACAGCGCGCGGTCGGCGCTGACTTTGGCGAGCGTGCTGTTGATGGCCGCCTCGGCTTCGGCATCGAGCGCCGAGGTGGCTTCGTCCAGCAGCAGTATCTGGGGATCGCGCAGCAGCGCCCGCGCGATCACGATGCGCTGGCGCTGCCCGCCGGACAGCAGCTTGCCGCCTTCGCCCACGTTGGTGTCGTAGCCGGCCGGCAGGGACGCGATGAAGTCGTGGATTTCGGCCGCTTTGGCCGCGCGCCGCAGCTCCTCGTCGCTGGCGTCCATCCGCCCGATGCGGATGTTGTAGGCGATGGAGCCTTCGAACAGCGTGGTGTCCTGATTGACCACGGCCATCAGGGAGCGCAGCGACCGGTTGTCGATGTCGCGGATATCGGTGTCGTTCAAGTAGATGCTGCCGCTGGTGGCGTCGTAGTTGCGGGACAGCAGATTGATGACGGTGCTCTTGCCCGAACCCGACGGGCCCACCAGGGCGATGCGCCGCGGCGTGGGCGTGTCGAGCGAGACGTCCTGCAGGTTCAGGCGGTCGCCGCTGTAGCTGAAGGACACGTTGTCGAACGCCACGCGCTCCAGGGGCGCGTCGAAAACGGTTCCCGCCGCGGCCTCGGGGATGTCGTCGGGCTGGGCGAGCACGGTCGAAACGCGCTGCCAGCTGCCCACCGCCTGTATGGCCGGCGGCAGCAGCGCGGCGATGGCGCCGGCGGAGCCGCCGAAGGCCAGCAGCAGGCCGATGTAGGCCACCACCACGCCGCCCGAGACCGTGCCGTTGAGCGACAGGATCGCGCCCAGCCCGATGATGCCGAGCTGGGCCGCGCTGATGGCGAACACCGTCACGCGCCCGGTCAGTTCGCCCATCAGGAACTGCCGGTGGCTGGCCTGGTAGATGTCGTCGATGTGGCCGTCGAACTGTTCGCGGCGGTGCGCGCCTATGCCCAGTATGCGGATCACCGGCAGCAGCTGCACGGACTCCCGGATGAAGCCCGCCAGCTTGCCGTCCTCGACCTTGCGCGCGTAAGCCGCCCGCACGGCCAGGCGCCCCACCCGGCGCGGCAGCCAGAAGGCGACGACCAGCAGGGATATCGTGGCGATCGCCATGCGCCAATCGAGTATGACCGCCGTGATCAGCGAGCCCAGCATCAGGAATCCCTTGGACACGATGCCGGGCACGGCGCGCACGATCGCGTTCTCGATGACCTGCATGTCGGCCGAGAACATGGAGACGATGTCGCCGCTCTTGAAGTGATTGAGGGAGCGCGAGGACAAGGCGAGCAGCTTGCTGAACACCTGGGTGCGCACGTCGTTCAGCGCCCGCGGCCCCAGCGTGGAGACGCTGAAATCGATGGCGACGCCCGCGGCCGACGTGACCAGGAAGCCGCCCACCAGCAAGGCCAGCGTGCGCCAGATGACGGCGGCATTCTGGGCCGTGATGCCGTCGTCGAACAAGTCGTTCAGCCAGATGGGCATCATGGTGGCATAGGCCGTCTGGATCAGTATGCCCACGACCAGCAATATGCAGAACAGTCGATAGGGCCGCAGCAGCCCGACCGTCCAGACCACGAAGGGCCACAAGCCCTTGGCGGGCTGCTCCCGCGACAGCGTTTCGCCCCACTGGAGCTCCAGCATGGCCAGCGACTTGCCGGTCGCCTTGCGCGCGACCTCGTCCAGCGGCACGCCTTTTTCCATGCCGCGGGCGAACGCCAGCATGCCTTCCAGGCCGTAGGCGTCGAGCAGGAAGCGCGTGAAGGCGCCGGCGCGCAAAGCGTCTTCGGGGCCGGCGGCCTTGAGGTCCAGCCGGGCGGCGAGCCCTTCCACGTCGCCGATGTCATCCAGCCCGACGTAGCGCGATTCCTCGGACTTGTGGGTGGCCAGGTGCAATATGCCCACGCCGAACAGGCCCAGGGCCCGCTGCGGGCAGGCCAGCCGTTCAGCCAGCAGATGCTGGACCAGAGCCAGCGCCGGATCCTGGTCGCCCCGGCCGGCGGCGCCCGCACGCAAGTTCGCCGACAACCGCTCTTCCGGCGACTCGGGCGGCTCCAGCTCCAGCAAGGCGCGGACTTCCTTCTCCACCTTATCCAGTCGGCGGATGTTCGAGCTGAGCCCGCCTTGCAGTAAATCCCGTAGCTGTTGTTTCACGGTTGGCTCCATGCAGGGCCTGCGGCCCTAAGTTGCCTGCGTCAGATGAACGAGAGTGCGGGCGATGAGTTCCGGCGCCTCCGCCCAGGGAAAATGGCCCGCCGCGCAATCGGCCATGCGCAGCGGCCGGTCGGTGACCGATTGCCAGGCGCGGAGGTCTTCCAGCGGCGTGGACGTATCGCGCGTCAGGCGCAGGACGTCGATCGGCAGGGGCAGCCGGCCGGCGCGCGCGTGCCGGTAGGTGTCGCAGGCTTGCAGATCCGCCCGCAAGGCCTCCGCCCCGAGTTCGCCGCCCCATGCGGAACCGCCGTCGTCGTGCGGCCCGCCGTAGCGCGCGCTGAGCTCGGCGCGCAGCTGCGGCAGGGGCAGGCGGTATAGGGGCGGGTCCGCCGGAGGCAGGACGGGCGCGCGAAAGCCCGACACGACCAGGCGTTCGGGCGACAGCGCCGTGTCCAGCAGATGCCAGGCCGTTTCATAGGCCAGCAAGGCGCCATAGCTGTTGCCCACCAGCACCAGCCTGGGCGCCCGCGCATCCTGCTCGAACAGCGCCGCCAGGCCTTGCGCCAGCGCCTGGGCGGCGGCCGCCGCCTGCCGTGGAGGCGTGCCGTCGTCGAGCCCGCCGCCGCGGGGCAGGTCGGCCACGGCGACGCCCGCTTGCGGCGGCAAGGCCGTCAGCAGGCGGCCGATGGACAGGGCGGTGGCGCCGGCATGGGGAAAGAATGCGAAGGTGGGCTCGGCCGGCCGCGCAGGGCGGATGCGCAGCATCCAATATGCCCTTGTTACATCCGGCCGCTGGTCGCATTCCTCCGTATATGGCATTGATTCCCCATTGCGCTAACAAGTTGTAGCAATTAAATTGGATTCTATCAGCGAAGCGCGATTATCCCATTTTTATATAAATTTAGATACAAATTATTTCAAACTTGGCTATACGTTGACCAATGCCCGCGCCGCGGCGGCATAGCACCGCCCGCTCGCACGGCCCAACCCAAGGAAAGACATGATGGCGACACGGCCCGACTACATGGACGATTACGACGCGCACGGCGTCGTCTGCATACGCCAGGCTTTCCCGGAAGAATGGGTGGAACTCGCGCGTCGGGGCATAGAGCGCAACATCCAGGCGCCCAGTCCCTTCTTCCGCAAGCTCGACGACGGCAGCGGCGCCTTCCTGTCCGACAGCTGGTCGCGGCGGCACATCCCCGAATTCGAGCGCTTCTGCCGCGAATCCCCGGCGGGGCGCATCGCCGCGCACGCCCTGGCTTGCTCCCGGATCCGGCTGGCGCAGGACACCTGGTTCGTCAAAGAGCCCGGCACGTCGGACCGCACTCCCTGGCACCACGACACCGTCATCCAGGGGCCGTTCTGCTCCATCTGGGTGGCGCTGGACCCGATTCCCCGCAGCGCCACGCTGGAATTCGTCCGCGGCTCGCATGCCTGGGGCAAGATCCTGATGCCCAAATCCTTCTTCGCGGACGCCTCCAGGCATTCCGCCGCCGATGCCTATTACGCCGAGTTCCATGGCGACAAGTCCCGCCTGGACGCCTCGCTGTTCGGCGAGATCCCCGACATCGAGGCCGACCGCGCCGCCTACGACATCGTGAGCTGGGACATGGAACCCGGCGATTGCGTGCTCTTCGATGCGCGCACCGTCCACGGCGCCCCGGGCAACCGGACCTCCCGCGTCGCGCGTCGCTTCGTCACCCGCTGGGTCACGGACGAGGCCTATGTGGCGCCCCATGCCCAGAACATGGTCGACGCCCTGGAAAAATTCGGCCTGGAGGCCGGATTGCGCGTCGGCGGCCCCATACGCAATGCCTTGTTTCCCGAATTCCAGTATTGATCCAGGCCAATGATCCGTGCTTTATTTGTAACTAAATGATAAAATAGTTTTCAAGCGCTGGCCGATACGGCTCAACGCGAATACACTGCCCGTGTGCCAAACCCGGATACAGAAGTAACATTCAGACAGCGGCTAGGCATGGCAGTCTCCCTCGTTGTTCCCATCTAACCAGAAGGAGTATCACCATCATGGCTGGAATGTTTCTCACTATCACTCGCGCCAACATCAAGGCCGGAAACGAAAAGGACGCACGAGCCCTCCTCGAAAAATCCCTCCTGCCCAACGACGGCTCCAAGCCGGGCGACCATATTCCGGGCCTCATCGGTTTCGGTCTCATGCGCTCCAAAAAAGATCCGTCCATGTTCGGCCTCGCCACCGTCTGGAAAGACGAAGCCTCGTTCGACGCCCTGGCCCGCAACCCCAACGCCAAGACCGGCGGCCACTGGGTCGAAAAGTTCATGAAGTTCACTGACGGCGAAGTCAAGGGCGAAGGGTTCTACATAGAAAGCCTGTAATCGCCTGCCGAGAGCACGGCGCATGCAGGCCCGCCGCCTTGCCGGCACAGGCATGCGGCGCCGTCCCTCTCCTTCGTTTCACAATCGATATCCGCCGCCAGCCGGCCGCGCATGCCCATGACCGCGACTCCCATTTCCTCGAACGGCAGTTCCGCGCAGCGCCCCATCGAAGACGCCTACCCTCTTACCCGCATGCAGCAGGCGCTGCTGCTGCGCTGCGTCACCTACCCGGACCAGCCCCTGTACATGGGCCAATGGTGGGCGGTGCTGGAGGGCGAGCTCGACGCCCCGGCATTCAGCCTTGCCTGGCAAGCGGTGGTGGACCGCCACACCGCGCTGCGCAGCGGCTTCCACTGGGACCTCAAAGACCAGCCTTTCCAGGTCGTCCACCGACAGGCCGCGCTGACCTTCACCGACATCGACTGGACGGGCGTCGGCGACTGGCAGGCCGCCCTGCGGGAATTCCTGGCCCTGGACCGCGACCTGCCCTTCGACATCAAGAAGCCGCCGCTCATGCGCCTAGCCTTGATCCAGCTGGCGCCCGCGCGGCACATCGTCGTCTGGACCCGCCACCACCTGACGGTCGACGGCTGGTCGCTGGGCATACTCCTGGATGAAGCCTTCACGCTGTACAAGGCCGAAGTGGCCGGGCGAGCCCACGGCCTGCCGCCGGCGCCGCCGTTCCGGAATTACGTCGAATGGGAAAAGTCCCTCGATCGGGACCGCGCCCGCGAACATTGGCGCTCGGTGCTGGCCGCCATGCCGGACGCCGACCTTGCCCCGCGGCAAGCCTTGTCGCTGAACGACACGCGCCGCCCCGACATCCACAACAGCGTCCGCCGGCTGCCGGCCGGCCTCGCGGCCCGCCTGCAAGGCCTGGCGCGCGACACGCAAGTCACCCTCGGCACCGTCCTGCAGGCCGCCTGGGCCCTGGCGGCCGACCGCCTGGCGAACCAGGATGCCGTGCTCTTCGGCTCGGTCGAGACCGTGCGGCCGCCCCATCTGGAACAGGGCGGCGGGCCGGCTCTGGTGGGCATACAGATACAGGTGCAGCCCATCGTCGCGCGGGTCGACGCCACCCCGCTGGGCGCATGGATGCAAGCCCTGCAGGCCGCGGCCGGCGCCGCGCGCGAGGCCGGGCCGCTGGGCATGGATGACTTGCGCCAACTGCTGTCGCTGTCGTCCGACAGCCTGCCCTTCGACAGCCTGGTGGGCTTTCAGAACTATCCGCTGGACGAGGCCGCCGCGCTGCGGGGCAGCGGGCTGGCCATGGCGGACAACGGCGACGCCACCGTGCCCGACATGCCGCTCAACCTGATGGTGGAGCGGCAATCCGACGGCGGCCTGAGCTTGCAGCTGATGGCCGACCGGCGCTACGTCGGCGCCGAAGAAGCCGCCTTGCGCCTCGACATGCTGGCGCACACCCTGTCCCTCATGCCGGACGCCGCCCACGCGCCGGCGGCCGGCATCGACGCCTTGCCGCCGGCGCTGCGGGCGTCCTTGCTGCATGCAGTCCCGGACGCGCGGCTGCTTGCGCCGCGCCCGCCCGTCATCGCCGCCATCGCCGGCCATGCCGCCGCGCATCCCGAAGCGCCGGCCGTGGTGCACGGCCAAGAACGACTGAACTATGGCGAGCTGATGGCCCTGGCCCGGGCGGTGGCCGACCGTCTTCAAGCCCAGGGCGTCGCCCCGGGCGCGCGGGTGGGGCTGCACATGGAACGCAGCCCGCTCGCCATCGCCGCCATGCTGGGCATCATGCTGTGCGGAGCCGCCTACGCGCCCCTGGACCTCAACGCTCCCGACGAGCGCAAGGCGTTCATGATCGCCGAAGCGGCGCTGAGCGCGATCGTCTGCGCCGCGCCCGCCTCCATTGCCGGCAAGCCCGGCATCGCCCTGGGCGACCTGGCTCCGGCCGCCGCCGCCCAGCCGCAACCGGCGGACGCCGGCCATGC
>JACDJC010003090.1_pt1 | contig 12382 bp, 15 predicted proteins | sample 7454191 | NCBI WGS metagenome assembly JACDJC01 (sample SAMN14253291, study PRJNA609438) | sludge metagenome | isolation source: sludge after 25d culture with pyrite and EDTA | collected 2018-12-20 | reverse complement strand
GCGGTGGAAATGGGCGCCACCCAGGGCTGGCTGCGCTACGTCGGCGAACGCGGCGACGTGCTCGGTATCGACCATTTCGGCGCGTCCGCCCCGGCGGAGGTCCTGCAACGCGAATTCGGCTTCACCGTCGAGAACGTGGTGCGGCGCGCACGAGCTTTGCTCAAGCCGTGAACCACCTGTTGCCGTCGCGTTTGCCTGCGATTACCTGGTTAGCGATGGGCGCCTGTGCGTTGTCGTTAATCAGGTTCGGTGGTGGTCCAGGTGAATTTCCCGGATGCGGCCACTTCCGGCCGACTGGCACAGAGAGGGTCCAGTGGTTCTTCCCTTCACGACGCAATTCTCTCAAGGGCCGGAGCGCCCAAAGGAATCTGGAAGATTCACGGTCTTCGACCCAGCCTTCACTAACTGCTCGCGAGCCTCGGGGTCCGCATCCAGAATGCGGCGCAACGTCATGTACACGTAAGCGCGGCAAAGACCTGGCCAAGCGACCAACAGATACACGAAGCCCACCACCAACCATTGGTTGTCTAGTGGCCGAATCGGTAGCGCATCCGTGAACCGACTTGCTGTCGCAGCCGTGAGGATTGCCAGCAATATCCAGCGAAACCAATGCGAGAAGCGCAGACCCCACTCGACATTGAGGACGTGTTTGAGTTCTTTCTCAGTCAGGCGCATAAGGTGATCCTCAGTAGTAACCGATTGTGCCAAGATGCATGGCGCGTCGCCGCATGGCGTTGAATAGTGCAATGCCGACTAGCAGGTAAAGCAACGAAGCGACGGCAGTAACACCGAATGCCGACCAAGTCCATTGCGCGGGCATCAGCAGCGTCGTTTTGGCCAGGCCAATCGGACCCAGGAAGGGCACCAGTAAGGCCGGTAGTCCGTGCTGAACCCAGCTTGCGGAGTCGTTTGTCATCATGACTGGCATCAGACCCAGGGTCGCCAGCAGCACTATGGCGCGCGTCTTCTTGACCAACAGCGCTGCGCCCGCCAACGCGAAGCCGCCGCCCGCGGCGGTAACGACGGTCAGCGCCACGCACAACAACGTGGTGACCTGCAGCTGCAGAGGCTCAAACCAACCGATGGCAAGCGTGACTGGTGCCACGGTGACCACGGTGACCACGATACTCGCCACCATGCGTGCAGTCAGGATACGAGTCAGCGAGAGCTTGCCGCTGAACAACTGCTCTATTGTGCCGTTCTGGGCCTCGGCCTCCAGCTCAGCCGCCGGCCCCGACACCAGAATCATGCACAACATCCATGCCATGTAGGACACCAGCGTCACCGAGGCCACGTGGTTGCTCGGAACAGACTTGCCGAATGCGACGTGCGTACCGTAGGCAATTCCGAAGAACATCCCTGCCAGAATCAGGAACGACACTGCGGTTTCGATTGGATAGCGGCACAGCTGCAGCAGCGAGCGCCGAAGTTCCATCTGGATGAGGTAATTCACGCAGCCTCCGAGGATAGTTGTTCCATCGCGGCTCGCAGACTTGTACGGCCTATGGAGCACGATGAGATCGATGCAGGTCGCACGGCATCAAGCAGCCTGTACACGGACGTAGTCTCAGCTTCAACCCGAATGCTGCGCATCTCGACCGTAGCCCCGAGTGCACGCAGACGTGCGGCCAGATCCATGCTTGGATCGGCCTCCAACTCGACTTCGACCATTCGGCGACACAGCACCCGTTGGAGTTCACTAATTGCCTGCGGCGCGCTCGGCTGCCCACGATCGATAACGATGGCACGTAGGCACAAACGTTCGACTACGTCGAGTTGATGGGAAGTCAGTACCACTGCGCAGCCGCGGTCGCGTAGTGCTTCGATCGCCTGCAGGATGAGTTTCTCGTGGACGAGATCCACACCGATCGTTGGCTCGTCCAGCAGCAGTACTCGTGGCTCGCACATCACGGCGATCGCCAAAACCAGGCGCTGCTGCATGCCGCGTGAAAGTGTGCCGACCAGATTGTGGGCCTTGTCAGTTAGGCCGGCACGCTCCACAACCTCACTTCGACGTGCACGGCGCGTAGACATTCGCGCACCCTTGAGGGCACCGAAGTAGTCGATGTTTTCAGTCACGGACATCTTCCAGTACAGACTGCGTCCACCATCGAGCACGACGCTCAGGGCCGGGTTCGGCGCACCAGGTCGTCGCCGGACACCGTCGATCGCCACATATCCGGCGTCCGGTAACACCGTTCCTGCAATCATACGCAGCAGCGTGGATTTCCCGGCACCGTTGAGACCAAGCACCGCGAAAACCTCGCCGGGCTCCACGCTGAACCATGTCGGCTGCAGTTCAAAGCCGGGGTAGCGTTTCTTGACGCCGACGATCTCAAGCGAAGGCATGATCCTTCTCCTGGCTCGGCATACGCACCTTCTGGATTTCGAGCCGTGCCGACTCGCGAACAAGATTGGAAGCGTCGTCCATCCCGTGCAGCAGCAAATCGATGCGTTCGTCCGGCGACGCCACTCGAGATGCCAAGCTTCTGATCGCGGCAAAGCGGATACGCGGATTTACGTGATTCCGGGCGATATGATCGACGACGTCTACGGTGTTCTCGTTCCCGATCGCCGCAGCCACGGACAGCACGCACACCATATTGTTGCGGTTGACGAGTCGCTTGATCGTTCCGGATACCGTATCAGCAGCGTATTGGTCAGTAACGATCGGGCGAAGTGTGTTCTCCATGATGTTGAGCGAGATCGACAGTTCGTCGGCTGGAAGCTGGTCGTGTACATCCACGGAGGCGCGATAAAGCATTACCTTGCCTTGGGCAAGCGCAGAGCGCTCCAAGAAACGTAGGCCCATCGGCTCGCCCACGTAGCCCGATACGTTGTCGTATTCGTATTCGTAGTAATCGCTCCAGTAGCCTGGACCGTGGTAGCCGACAGTGAGGAAGTTGAAATTGTGGTCGTGCGGCTTGTGGTAGAAGAACGGGTCCGGACCGCTAGCGCGCATGACCGCGTCTTGCGCGGACGGCCATATGTTGGCCCGGAGAAAGTAGTTCTTGCGTGGATTGAGATGAAGCATCACAACCTGCGGCGTGTAGCTATTTCCCCGCTGCATAGTCGCCAAATCTTTCAGCTCGCGGGCGACAAGATCGGCCAGAAAAGTGCGATTGTTCGCGAGTGCTTTGAGATCGTCCGCAGCTGCAATCATGCTGTCATGGCAGCGGGTGTCCAAACCGGTATCGAGTCGCTCGATCAACTCATCCAGGCCGATGGTCTGGTTGGTGTTGGTGTCAATTACGATGGGCATGGCATTGATCCTCGTCAGGCGGTGACTGTGGAACGGAACAGTTTGAGCGTCTGCTGTGCTGTGTTGCGAACATGCGGGTGCGAATCATGTGTGGCCATCTCGGCAACCAGTGGCCACGCGCGCTCGGCATCAATCGCGAGCAGCTCGCGTGCCACGTACCAGCGGACGAAGTAGTCTTCGTGCCGGGCGAATGGTAGACACAGGTCGAACGCCTCGGTGTGTTGGAATAATCGAAGGATGGTCGTCATCATCTGGATACGCGATGCCTTATCGTTGGTTGCCGACAGCCCGATCAGCTTTAGCGACCGTGAGTCGAACTCCGGCATGACGGATGCCCGCGCGTGCTTGGCGTACGCCTGTGCAAAACAGACCACGGATTCAGAGGATTCAAACGCGAACGAATCTTGGCCCGCGCGAAGGATGAGTTCGTCGCCGTCCTGAACGTGGAAGGTGCGCACGAGCCGACAACGCAACTCGAGGTGGGCTGGCGCCTGATCCGTGATCGGCTCGCAGACGTAGACCGCCACGCGAGCGCCACCGCCCCTGATGAATCGCACGAGCACATCTTTGGGCGTCATCATGATCGAGGCAGGCTTGTCACGATTGCGTGCTTTCTTGTATGCGACCGAAGTCGGGTCAGCTACGACCGTGGCGACCGCGAACTGCTCGGTATCCACGAACTGCAGGCCGGTCATGACGTCGTTGTCGATGCTTTGCCCCTGTGCCTGATAAATATCGCTTTGTAGCGAGCATTCAACCTCTTGTTCAAAGTATCGACGGATGGCATTGGAAGCCAGAAACTGTCGAAAGGAAGGGAGCATGTCGTCGAACGACGGGGCGGCTATGGCATCGATGGATGAGTGGAGTGCCGATATATCGGCGAGCTCCGCATGCGCGTTGCTGGCCGCTCTTGCTGACCCGAAAAACTTGGCCTGCTCTCCCGGGTTGTTAGCGTACTTGGTGAGAAAGAGTTGACTGTTTTCCACGCGATCGTCCTCTGAGGTTGAGGTTCTCCGCGGTTCATTCCGGATGCGTAGAACCAAATAATGAAAAGGTGGGGCAGCGAGACTGCCCCACATGAATGTCATCGCGCACCAAAGACGTTTAAGGTAGTAAATACCGCAACGATGATGCCAATCCGTGCCGCAATCCCAGTGATGACCGGGTCTTAGATCCTCGTCCCGATGACGGTGACATCTACACCGAGGCGCGGCCATGCTGCACGGTTGATTCGTTCCATCGAGCGCTCTTTTGGTCAGGCGATTTGTTTCTGCTGATTGATCATGACGCCGGCTACGACCCCAACGAGGACACATACCGGGCCGGCGGTGGAGTCCTGGATCTCTGACCCCGTGACGGCAACGTCCAGCTCCAATGTGGGGATACTTTCGATACGCATAGCGACTCTCCTTTTAGTTCGCCATAATCGCGATGGCGATCAGGACGATAAGCGTGACCGGCTCCAGCAGCGAATTCTGCGTACGCGAGCTCGGCATTCCGACTTCCAGGTCCAACGACGGGATCTGATGAATATTCATACTGCTTTTCCTCATGGTTGATGGTCGGTTGTTGATACCGCTTCGTCCATGCTGTTCCTCTCCCGGCGGCATTCTCTGCCGCATCCGTTGGCGCTCCGCCCTTCCTGCGTGGCGCGACCTGCCCGGTCACCGATTACTCGTATCTCAATGCGGTAATCGGATCCAAACGTGCAGCCTTGACTGCCGGCATGAAGCCGAAGGTCAGGCCGACAGCTGTCGAGAACAGAAAGCTGAGCGCAACCGCCCACCACGGAATCGTCGCCGTCGTGAGACCGGGCAATACGGCGGTGACCGCAAACCCGATCGAGAAGCCAAGCAGCACACCTAGTACCCCACCGCCGAGCGTGAGCAACGCTGCCTCAAGCAGGAATTGCGTCATGATCCGCGCCGGTGTCGCGCCCAATGCCTTGGCAATGCCGATCTCGCGGGTGCGTTCGGTCACTGACACAAGCATGATGTTCATGACTCCGATGCCGCCGACCAGGAGCGACACGCCGACCATGGCGACCAGAACGGCGCCCGCCATGGCCACGATTTCGGAGAACGACTGATTTAGTTCCGCAGACGTTTGCACCTTGAAGTCGTTCGGTTTGCCTGGTTTGAGTTGGTGCAGCTGGCGTAGCAGGGCTGTAATGCGCTCTGCCGTCTGTGCGACGACCTCCATCGATGTGACTTTCAAGGTGACGGCGATGTCCTGTTCAACGTCGCCGCTCGCGGCCAGCCCGGTGTTGAACGGAATGATCACGTAATCGTCCTGACTGAACCCGAAAAGCTCGCCGCGAGGCTCCATCACGCCAATGACAAGGAACGGCTCGCCGGCGATCGTGATGTATTTGCCGACGGGGTTGTCGGGCAACCCGAGTACGTCGCGTACTTTTTCTCCGACCAAACAGATCCGGCGACGTGAGCGGTTGTCAAAATCGGTGATGAAGCGGCCCACACGAGGGAAGACTTGGCGTACGTCCTGATACCGCTCCGTCGTGGCGAGGACGTGCGTGAACGTTTTTTTCCCGCGGGCTTCGACGTCAGCGCCGAATTCGCCGAATGCGAAAAACATGGGCGAGACTTCGCTGATGTCGTCAGTGTGTGCGACGATGAATTCGTAATCACGCAAGCTGAGCCGGTTGCGGCGACCCTGCATCGACAGGTCCAGCGGCGTATACGACTGTATGGTCAGACTGTCGCCGCCCAGCCCCGAGAAGCGTTGGGTGATCGATTGCGACAGTCCGGTCATGACCGATACCACGGCGATCACGGCCGCGACGCCAATCACAATCCCGAGGGTAGAGAGCACGCTGCGAAAGCTATGCGCACGGATGCTTCCCAGTGCCGTGCTGAACGCGTCAAGTAGCGAGCGCATGGGCGGGACCTTCACTTGTATTTTCCGAGACGAAACGACCATCGAAGAGGCGCAGCGTACGTTGGCAGCGGTTTGCGACCTCGGGCTCATGGGTCACCATTAGCACCGTGTGGCCGTCGCACACCAATTCGTCGAAAAGGTGCAATATCGATTCGCCTGTGTGTGAATCGAGGTTTCCGGTCGGCTCGTCCGCGAGAAGAATCGAGGGCTGCCCGCAAAGAGCCCGGGCGATCGCCACGCGCTGCCGCTGGCCGCCGGACAGTTGGTTGGGTAGATGGTCGGCGCGATCAGCAAGGCCAACATGCTTTAGCGCGCGCATTGCGGCCGCGGTCCGGTCCGCTGGGCGAACGCGCCGGTACATGAGAGGTTGCATGACGTTGACCAGCGCTGTAGCGCGCGGAAACAACTGGAAGTTCTGGAAGACGAACCCGATTTCACGATTCCTGACCAACGCGAGTTCGTTCTCGTTGAGATTTGCGACGTTGCGCCCGTTGAGCCAGTAAGTACCGTTGGTCGGTCGATCCAAGCATCCGAGGATGTTGAGCAGCGTGGATTTGCCTGCGCCCGACGAGCCAACGAAAGCTACTGACTGGCCCCGTTGCACTTGTAGATTTACGCCACCCAAAGCTGTGACCGTTTCATTCCCCATCCGGTATAGCTTCCGGATATCGCGTAGTTCCAGCAGTGGCATGGCTGTCTCACTCACGATCCGCACTCAGGCTCGGGGCCACCGCATCGCCGGGCTTGAGATGGCGCAGTAGCTTGTAGGGGCCGACCACAATGTGCTCCCCTGGGTTGACCCCTTCTTTGACCTCCTGGTAACGGTCGTCGACCAGCCCAGTCCGTACTGCGCGCCGGACCGCGCGGCCATCCTCCACCAGGTAGACGTATTCCTCGACGTCCTTTTGTGTTGGGTCCGCGGCCGCAGTGTTGGTGCTCAAGATCGACTGGATCGGCACGCTCACGACATCGGTGGCGGTCCGCGTGTAGATCTCGGCGCGGCAGGACATACCGGGACGCAGGGTGAGGGCTTCGGCGGATTTCAAGCGGAGTTTGACCGTGTAGCTGCGGCCAGTTGGGGCACTACCGAGCGTTGGCGGCCGCGGCGTCAATGCGACTTGATCCACACGGGCGCGCACGGCCGCGTCCGGGTTGCCGGCAGCGAATACATTTGCCTCCTGGCCCGCGCGTATTCGTGCAATATCGGCTTCGTCCACGTTGACCTCCGCAACCAGTGTCGACGGATCGGCGATCGTCACCAAGTTGGAGCCAACGATGCCTGATGCGCTGGGTACAGCAGTTTCACCTGCTTTGATCGCGATCGATACGACGATGCCATTCATGGGTGCGCGAATCGCAGTCTTCTCCAAACGTTGCTTCGATTGCTGCAGTTGCGCGATGGATTGCTGCATCGTTTCCTTCGCAACGCGCAACGCGATTCCGGCTAGCGCCACTGCCTGCTCTTCGTCGTCGTTGTTTTGGGCGGATACCAAGTGCGCAGCGAACAGTCGGCTGACGCGATTCGCATGGAGGCGCGCAGCCGCCAGTTGTACGCGGTGCTTCTCGACTGCCGTGCGCTGCTGCCGCGCGAGCGCCTCCTGCTGCTGCACTTCCGCTCGCATCACTTCGTCATCGAGCTCGAGTAGCAATTGCCCCTACTTGACAAGGTCACCTTCGCGAACCAGGACGCGTTGTACGCGGCCTATCACTTCAGGCGACAATGCGGCTTGGTTTTCGTACACCAACGTACCCGAGGTGAGCACAGAAGCGCGCACCTCCCGTTTGGCAATAGACTCCACGAAAACCGGCTTGCCGTCATCACCCGTGCGGAGGTGGGCCAGCAGTGGTACGGAGACCATTCCGCATACAGCCAGGACACCGAGCACGCGCGACTTCACGGTCAGCCTCCCAACGTTATCTTGAGCGTCCAGCCGACATAGAGGGCAGCAAAGGGCAACACGGCTGCACCAATCGCAGTAGGCCAATTGCGTCCTGTCCATTGGCGCAGACCGAACGCAAGCAACCCGCCACTCCACATCGTCGGGACGCTAAGGCTGCCGAGTAGGCCGCGCCATGGAGAGTCGCTGCGGAGGTGGAAAAAAAGTTGATCCAGCGACAGCGGGTTGAGTGCCTCGGGAGCTAGCTGGCCGTTCGGACTGAGCAGGATTTGGAGGGCCATCACGGGTAGCAGCAAGAGTGTCGGTGCTGTGCCCCATGCCACGAAACCGAACCACTGTTTATAGGGACGGCCTTCGCCAAGTATCTTGCCTGCCGCCAGAAAATAGGTGGCCAATAACGCGAATAGAATCGGGATGACGGTCAGCGAGGTGCCAACCGACAGCGTTGACAGGCTGGTTCGCGTGAGGACTGAGGCGACGACTTGTTTCGAAAAAGCGTCCGTCTCGTTCGTGTTTTGCTCAATCAGGTAGTCCTGTAGCCACGCGAAATCGACCGCCTGGTAGTACCACAGCCAGATCGTGACGTTGCCAAGCACTGCGATTGCAAGTGGCCATAACGCCATGGGACGCACCTGAATCGCATCGAACACCCTACGTGGTGTGGAGAAGATCGTGACGAGCGCTTGGGGTGGGGACAGTAGTGTTTCCATAACGGGATCCTGTGTCAGGCGGCCTGGAGGTTGACACAGCGATCAGGGGGTCCGGGGACGAAACAGTAAGAGCGGTTCGTAAATGCGATGAACGGTCAGAAACCGTGACGCAAGCTGGCTATCTGGCTGAGGTGCTGACACACTCGGCTACCCATGCGTGAAACGTGGTCATGAGAGAACGTACCCTTCGTCGGAGCGGTCCCGGCGGGCCCGCGTCGCAGAACCGGGAAGGACCCGTCACATCGCAAGGTTGGCTCCGCTGGTGGCGCAGCGTCGGGCACGCGTCCCGTTTTTACTGGGCGGCTCAGGCGATCTGTGCACTGGGCGTTGTGTTCGTGACCGCCTACGTTCGGGGCTCGGCCGGCCCTGCAGGTGAGCCGATTTTCAGTGTTGGTGGAGTGTGGCTGCGCGCGACCTTCGATGCGATTGTGCTGTTCACATTCACGCATCTCTTGATCCGCCCGCTTCTGCAGACAAGATTCGTCGATCGCCGCGCTACGACGGCGGCGTGGGGTTCACTCGCACTGTTGTTGCTCTGCTGCGCTGTGATCACCGCCCTTGTGGCTGAAGCGTGGGCTACGTCTTCGGCATACACTCCTTCCGTTCAGGAAGTACGTTTTCGTACTGGCGCGTCGGAGTTCGGCGTTACGCTTGTTGGATGGCAATTGTTCACCATGGAGGTGCTTAACGCGCTCCTCACTTATGTGTTCTGGACGGCCATCTATCTCGGCTGGAAGGCAGCCGTAGCGAGGCGCGAACTGAACCGTCAGGTAAGGCAGGCCCGTTTGCGGCAACTCACGCACCAGATGGGCCCTCACTTTTTGTTCAACGCATTCAACTCCGTTCGTGGCCTGATATATGAAGACCGTGATCGTGCAGCGGAATTGATTACGAGGCTGTCCGCCCTGATGCGCGCGCAGTTGGGCGAGAACGACGAAACCCACCATTCGGTGCACAAGGAGTGCCAGGTCGCGCGGGATTATTTGGAGATCGAGGATGCGCGCCTTGAGCAGCGCCTGAGTTTCAGCTTCGACGTACATACGGACTGCGAGGATTTTGTATTACCGGCGTTCACGCTCCTTACAGTGGTGGAAAACGCGATCAAACATGGGATCGCACCGAACCCTTATCCGGGCTGGGTTCGTATCAGCGCGCGGCGCGGTATTCAAGGCTGGACGCTGGAGGTTGTAAACAGCTATGGTGCGGTCAGTAGGGTGGAAGGCGCCGGGATCGGCCTGAAGAACTTGCGCGAACGGCTGTTGCTGAGTACCAACGGCGAAGCCAGGATCGAATACTGGAAGGAAAGTGAATCGTTTCATGTCCGTATGGACTTGCCCGCATGATCCGAACCCTGTTGGTCGACGACGAACGCATAGCCCGCGCTGAACTGCAGCGCATGTTGGCAGCCCACCCCTCGATTGAGGTAATCGGCGAGGCGTCGAACGCAGCCGAGGCTCTCCAGCAGATCGGGCACCTGAAGCCGGACGCCGTCTTCCTGGACGTGGAAATGCCAGGAGACTCTGGCTTGGTGTTTGCTCGGCGCCTGCACGACACGCGGATCGTATTCTGTACTGCGTACAGTGCGTTTGCAGCCGAGGCTTTCGAAGTCGAGGCCGTTGACTACCTGCTCAAACCAGTCACGCCGGAGGCTTTGGCGCGCGCAGTCAGCCGGCTGGATACAAGCGACCGAGCAGTCGATGCAAGACTGACTCCGGACTTCGCCGTCCTGCTCAAGTTCGGTGAAACCAGCCACATCGTACGACTTCGCGACATTGAGCGATTCGAGAGCGTTCGCAATTACGTCGCGATCTATTGCCAATATGGCACCGCTTTGATTACCGGCACGATTTCGCGACTAGAGGAACGACTCGACCGGGGGCACTTCCTGCGAGCTAGCCGTGGAATCATTTTGCGTATTGACGCCATCCGTGACCTAGAGAGTGACATTGACGGTGGCTTAGTAGCAACCATGGAATCAGGAATCAAGTGCGTAATCTCTCGCCGACAAGCGCAAACCCTGCGTGCGAGGCTGAGCGTGCTCTAGGAGCCTGGGCCGTAGGAACGCCGTACGGTAAAATGGCGTATGACCACGAGCTACCGACCGTACCATCCGGACCAGGCACTGCTACTGCCGGCATCGCCGCAGGACTGGTTGCCGGAAGGCCATCTGGCCTATTTCATCAGCGATGCCACGGATGCGCTGGACTTGTCCGCCTTTCACCAACGCTATGAGGGTGATGGGCGTCGTCGGCAGCCGTATGACCCGGCGATGATGGTCAAGGTGCTGGTGTACGCCTACGCCAGCGGTGTGTTTTCCTCCCGCAAAATTTCCCGATGCCTGGAGCAGGACGTCGCCTTCCGTGTACTCGGCGCTGACAACTTCCCCGCCCATCGCACGATTCGTGAATTCCGTCGGCTGCACTTGGAGGAATTCACGGCGTTGTTTGTGCAGATCGTGAAGTTGGCGCGGGAATCGGGCCTGATCAAGCTGGGTTACCTGGGCATCGACGGGACCAAGGTGAAGGCCAACGCCTGCAAGCGCAAGGCGATGAGCTACGGACGCATGAAGCAGCGCGAGGAGGAGCTGAAAAAGCAGATCGAGCAGCTGAGCCGCCGAGCCGAGGAACAGGACGCTGCCGAAGACAAGAGCTACGGCAAGGATGCGCGGGGCGATGAGTTGCCGGAAGAGCTGTCCCGTCGCGAGAAGCGGTTGGAGACGATCCGTCAAGCCAAGCAGCGATTGGAAGAACGGCAACGCGAACACGACGAGCGTGAAGGCCTCCACGTGGATGATGACGGCAACACCCGCGGTCCCGGTAACCGGGTGTGCAAGCGCCCATTCGGTGTACCCAAAGACAAGGCCCAAGACAATTTCACTGACCCGCAATCGCGGATCATGAAGACGACGCACGGCTTCGACCAGTGCTACAACGCGCAAGCGGCCGTGGATGGTGGCAGCCAACTCATCGTGGCCACGGAACTGACTAACTGCGGCGCGGACATGGCGGGCCTGCTTCCCATGGTGGAGGCGACGAAGAACAACACCGGGTCGTTGCCCGACGTGACCTTGGCGGATGCCGGCTATGCCAGTGAGGCCAACTTCCAGGCATTGGAAACGCTTAAGGCAACGGCCTACATCCCGCAGGCACGGGAGCGTGGGAAACCGCGCACGATTGACCCTGACAAACATCCGGCCAGCCAACGGATGGCCGATCGGATGGCTACGGCCGAAGGACACGATCACTACCGGCGTCGCAAATATATTCCGGAGCCCGTCTTTGGCTGGATCAAGGCCGCCATGGGCTTCCGGCACTTCAGTCTGCGAGGCCTGAAGCCTGCCAGTGGCGAGTGGCATCTGGTGTGTTTGGCGTCGAACTTGCGCCGCATGCATCGTTTGGGGTGGTCCCCGGCGTGAGCCGGAGCACCACGCCGCTCAGCAGTACGCCATCAGCCGCCTTTCAAGCGTTCTGGGAGCTCTTTTTGCCCGATCCGGTTTCGGCAACCTGAAACCAAACCACCATCAAGAAGCCTGCCGGCGCTTCGGAAACCGGCGCCACGGGCCGTCCGATGTCCGTAAATTCGGCCGATTGGTTTCTACGGCCCACGCTCCTAGG
>JACDJC010003089.1_pt1 | contig 12382 bp, 10 predicted proteins | sample 7454191 | NCBI WGS metagenome assembly JACDJC01 (sample SAMN14253291, study PRJNA609438) | sludge metagenome | isolation source: sludge after 25d culture with pyrite and EDTA | collected 2018-12-20 | reverse complement strand
GCCTCACGACGACGCCCTTGCTGTTCGGCTAACGGTTCCCATCACCAGGGCCCGTAGAGGACTTTCACCTCCAAGTCATCGACCGGATACCATCCCGGTCAAACGGTGATTGCGCACCACGCGCCATGCTCGGCGCACCCATAAAAAGAAAGGCGGGCTTCTAGCCCGCCTTTCTTTCTTTAGTTGAACATTTTTTATCAGGATTCCAGATACTTGTTAGGATTGACCGGAGACGAATTCTTGCGCACTTCGAAATGCAGCTTCGGAGACTTCGCGTTGCCGCTCATGCCCGACTTTGCAACTTCTTCGCCGCGACGAACCTTCTGCCCGCGTTGAACCAGAATCTGGCTGTTGTGACCGTAAACAGTGACAAGGCCGTTATCATGACGGATCAGAACCGTCTGTCCGAATTCCTTGAGACCGTCACCGGCATAAATGACGACGCCGTTTTCAGCAGCCTTCACCGACGTACCTTCCGGAACCATGATGTCGATGCCGTCGCTCACCGATGTACCGTCACGCTGGCCGAAGCTTGCGAGAATACGGCCACGTACCGGCCAGCGCATCTGGGAAATGCCGGTTGAGGAAGGCGCTGCTGCCTGATCCTTCTCGGCATCCTCGATCACCTTGTTGCTCGCCTGTGGCGGCGTGTAGGGCTTCACATCTGCATTGGCGGTCGGTGCCGCGGCTGCTTTGGCCGGATTTTCCGGCGGCTGCGAAACCGCTGCAACCTGCGTTGCATTGCCTGCTGCGGCAGAAGGAATGACGAGTGCCTGGCCGACGCGGATAGCGCCGTTCGACAGACCGTTTGCCTTCTTCAACTGCTCGACAGGAACATTGTGCTTCTGCGCAATGGAGAAGAGCGAATCGCCACTCTTAACCGTGTAGGTACCGTTCGGCGCTGGCGGCGTCGTAGCGTTTGCGCCTGCCGAAGCCATATCGTTTGCCGAAGGCTTCTTGCCGTTGACGGCAGGTGCCTGCGGAACAACCGCGATATTGTTATCCGTTGGCCGTGGCATGGCCGGGTTCGTCGGAAGCTGTCCGAGAACCTTTTCCTGCGCGCCATTTACGGTGTTGCGCGTAGATGTTGCCGCGCTGGCAACTTTGGTTTCAGCGGCATTGACCGTGTTGTTCACACGGTTTGCGGCCATATCCTGCGCCTGCCCGACGTGATTCTGAATGTTATTGGATGCCGCTGCGACCGGAGCCTGAACCGACTGTCGTGCTGCCGCCACAGGCGCTGCCATCGGCGCAGAAGACACCGGAGGCAGTGAATTGCGCTGAACGGAACCGCTCGATGCGGGAGCTACGGGAGCCGCAGATGCATAAAGATCGCCAGCCGGCTGCTGTGCGACACGCTGACTGGACGTAGAGCCCGTACTGATACCATCAGTGAAGCGCATCGTATCGGCACTGCACCCGGCACCAAAACCGGCAATCAGAACGATCGCGACATTCCGCAGGAGACGTTCAGACGTGTGCTGCAAAATTTGTAAACGCATGTTCAACTCGCCCATACTCGAAACTCAGTAAGGTGATTAAAACGCGTTAATGTTACTCTCTGGTTAAGAACGGTAAATCTTCGAAAAAAGATTCACCAATTAAATACCATAAGCGCACAAAGCGACCGAAAGCCCTCCCCGGTGCGGACGGAGAGAGCCTGATAGCCATCATTTTGACGAATCGATACGCGCGCCGATCACAGAACGGACGAGACACCCTCGATGAAAGGCTGGTAGCGGACCGCCATCAGGTCCTCCTGCTCGAATCGGCTGCCGACCTTGGCGATGCGGGTCATGACCTGCCGACCATCGCCTGGGCCGATCGGGGCGATCAGCACGCCGTGCGTTGCCAGCAAATCGACGAAATGGCGTGGCACTTCCTCGAAGGCGAGCCAGATCAGGATACGGTCAAAGGGGCCACCCGGCATTCCATGGCGACCGTCGGCATGTTTGACCATGATGTTCTCACGCTTCAGCGATACGAACTGCTGCAAGGCATGGTCACAAAGCTTGCGATAACGCTCAACGGTCGTGACGCGACCGGCCAACGACGACATGACAGCCGCCGTGAAACCCGACCCGGTTCCGATCTCCAGCACCCGATGACCTGGCTCCAGCTTGAGCGCGGCAATGGCGCGGGCCTGCTCATCAATCCCCTCCATGTACTCGCCGCAGTCAAGTGGCGCGGTACGGGGACTATAGGAAAGATGAGACCACGATGACGCGAGAAAGCTCTGGCGTGGCGTGGACTCGATGGCTGCAAAGAGGCGCGGATCGTCAATCCCGTATCCGCGCATTCGCATAACGAAGGATATAAATCCTTCTCTGTCCGAAAGCCGTGGGCGCTCAGACGCTGCCTGCCTCATGCTTCAACCCCAAGTGCTGCGCTCAATTCTGCCCGCACCTTATGCGCGGTCAGATCAAGGTGCAACGGGGTTACCGAAATGCAATCGGAACGAATGGCTGCGATATCGCTGTCGTCCGCGACCGGCGCTTTGCCCCGACCAAAATGCAGCCAGAAATACGGGAAGCCGCGTCCGTCGCGACGCTCATCGAGGCGTGCGTCATGGCTGAGCTTGCCTTGAGCCGTAACGCGCGTTCCCTTGACTTCATCCGCACCGCAATTCGGGAAGTTGAGGTTCAGCAGGACGCCTTCCGGCCATCCTGCTTCCATCAGCTTGCGGATAAGGTCAGGGGCGTGGGTTTCTGCCGTTTCCCAAGGCACGATGCGGCGGTCGCCTTCATATTCATATTCCTGCGACAGTGCGATGGACCGGACGCCGAGCAGCGTGCCTTCCATAGCGCCGGCCACAGTGCCCGAATAGGTGACATCGTCGGCAATATTCGCACCGGAGTTCACGCCCGAAAGAATGAGATCGGGCGCACCCGGCAGAACGTGGCGCACACCCATGATGACGCAATCGGTCGGCGTACCGCGCAATGCGAAATGGCGGTCATCGATCTGGCGAAGGCGGAGTGGTTCCGACAGCGTCAGCGAATGCGCGAGGCCGCTCTGGTCGGTTTCCGGAGCGACTACCCAGACATCGTCGGAGAGCTTGCTTGCGATCCGCTCCAGAACTGCGAGGCCTTCAGCGTGGATACCATCATCGTTCGTCAGCAGAATTCGCACGTCGTCACTCCTTCATTTATCAATAAATGTGATTCACGCAGCTTTCTCTATCCGCGTGAGGCCGCCCATGTATGGCTGCAATGCTTCAGGAATATGAATGCTGCCATCTTCTTCCTGATAATTTTCCATGACAGCGATCAGCGTACGACCGACGGCGACACCCGAACCGTTCAGCGTATGCACGAAACGGGTCGATTTCTCGCCTTCCGGACGATAGCGGGCATTCATGCGACGTCCCTGGAAATCACCGCAGACCGAGCAGCTGGAGATTTCGCGATAGGCGTTCTGGCCAGGCAGCCATACTTCAATATCGTAAGTCTTCTGTGCGCCGAAGCCCATATCGCCGGTGCAGAGCACGACGGTACGGAACGGCAGACCAAGGCGTTTCAGCACTTCTTCTGCACAGGCGGTCATTCGCTCATGCTCTTCAACCGAGCTGTCGGCATCGGTGATCGACACCATTTCCACTTTCAGGAACTGGTGCTGGCGCAGCATGCCGCGCGTGTCGCGACCGGCGGAACCCGCTTCTGAACGGAAGCATGGGGTCAGCGCCGTGTAGCGCTGGGGAAGCGACTTAGTATCGACGATTTCATCTGCAACCAGATTGGTCAGCGGAACTTCGGCGGTTGGAATCAGCCAGCGGCCGTCCGTGGTGCGGAACAGGTCTTCCGAGAATTTCGGCAGCTGGCCGGTGCCGTAGACAGCTTCGTCGCGCACCATCAGCGGCGGCATCGTTTCGGTATAGCCGTGTTCCATGGTGTGCAGGTCGAGCATGAACTGGCCAAGCGCACGTTCAAGACGCGCAAGCGGCCCCTTCAACACGGTAAAGCGCGAACCTGCGAGCTTTGCAGCGCGCTCGAAATCCATGTAGCCGAGCGCCTCACCCAGCTCGAAATGTTCCTTCGGCTGGAAGGCAAAGTTTCGCTGGTTGCCGATTCGACGAACTTCGACATTGTCGCTTTCGTCCTTGCCGAGCGGTACGTCTTCAAGCGGAATATTGGGAATGGTCGACAGAGCGTCGTTCAGTTCCTTGGTCAGGCGACGCTCTTCGTCCTCAGCCTGCGCAAGAAAATCCTTCAACTCGGCAACTTCAGCCTTCAGCTTGTCAGCCGTCGCCGCGTCCTTCGCAGCCATGGCCTTGCCGATTTCCTTCGAAGCGGCATTGCGGCGCTCCTGCGCAGCCTGAACCTTGCCGACATATTCGCGGCGTTTTTCATCCAGCGCCATCAATTCGGACGACAGCGACTGAGCCCCACGCTTGGCGAGCGCTTTGTCGAGGGTTTCAGGGTTTTCGCGAATCCATTTGATGTCGAGCATGGGAAAAGCCGTTTCGTGAAATTGAACAGAAGCGAGGCCGCACAACCTGCGACCTCACAGAATCATAGTGACAAATCAGGACGATGAAGCGTTGTTTTCAGCGTCGGAAGCTTCCTGCGCCTCATCCCGCTTCTTCTCGATCATGCGAGCCACGATGATTGAAACCTCGTAGAGAAGGATTGTCGGCAAGGCAAGGCCGATCTGGCTCGCCGGATCGGGCGGCGTAAGCACCGCCGCGACGATGAAAGCGATGACAATTGCGTATTTGCGCTTGTCCTTCAGGCCAGCCGAGGTCACCAAACCGACGCGAGCCATCAGGCTCGTCACGACCGGTAGCTGAAAAACCAGGCCGAAAGCGAAGATGAGCGTCATGATGAGGCTCAGATATTCCGATACTTTCGGAAGGAGCGAAATCTGCACTTCGCCGCTGCCGCCAGTTTGCTGCATTGCGAGGAAGAACCACATCACCATTGGCGTAAAGAAGAAGTAGACGAGCGCGCCCCCCGTCAAGAACAGGATCGGCGATGCGATCAGGAACGGCAGGAACGCCATGCGCTCATGCTTATAGAGGCCGGGTGCCACGAACTTGTAGATCTGCGCGGCAATGATCGGAAATGCCAGCACGATGCCGCCGAACATGGCGACCTTCACCTGCGTGAAGAAGAATTCCTGCGGCGCAGTATAGATCAGTTCTGCTTTCGAACGATCCATGCCCGCCCAGTCGAGCGCCCACTGATAAGGCACGACGAGCAGGTTGAAGAGCTGTTTTGCGAACGCGAAACAGAAAATAAATGCCACGAAAAATGCCAGAATTGCCCAGATCAAGCGGCGGCGCAGCTCGATCAGGTGCTCAAGCAGAGGCGCTGCGCTCTGTTCGATTTCGTCCTCGTCGCGTTTCACGCTTTGGTTCCTGTCTTCTTCGTGGTCTTCTTGGCAGGTGCGGCAGCAGCCTTGGCTGTTTCCGGTTTCGCCGCTGCGGGCTTTTTGGCAGCAGGCTTTGCGACGGAAACCGCCTTCGGAGCAGCTTTCGCTTTGGCTGTCTTGGCTTCGGTCACTTTGGTTTCGGCCTTCGGTGCAGTCTTTCGGGTCGCCTTCTTGGGCGCTGCGGCTTTTTCCACAGCAGGCGGAACCGGTGCGCCACCGGCATCAACCGGCGTCGTCACTTCAGCAACTTTTTCGGGTGTCGCCGGCGACATGGACGATGTGGACTGGAGGCCGGCACGCAAATCCTCGCCTGCACTTCGAATCGGATCGAACACTTGCGTGATTTTTGAGCGCGGATCGAGCTTGCGGGTCTCATCGATGATGGTTTTGACGTCGTCAAGCTCGGCCTCTTTCAAGGCTTCGTCGAACTGCTGCTTGAACTCGTTGGCGGTCGCACGCATGCGCGCTGTAGCCTTGCCGAATGCACGCAGCATTTTCGGCAAATCCTTGGGACCGACCACCACGATCATCACGATCGCAATAATCAGAAGTTCAGACCAACCGATGTCGAACATATTCTTGATACCCCGCGCAATTCGCGCGCGCGTCCCGTCTTTCGGCGGAAAACCGCACTTGTAAATGGCAAAATATGCTGCGCGCGCTTGCACGTGCGCAGCATGCTTTATCCGTTAGATCAGGACTTGGTGGTTTTCTTGACGTCGTTGACGGTTTCGTCAGCCTTGGCGTCGATCGTACGACCCGCATCCCTGGCTTCATCCTTGGCGTCTTCGTCGGACATGCCCTGCTTGAAGTTCTTGATGCCCTTGGCAACATCACCCATCAGCTCGGGAATCTTGCCGCGGCCAAACAGAAGAAGGACAACCGCCAGGACGATCAGCCAGTGCCAGATGGAAAAGCTACCCATTTTATTCCTCTCATTGCCGCGAACGCGCGGCATGTTCCTGCAATGCCAGTTACGATTTAAGCGCTTTCAACAAATCTTTCAAACAGAAGTGTGACGGTGAACGGCTCTGCAGCAAATAAAATTCACTTGAAAGGGCGGACTGAGACTATTCACCACGTGGGGCGAGCAGGCCAAGGCTCTCCAGATCGATATCTTCGAGCGGCTCTTCGTCTTCCGTCAGCTCATCCGGGTCGATATTCGGCACCGGAACGGCAAAGCTCGACGGCATACGTGCAGAAAGCAGCCCTGCCCCCCGCAGCTCTTCCAATCCGGGCAGATCACGGATTTCAGGCAGGCCGAAATGGTCAAGAAATGTGTCCGTTGTACCGTAGGTAACCGGACGACCGGGTGTCCGGCGGCGACCGCGCAATTTTATCCAGCCGGTCTCCATCAGAACATCCAGCGTACCCTTTGAGGTCTCCACACCGCGAATGTCTTCCAGCTCCGCACGCGTGACCGGCTGGTGATAGGCGATGATGGCCAGCACTTCCATCGCAGCGCGGGACAGCTTGCGCTGCTGCACAGCTTCGCGGCTCATGAGAAAGGCGAGATCGGGAGCGGTACGGAACGCCCATGCGCTACCGACCTGAACGAGATGCACGCCGCGCGTTTCATATATTTTCTGCAAATGCTTCAAAACTGGTGCGACGTCCACATTGGCTGGCAGGCGTTCTGCCAATGCGCGTTCGGAAACCGGTTCGGAAGAGGCAAAGACAATGGCCTCGACAATGCGCGCGAGGTCAGCAAGTCCCTGTGTCGAGACAGAAACCTCTGTTTCGATCTGATCATCGTCACTATCGATTTCAGCCAGATTTCGACGTTCCGCTTCAGACATCCTCGTCCTCATCCAATTCGCTGATATCTCCTGTCGCCCGTATGTAGATCGGCTCGAAAGGAGCGTTTTGCCTGACTTCCAGCTTGCCTTCGCGCACAAGTTCAAGACTGGCGGCGAAGGAACTCGCAAGCGCCGAAGCCCTCTCGCGCGGCGAAAGCGCATAATCGATCAGGAAACGGTCGAGAGAAATCCAGTCCCCCACTGACCCCATCAAACGCACAAGCGCCACCCGCGCTTCCTTCAATGACCAGACTGCCCGCCTGGCAATCTGCACCTGCGAAACGGACTGTCGCTGCCGCTGCGAAGCATAGGCGGTGAGAAGGTCGTATAATGTCGCCGAAAACTGGCTGGTCCTGTCCACCATAACCATTTCCGGCATGCCGCGCGCAAAGACATCCCGCCCCAGCCGGTTGCGATTGACGAGTTTTGCCGCCGCATCGCGCATGGCTTCAAGTCTCTTCAAACGGTAATGCAACGAAGCAGCCAGTTCTTCACCGGTGGCTCCATCATCGCCCTGTTGCTTCGGGATCAGCAGTTTCGACTTGAGATAGGCAAGCCACGCCGCCATGACGAGATAGTCGGCGGCAAGTTCAAGGCGCAAGGCGCGTGCCTGTTCCACGAATACCAGATACTGCTCTGCGAGCGCCAGAACGGAGATACGGGCAAGATCCACGCGCTGGCTCCGCGCAAGGTGGAGCAGCAGATCAAGCGGACCTTCAAATCCCTGCACATCGATGAGAAGCGACGGCTCGCTTTCACTGCGCTCGGAATCGCCCTGCCACAGCGCATCCATCGGCACGAGCGTGCCGTCTTTGCCGTCTGTGTCTGCTCCCGATGCCGCCAAACCCGTTTCCCTGCTGATAAGGTCCACCGGCGGTTCAGTCCGCCGGTGAAGTCAGTTTACCAAGTTTTGACGATTACGCTATCAGTTCGAACATGGCGTTGAATTCTGCGCGCAGTTCGTCCTCATCGGAAAGATCGGGGTCGCCCGCATAGACTTCCGCCAGATCGGCACGACGCTTCGCCTTGCCTTCAAGAACCGGCACACGCGCTGCAACCTGCTTCAGTTCTTCCATCACACCTGCGCAATAGAGAACCATATCGCAACCGGCACCGATGATGCCGTCCGCAATATCGCCAAGCCCGCCCGAGAGCGCCTTCATGGAAATGTCGTCGCTCATAACGAGACCGTCAAACTGAATGACATCGCGAATGATCGTATTGATGACGGTCGGCGACAATGTCGACGGGCGCTGCGGATCAATGCAATCGAACACGACATGCGCCGTCATTGCCATTGGCAGGTCATTGAGCGCCTTGAACGGCACAAAATCATGCGCAACCAGTTCATTCAGGGGAACGGTGACACGCGCCAGTTCCTTGTGGGTGTCTGCAAACGCACGACCGTGCCCCGGCATATGCTTGACCACAGGCAGCAAACCGCCGGCAAGCAGACCTTCAGCAGCAGCTCGCCCCATCTCGGCAACCGCGTGCGGATTCTTGGAATAGGCCCGGGCACCGATAACATCATGTGCGCCTTCTACGGGTACGTCCAGAACCGGCAGGCAGTCCACATTGACGCCAACCTTCAGCAAATCGAATGCGTGCAGGCGGGCATGAAGCCATGCAGCGCGCAGGCCAGCTTCGCGATCACGCGCATAGATCGCACCGACTTCCGAGGCCGAAGGATAGTTTGGAACGAGCGGCGGGCGAAGGCGCTGCACGCGTCCACCTTCCTGATCGATGAAAACCGGCGTCTGGTGCCGGCCCGTCAGGTCGCGCATATGCGCCGTCAGCTCGGAAACCTGTTCCAGACTTTCGACATTGCGCGCAAAAAGAATAAAGCCCCATGGTCTTTCATCGCGGAAAAACGCGATTTCGTCCTCGGTCAGTTTCGTTCCCGACACACCGGCAATCCATGCCTTGCACTCTTTCATGCGCTCTTCCCCCAAAATTGTCTGGAAATGCTGTACTCAAACAACCCTGCCCCGGTTTAACCGAAAAAATCAGGGCTAGTGGCCTGATTTTGACATTTGCGTCCCTCGGATATGAGCGCCGGGCAAATGTCGAAATCAAAAAGACCACTAGTAACTTTATGAATCTAGTGGATTTTTCAAATTTGACGTTTGAAACGTGATTTATATCGGACGGGTATCAAACGTCAAATTCAATCCACGAGATAGTGAACCAAGAAAAAGGGCGACCGAGGCCGCCCTTTCAATAATCAATGTCTGACAAATCACTGCGTCACAAAGCAGCTGCCGCCAGCGGACTTGAGGCGTCCGCAAAGTGCCGATGCATCTTCCTTGGAGCCGCCCTGAACGCGGACACGATAGTAGGTGCCCTTGCCCGGAATGTCGGCACGCTTGATGTCGACGCTGCGGCCACCGATCACGCTGCCATACTTCTGGGCCATGTTGGCATAGGACTTCTGTGCCAGCTCGGCTGATGGCTGCGACGCAATCTGGATGAAATAACCGCCTGCACCTGCTGCCGACGCAACCTGCGGCGCTGCCAGAGCTGGAGCAGGATTGGCAGCAGCCGGGGCCTGCGTGCGCTGCGGAACATTGCCGACGATGTTGACCGGCTGTTCAGCAGGCCGTGATGGCACCACCGGAGCACGGACAGGAAGACGCGGCGCTTCCGCAGCCGGCTGAGGCTGTTGTGCCTGCGGAGCCGGTGCAGGTGTTTGCGCAGCCGGTTCTGCAGGTGCATTGCCAGCGGCCAGCGCAGCGATTTCATCGCCACCGGCAGGAGCCACCGGCTGAGCAGTATTGTTTGCCGGAGGCAGTTGCGAAGCGGTTTCCTCCGGTGCCGAAGAAGGCTGGACGATAGAACCATCCGGGCGAACGATCATGGTTTCCACTTCGCGCGGCTGGACCAACGGCGCATTGTGGTTCGCGTTCTGATTCTCGACCGGGGCATTGTTCGCTACGGGCTGCTCGTCTGGCGTATTGTCCGCCATGTTCTCGCTGTCATCAGTACCGGAAATATCCACCGGCTCTTCACCGGAAGTAATCAGGGACTTTTGTTCCGGATTATTCGGCAGCGTACCCGCAACGCGATCATAAACCGCCTTGTCCTGGTTCGGCACTGTGGCACCGCCCGGATTTTCCGGCTGCATCTTGATCGGCTGATTGTCGGCGCGAATCACAACCGGTTCACCGGAGCCGCTTCCTCCGAGGAAATGATAGCCGATCCCGCCAAGAAGCACCGCCACACCGGCCACGCTGGCCAGAATGAGGCCGCGACGGCCACGAACCGGACGATTGCGATAGGCCTCGGCGGCGCTGCCAAGATCGTCTTCCGCCTGCATCGCAGCGCGTTCGCCATAGTCGCCGCCTTCAAGGGTCTGTGCGCCCTGGGCTGCCCAATGATTGTAGAAGTCGTCTTCATTGCCCAATGGATTGGAGGCTTTTGACTGCGCTGGCGCCTGGGCCGTTGCCTGCGAGCGGCCATATGCCCCCGCAGCAGCGGCAGCACCAACGCCCATTGCGGCAGCGCCCACGGCAGCACCGAGGCTGGCACCGGAGTTTGGCAGATAGCTCGAAGCGCTTTCGCGGAATATGTCCTCAAAAGCCCTGTCAGCTTCGCTCTGCGCGTCGGTTTTAGCCGTTTCATCCACACCGACCGTATTGAAGACCTCGGCGAATTCCGCTTCGAGATCAGTCAGTCCGGCATTGGTTTCTTCTTCGCCGTAATTGATTTCCGGCAAATCGAGGGAATGCGTCTGCTCGACTTTTTCTTCGGCCACGCTCAAGGTTTCGACTTCGGGCGCAGGCGCGCTGACCGCAGCCGCATGAGTACTGCCGAACTGCGAGAATGAAGCCGGAGACGAGCGGTAATCGTCGTCGGAGCGTACCGCATGTGCATAGGCGGTGGCTTCTTCTACAGGTTCCGAGCTCAGATCGAGATCGTCTTCCGTGAAGAAATCATCTTCGCTGAAAACATTCTCGTCCTGAATGCTGGAAACATCGCCAGACGTTTCAAAACCAAAATCATCTTCCGAAAGGCTGATTTCATCCAGCTCCGAAAGATCGTCTTCCGTGCCTTCGGCAGCGATTGCGGCGGCTGTTTCCTCGACATCGAAGGAAAAGTCGTCTTCGAAAGAGAAATCGTCCTCGTCATCAAGCGAAGGCGCTGAAACCGCAACAGGTGCAAAATCAGCCTGCGGCGCGGTTGCTACCGTGTCCTGCCCTGCAACGCCTGAGGAGAAATTGCTCCGCGTATAGTACGGATACCCCGCAGGCACAGTCTGAGGCTGAGCGGCGTAGGTTTCGACAGCCGCAGCCGCCTGTGGCGCGGCATCATAAGCTGGCTCATCAAGTCGCAAATCGTCGAAATGCAGGTCTTCCAGCTCCTGCTCGTCCTGATATCCGATATTCTGCACGGGCACCACGTCGTGGTGGACGTAGGGTTCCTCTGCAGGCGCGATATGGGACGCGACTTGGGAAAAGTGGGTTTCGTCGTGAGACACCGGCTGCGGCTCGTCACCGAACAGGAGATTTTCCAGTTCGTCCTCAAGCGAGACCGGCGCTGTGACGGCAGCATAGGACTGCTCTGCTGGCTCGACAGCCTGAACGTTCCAGTCATGATCGCGCGCAGGCTGATAAGCCTCTTCATGCGGCTCAATGGCTGGCTGATAGATCGTCGGATCGTAATCGGTCTGATCGATATGAAGCGGTTCGACAGTCTCCCGGCGAACATAGACCGATGATGATGCGGCATAGCTCTCATCGTTCGAATCGCGCGCAGCCGAATAATCGCTGTAGTCGAATTGCGGCACCGGTTCGCTACGATCAGCTTCTTCAAACTCAAGTGCTTCGAATGAGGGCGCTTCCAATTCCGGCGCCTGCTCATCTTCATCCATTTGAAGATCAAGCTCGTCTTCCAGAGCCGAAGCAAGTTCTTCCTCATGAATCAGAGGTTCATCCAACAGATGAGAATCATCGTGCGTGGGCGTCGCTGCGAACTGTGACTGGTCCGTAGGCTGAGAATAATCATTGAAGTCACCGAGCAATTCGCGCTCCAGATCCAGTGATGGATCGAAGCCCGGCTCTGTCCGGTTGTCTTCAAAGTAACTAGGTCGGCGCTCATTCCAAGCGACGTTGTCATCAGCAGGCGTGCCGAAGTCCATGATCCGTGACAGTTCCATCAGTGGATCGTCTTCGTGCAACGGACGCTCGCCGTAATTACGGGGATTTGCACTG
>JACDJC010003087.1_pt1 | contig 12387 bp, 11 predicted proteins | sample 7454191 | NCBI WGS metagenome assembly JACDJC01 (sample SAMN14253291, study PRJNA609438) | sludge metagenome | isolation source: sludge after 25d culture with pyrite and EDTA | collected 2018-12-20 | reverse complement strand
TGGGCAGATTCGGCAGATTTCAAGAAAATTTCTTTAATCTGCCGAATCTGCCCAATCTGCGGATTATCCCTCTTCAATCTGTGTAATCTGTGGTTCCTCTTCTTCTGTGGAGGAAACCATGATCGACATGCGCCCGCGTATTTTGGGGCTGGACCGCGAAGTGCCCCTGCTCGACGGCCGCCGTGTGCCCTACGTCAACCTCGACAACGCTGCCAGCACCCCACCTCTGGTCGATGTGGTGCGCGCCGTCGAGGAGTTTATGCCCTACTACGCCAGCGTCCACCGCGGCACGGGCTTCAAATCGCGCCTCAGCACGGTGGCCTACGACCAGGCCCACGCGATCATCGGCCGCTTCGTGGGCGCCGATCTAACTACCAACACTGTCATCTTCGGCAAGAACACCACCGAGGCTATCAACAAACTGGCCTGGCGCTATCCGTTGGGACCGGACAAGGTGGTGCTGACGACGCAACTGGAGCACCACTCCAACGACCTGCCGTGGCGGCCGCGGGCCAACCTGGTGCACGTGCGCGCCCTGCCCGACGGCCGGCTGGACGAGGACGACTTTGATCACCAGCTGGCGCGTCACGCCGGGCGCGTGGCCCTGGTGGCCGTCAGCGGCGCGTCGAACGTCAGCGGCTTCCTGCAACCCATCCATCGCCTGGCGCGCAAGGCCCACGCCGCCGGGGCGCGCATCCTGGTCGACGCCGCGCAACTGGCCCCCCACCGCCGCGTGGACATGCGCCCCGACGACGACCCCGAACACCTCGATTTCGTGACCCTCTCGGCCCACAAGATGTACGCCCCCTACGGCACGGGCGCGCTCATCGGCCCGAAGGACATATTTCTGCACGAGCCGCCGGAATACCGGGGCGGCGGCACAGTCGATATTGTCACCCTGGATGAAGTGCATTGGGCCGGCGTGCCCGACCGGGAAGAGGCGGGCAGTCCTAACGTCGTGGGCGCCGTGGCGATGGCCGTCGCTGCCCGCACGCTCATGGAAGTCGGCATGGACGCCATCGCCGCCCACGAGGAAGAGCTACTCGCCTACAGCCTGCGGCGGTTGTGCGAAGTGCCCGGCATCCGCCTCTATGGCGAGACAGACCCGGCACGGGCGCATGAGAAGGTCGGCGTTATCCCCTTCAACCTGGAGGGCATCTCCCACTTTCTGACGGCGGCCATCCTGGGCTACGAGGGAGGCATCGGTGTGCGCAGCGGCTGCTTCTGCGCCCACCCGTACGTCGTGCACATGCTCCACCTGGATGAGGACGAAGCCCACGAGTGGCGCGACCAGTTGCTGGCCGGGGACAAATCGAACATGCCCGGCATGGTGCGGGCCAGCTTCGGCTGTTACAGCAACAGTGACGACGTAGATCGGCTGGTGGAGATGCTCCAGCGCATCACTCGGGGTGACTATTACGGCGATTACACGCTCGATCGCGCCACCGGCGAATACAGGCCGCGGGGCTTTGAAGAGCCGTTGGAGGATTTCTTTTTGTTAGAGAGGGAGTGGTCAGTGGCCAGTGCGGAGTAGAGCGGTTTTCCGGTGGCGTACCGTGTTCTGTCGTCTGCCGTCCGTGGCCTCTCCATAGGGAACGAGTCATCCTTTCGTAACGTCATCTCCTCGGAATTCTCGTACAATACAAATAATGCCTGCCGGATACGCTTTGACGCGCATACCGGCCGGCTGAATTCATGCCCATAGAGTTACACTCATGCTTCGCAAAGGACTTGCCACCATATTTTTCCTCCTTGCCTTCTCCCTGGCTGCCTGCGGCGGCGAGCCGGAAGTGGGCGAGATTCCCGAGCCACCCACCGACGCGCTGGCCACGGCCGAGGCCGAGGTGGCGGTGACCATCTCACCTGAACCGGCCACAGCCACCGTCCCCGCGCCGCCCACCCTACCGCCGCCGGCCGTCGTTTCGCCGCAGGTTACGGCCGCCCCGCCCACGCCGGAAGTGACCCCCGCGCCGGATACAGTCGTGCTGGCCGCCGAAGCCGCGGCCTTTGCCGGGCGCAACCCGCTGACCGGCGAGGTAGTGGACGACCCGGCGGCGCTGGAGCGGCGGCCGATCGCTGTCAAGCTGTCGAACGCCCCGGCCGACTACACCCGCCCCCAGGCCGGGCTCAACGACGCTGACATCATCTACGAACATTGGACTGAGGGCGCGGTGACGCGCTTCACGGCCATCTTCTATGATACTGTGCCGCCCAACGTCGGCCCGGTGCGCAGCGCCCGGCTCATCGACCTGGAGCTGCCGGCCATGTACGACGCCATGCTGGCCTTCTCCGGGGCCAGCGTCGGCGTCAACCAGCGGCTCAACGCCTCCGACTTTAGCGACCGCCTGTTGCGCGCTTCTGAACCGGGCTTCTATCGCACCGGTGATACCGAAAAGCCGTTCGAGCACACGCTCTACATCCGGCTCGATCAGCTGTGGCAGGCCGTGGGCGACAAGGGGCTGAACCGCGCGCCCACCTTTGGCGCGTACAACGCCTTCAGCGAGGTACCCCCTGCCGGCGGCTCCCCGGCCAGCAAGATCAACATCGATTACCGCACCGAGAAAGTCGAATGGCAATGGGACGAGACTATCGGCAAGTACCGCCGCTGGATGGATTTCGAGGAGCACCTGGACGCCAACACAGAGGAACAGGTGACGGTGGCCAACGTCATCTACCTGACGCCCTACCACGTCAACGACGCCAACATCTGCGAGCAGATCAACAATGGCGTTTGCGCCGCGCTGTCGATTGAGATTCAGCTATGGGGCAGTGGTCCGGCCGTCGTCTTCCGCGATGGGCAGCGCTACGACGTAACCTGGCAGCGCGAGGGGCGCAACGACATGCTGACCTTCACCGACGCCAGCGGCGCGCCCTTCCCGCTGCAAATCGGCAACAGTTGGGTGCAGGTCGTGCCGGGATATATTCCGAATTCGTTGGCGGTCACGGAGTAGTAATTACGAATTACGAATTACGAATAGAAGAGCGGTTCTTCATTCGCAATTCGTCATTACTTCTTCACCTTCCGGCTAATCAGCGCCAGATAGAGCACGACCCCGCCGACAATAAGCCCGGCGAAGCCGAACGTCACCCATGTCGTCAGTGGGCTGATGGTGGAAACGTCGTTCATTGGATCATTCCCTCTTTTAGAAACCGAGTTCGGCGAATGAAAATTCGCTCTGAGAAACTCGGTTTCGAATTGTTTCGCTACTCACTATAAGCCGCCAATTCGTAATTCGTAATTCGTAATTCGTAATTTCCCAGATACCCCTGCACCGCCAGCAACTCGGCGTTCAGCAGCGCCCCGCTGGCCGCGCCGCGCAGCGTGTTGTGGGTCAGCGCCACGTAGCGCACGTCCAGCACCGGGCAGGCGCGCACCTTGCCCACCGTCCAGGCCAGCCCATTGCCCGCGTCCCGGTCGCGGCGCGGTTGCGGCCGGTCCGGCTCGTCGCGGTAGATGAGCAGGTCGGCCGGCGTCGAGGGCAGCCGGGCGCAGATGGCCGGCGGCCGCCACGTTCGCAGCGCGGCAATGGCCTCTTCGACGTCGGCCTTGCGCCCCAGCCTCACCGACACGCTGGCCAGGTGACCATCTATCACCGGCACGCGGTTGGCCTGGGCGCTGATGGCGATGGGCGCGGCAATCATTCGGCCGTCGCGCACGTCGCCCAGCAGCTTCGTCGGCTCGTTTTGCAGCTTCTCGTCCTCGCCGCCGATGTGGGGCACAACGTTATCATAGATGTCCATGGATGACACACCCGGATAGCCTGCGCCGGAGATGGCTTGCAGCGTGGTGATGATCGCCGCCTCGACGCCGAACGCCTGCTGGAAGATTTTCAGCGGCAGGATGGCGCTGGTCGTCGAGCAGTTGGGGCTGGCAACGATGAAGCCCGGCCACTTATTCTCGGCCTGCTGTGTCGGGATGAGGCAGGTGTGGTCCGGGTTGACCTCCGGAATGAGCAGGGGCACGGTCGGGTTCATGCGGAAAACAGACGTATTGGTGACCACGGCATAGCCCGCGGCGGCAAATTGTGGCTCCCACTCTTTGGCCTCGGTTGTGGGTAAGGCCGAGAACACCACCGGCGGGTCGCCGGCTATGTCCAGATTGGGAGTTGTCGGCTGAACGATCAGTTCGGCGGCGCGCGCCGGCACGTCCCCCGGCATCATCCAGTTGACTCCCTCGCCATACGGCCGGCCGATCGTGCGGTCCGACCCCGTGACTGCCACCACCTCGAACCAGGGATGGCCGTCCAGCAGCTGTACAAACCGCTGCCCCACTGTTCCCGTCGCCCCCAGCACTCCTACCAGAATTTTGTTCATTTCCTAATCTCCACTCTCCAATAAAAAACGCCACCGTCCACATGGGGCGATGGCGTCGCGGTTCCACCCAATTTCCGCGCGGCCGTCGGGCTGCGCGCTTTGTCGGCCGCTAACGGGGCCTACCGGATTCCCTTACCAGCCATGTTGGCGTTCGGGGAACCACTCCCGGGGGGTTTTCCACCGCTTGGCTCGTTGGCGGCGCTTTCAGCCTGTGGCCTCCGCCTCTCTGCTACGGCCGTTGCGGGTACTCGTCCCGGTCAACGCGTTATGCTTTCGATTGGGTTGAATTATAAGGGTCGTGGGGGTGATGTCAAGCGGCGAATCCGCGCCCAAAACAAAAACTGGCCGGCTCTTCAAACAAGCCGGCCAGTTTCTCATGCCCTGGAGAGGACTCGAACCTCCACGTCCTAAGGACATAGGCCCTCAACCTACCGCGTATGCCAATTCCGCCACCAGGGCAACTGCAACAGTATTATATCCCTATCAGCCGCCGACTGTCAATTTGGCCCTCAGAGGGGCTCAACAGAAACCATAACATTCTAAGGCTTACGCCAAGGCGCCATAGGTTTTTTTCCGTCTGATTCTCGTTGAGCCGGCTCCTGTTCAATCTGCGTAATCTATGGATTCTGCTATAATGCAATGCGTCATCACCTGGGCGGCCTTCCGCCGCCAACAGGCTAAAGGAAGGAAAGGCAAACATGGCTAAGAAGATGTTGAATCCCAAGACGTGGTATCTGGTTGCGGCCGGCGCTGCCGCCGGCGCAGTAGCCCTGGCGGCCGATGGGGCGCGGCGGCTGTTGCGTCGCCGTAAAGCCGCGGCCGAAACCGCTGTGCCCAAGGTCGACAGTGAGACCCGCGCCGCAAAGAGCGAACCGGCCAAACCCACCGCGGAAGCGAAGTCGCCCGCAGCCAGGGCCGAGACCGCCAAGGCCCCGGCGGCTGACAAGAAATCCGGCGCGGCCAGGACCAAAGACGATTTGACCGAGATCAAGGGCATCGGCCCGACCTTCGCCAAGCGCCTGACCGAAGCGGGCATTACCACCTTCGCCGACCTGGCCAAGGCGTCGCCCGACCACCTGCGCGAGATCACCCAGGCGACGGCCGTGGCTAATCCTGAGGAGTGGATCGATCAGGCTCGCGAAATGTAAAAGCGCACTGCCGTGCGCCTGGAGTGAAGCATTTCAACGCAAGGACGCCAAGGCGGAAAGAAATCCGTGCGTCTTAGCACCCTTGCGTTGAGAGGCCTTGAATCGGTCTACCTTAGCCGCTTATTTCGCGCCAGAGGCGCACCACTTCCGTCAGGTCGGGGTGATCGCCCGCGTGCTTGCCATAGTGACAATAGCGCACGGTTCCGGTCTCGTCGACGATGAACGTGGCTGTCAGCCGCCGTGTATCGCCGGTGCTTGAGCCTTGCGTATGCCCCCGCCCGGCGGCCCGCGCCCCGGCGGCAATCGCATCAGGGGCCACTAGGCGCAACACATTGCCCTGTTCAATGCCGAACCGGGCATGCACCTCCGGCTCCTCATGTGTCACACACTCCACGTTGGGCGCCAGGCGGCCGCCGAACTGGCGCGCGTGCTCCGGCCGTCCAATACCCACAGCCACGATCCGCAGACCGGCCTCTTCAATGAATTCCCTGTGTAGCTCCAACTGAGCTAGCCATTCGCGACAGTGAATTCAACCAAAGTGGCGCAGAAAGGTCAGCAGGATTGGCCCATCGGCCCAATAGCGGGACAAATCCACTGCCTGCCCGTCCACGTCGAACACTTGACCATCACGGGCAGCGTCACCAGGTTTCAGCTTTTTCACTTTAGCCATATCATCATCCTCTATACCCAGCCCTTAGCCTTGGCCGGTATAGAAGGTGAGTATAGGCACAGGCGTATTAATTGTCAATATTTTGCACAGCATCATTCGAGGCAAAAATTTGACAACCCGCGCGACGTGGGTGGGCGCGCACCGGCGCGTCGCTCCCCACCCCACGCATGGCCCACAGCGCGGCGAAGTCCCCGCCGGACGCCGCCAGCATCCACGTGCCCCAGATCAGCGCCCACCACGAGCCGAGCAGGATGGCGGCCATGGCCGGGATGACGCCCAGAAGCAAGGCGGGCAACAGCAGCATCCGCCGATAGGCCGCGGCGCGTATGGGTGTGTCGCATTGCACCTGGGGCGTCAGGGCCGCCCGACCGAAGTGGAAGCGCGTCGCCCCGCGCGGCACGCGGCCAAACAGCCGGTAGCCCAGCAGGTGCACCGCCTCGTGCAGCAACAAGCCAGCCAGCAGCACCGCCAGCAGGCCCAACAGGGCCGCGAGTTCACGCCCGGCCGGCAGCCGTGGCGCGAACAGTCCCCAGCGCAACTGGTAAGGCAGGAACAAGGCCAGCATGGCTGCCGGAATCGTGGCGAAAGCGATCATCATCGCCGTCGGCGGCGAGACGGTGCGTTCGGCGATAGGCTGCGGCCCGGCCGGCGGCATGGCTACTTCTGCCAGCGCCGGGATGGCTGCATCTAAAGTGCTCTCCTCGTCTTCGACCGTTTCAACCCCCAGCGCCCGGCCGAAAAAGTCCAGCATCACACGCCTATACTCCTCCGGCTCGGCAGCCCAGCCGGTGGCGTGAGCAGCGTGGGGCAATTCCCATATCTGTTTGGGGCGGGCCGCGGCGTTATAGAAATGGCGCGTCAGCCGCTGCTCCAGCCCTCGTCCGGCGCTGATGAGCAGCACTGGCCGCCCGGCGACGCGGGCCAGCGCTTTCGTGTTGGCCGGCGGGCGCGGGCTGCGGGTAAACCAGTCGATGGCCGCCTGGTAATATCGTTCCATTGGATAACGCCACAGGCTATCGAGCAGACTCGCCGGCGGCAGGTCGTCCATTGTGCCCAGGATCGCCCCATCGGCGGCCACGGCGCGCACGGCCGTGGTGCGCGCCGCCGCCTGAATGGCCAGCATGCCGCCGACGGAGACGCCCATGATGCCGATGCGAGCCTGCACGTCGCGCCGTCGGGCCACGAAGGCCACGGCCGCCGCTACATCCTCCACTGCCTCCGCGCCGCGCACGAATCGCCGCCCGCCGCTACTGCCATGGGCGCGCAGATCGAACAACAGCACGCCATAGCCCGCCCGCGCCAGCGTCTCGGCATGGTAGGCCACGGCCAGCCTGTTGCCCCCCAGCCCGTGCAGCAGGACCACCGCCGCGCCATTGCGCGACGGAATGTACCAACCGTCTAAATCGATGCCGCCGCTGCCCGTGAAAGTGACGTCCTCGTATTCCTGCCCCCAGTCGGCCGGCGTGCTAAACGTCACGCGCAATCGCGGCGGACGGGTGAAGAGCCAGGCGGCCAGCACCGGCCGCAGAACGACCTGTACCAGCAACACAAAGAGCGCCAATTGCAACCAGATCATCGCCGCCTATTGTATGACCTGACAGGTAGGCGGCCAAAGTTTCTCTGACGGAAAAGGTTGCTTCTGGCCGCCCACCTGGCAGGTCTATGAGCGCATGTTGAATACGCCCCGCCGATCGGCTAAACTACCAAGCGCATGTTGCGCTTCCGTCTCGTCCGCTATCTCGTTCCGTTGTTACTGCTGGCCGTGGTGATCGCCTTTGTGTTCATCTGGCGGGCGCGTTCGCGCGAGAGTTACGGTCCGGCGGTAGCCCTCTGCCCCGGCCCGGATCGCTATGGCTACACCTGTGAGAGCGCTGCCGCCTACGCCTACGTCGACGCAACCACGCCAACCGGCCTGGCGGCCGATGATGCCGTCGTGGCCGTCGATCTGCCCTTCGTGTTCACCTTCTACGGCGCGGAATACGACAGCGTGACCATCAGCAGCAACGGCAATCTGCAATTCACGACCGGCAGCCCGCTGGCCTTCCCGTCCTGCCTTGCGCCGGTGGCCGGCCTGGGTGATCTCATCAGCCCCTACTGGGCCGATCTAGACTTCACGCTGTATGGCGCGCTGGAGACGGCCGTCATCGGCGAAGCGCCGGCGCGTGTCTTCGTCGTCGAGTGGGATGACGTCCCCCTCTACGGCGCAGACACCGACGACCGCGTGACAGTTGAGGCACAGTTATACGAAGGCAGCAACGACATCGTCTTTCTCTACCAGGACGCGACGACGACAGCCGCCGGCAACGGCGGCCGGGCCGTCGTGGGCCTGCAGAGCGAGACCCAACGCCTGTCCTTGAGCTTTAGCTGCCTCCAGCCGGTGCTGCCCACATCCGGCGGTCTGCGCTTCCCCCACCCGGCCGAGCCGAACCCCGACGCTGGTGAAATCGAAGAGGCAGGGGCCGCCGCGCCCGCTCCGGTTGCGCCGCTGGCCAAAGGGCCGGTAGCCGACCTCATCGCTGCCTACGCCACGCGGGGGCCGGCGGCGCTGGACGGGCTGCGGCAGCATTGGCTGAGTGCGACGCCGCCACAGGCGTTTGGCTGGCAGGCGGCCGACCTGACCGGCGACGGTCGGGATGAACTGGTGGCCATCTGGCGTGGCCCGGCCGACCAGCCGCAAATCGCCCGCGTGGCCGTGCTGAGCGCCGACGACCGCCGGCTTGAGCCGCTATTCGATCAGGGCTTGTCCACTCGTGAGGCTACCTTCTCGGATATTGTCATGGAGGCTACGGCCGATCTGACCGGCGATGGAGGGGCCGACGTGGTGTTGCGCGACCGGCCAACGGGGCACTCCTGGGTCCTGACGGCCGCGACCGGCGCGCCAACGCTCCACGATCTGCCCGGTGACTGCCGCGGGGGGCTGATCGTCGTCAAGGAGGCCAGCCGGAGCGCCGTTGTCCGCGATGGCTGTGACGCTCCCGGCCGGGTCCGGGTGGCCTGGGATGGGCAGGAGTTTAGGGAAGTGACGGGAGATTAGCCTCCCTCTTGCATCCCTGTAGGTAAACAGATACTATGCGACCGAAATTTTTCGAGGAGTAGCAAAGAGAGCGATGTTCGAACTCAATGGGGTTTATCGAAATCGCATGGGCGAATACAAAGTAGTGGCTCTCAACGGCCAGCGCATGACCGTGCGCTATACCGATGGGAGCGAGGCCGAATTGAACGTCAATATCCAGGCGCGCATCTGGGAGAACATCGTGGCCGAGCAAGAAGCTCGCGCCGCCAGCAGCCGCCACCTGCGCCAGTCGAATAAGGACACAACTCATTACATCAAGGCCGTGAGCGTACCGCCCGGCGAGGAGCTTGTTTTCCCCGGCTGGCAGGAACGCGTCGTCATGGTGCCCACGGCCGAACTGGCCCAGCGCATCAAGCCCGGCGACCGCTTCATCTATTACGCCATCGAGGCGCAGACCTTCTTCGCTGTTGTCACCATCACCGGCGATATGTTTGAGGCAGATCCCAAACAGCACACCTTCACAACCGAGGTCGACCGGGCTGCCTTCTTCCCCACCGACGTGGACGCCACCGTTCCCGATCTGGATCATGGCGTCAGCGTCGATTCCATCGACCTGGAAAGCTATCCCGACTTCGGCAAGCTCCACATCGACGGCGAGGCGTTCTACCGCATCAGCGAGGACGACTTCGAGCTACTGGCCGAGGCGCTGACCGAGATCACCGAGGACGAAGAGGAAGAGGTCGAAGAATACGAGGAGTACGAAGAAGACGAGGTCGAGTAAGCCGATGGCTGAGAACATTCTGGTCTGCATTGCCTGGCCCTATGCCAATTCCGATATCCATCAGGGCAATGTCACCGGCTCCCACCTGCCGGGCGACATCTACGCCCGCGCCCACCGGCTGCGCGGCGATCGGGTCCTGATGGTGTCCGGCTCCGACAGCCACGGCACGCCGGTTACCGTTAAGGCCGAGGAGATGGGCCAGAGCAACCTGGAAGTGTATGAGCATTTCCACGGCCGCTTTCTGGAGCTATTCCGCCGCCTGGGCATCAGCTACGACCTCTTAACCAGCACCCACACCGAGACCCATTTCCAGGTGTCGCAGGATATGTTCACGCGGCTGCTGGAGAATGAGTACCTCTATCGCAAGGTGACACCGCAGATGTATTCGCCGGAAGCAGGCAAGTTTCTGCCTGATCGGTACGTGGAGGGGACGTGCCCCAATTGCGGCTACCCCGGCGCGCGCGGCGACCAGTGCGACAACTGCAATACGCTCTTTGAGAGCGCCGCCCAGTTGATCAACCCGCGTAGCAAGCGGGACAACAGCTCGCTGGAACTGCGCGACACAGAGCATTTCTTCCTCGACCTACCGGCCATCGCCAAGGATGCGCTGGCGGAGTGGATCCATGACGACAAGGACCACTGGCGGCCGCAGGTCATCAACTTTGCGCGCAACTTCGTCGACGGCGGGCTGATCGGCCGGGCCGTCACGCGCGACATGGATTGGGGCATTCCCGTGCCGGTGGACGAAGGGTACAACGACAAGGTCCTCTACGTCTGGTTCGAAGCGGTTATCGGCTACTTATCGGCCACTATCGAGTGGGCCAAGAATAGCGGCGATCCGGAGGCGTGGCGCGACTGGTGGTATGACCCCGCGGCGCGCACCCTCTACTTTATCGGCAAGGACAACATCCCTTTCCACACCGTCTTCTGGCCGGCACAACTATTGGGCGCGCGCGGCCTCTACAGCGACAACCCCGCCGCCCGGCTCAACCTGCCCTATGACGTGCCCGCCAATGAGTTCATGAACATGGAGGGGGCCAAGATCAGCGGCAGCCGCCAATGGGGCGTGTGGATGCTCGACGCGCTGGAGCGCTTCGACCCCGACCCGCTGCGCTACTACCTGACGACCAACATGCCGGAGACGCGCGACAGCGACTGGAGTTGGGCCGGCTTTTTGGAGCGCAACAACAACGAACTTGTCGCCAACTGGGGCAACCTGGTCAACCGCGTGCTCAGCATGACCCAACGCTACTTTGGTGGCGTCGTGCCCGATCCGGGCGAACTCACCCCGACCGACAACGCGCTGCTGGCAGCCATCGACGCAGGCTTCACGACCGTGGCCGACCTCTACGACGGCTGCAAGTTCCGCGCCGCCGTGGGTGAGGCGCTACGCCTCTCCACACTGGTGAATCAATATCTGGAAGAAACTGCCCCGTGGGCAACGTTCAAAACCGACCCCGCCGCCGCCGGGCGGGCGCTCTATGTGACCCTGCAGGCCATCAGCGGCCTGAAGATTCTGTGGGCACCGGTGCTACCCTTCACCAACCAGGCGTTGCACGAGATGCTGGGCGAAGCGGGACAACTCTTCGGCGAGTCGGAAGTACGCGAGTTCGAAGAAGAGACGCGCCGCCATTTGGCGTTAACTTATGAGGACGGGCTAGCCGTCGGCCGCTGGCAGCGGGCCACCATCCCCGCCGGCCGCCAACTGCCCCCGCCCCGGCCGTTGTTCAAGAAGCTGGAGCAGGAACAGATCGACCAGGAATTGGCGCGACTCGGCCCAAGACCAGTTCTATAAGGGACAGTGGCCAGCGGTCAGTAACCGACTGCTGTCCACTGCCCACTGACCACTTTTCCTATGACTGACAATAAAGTTATCTATTCCATGATCGGCGTGGGCAAGATCGTCCCGCCCAATCGCACCATTCTGCGCGATATCTATCTATCCTACTTCTATGGCGCCAAAATTGGCGTGCTGGGCCTCAACGGCGCGGGCAAAAGCTCCCTGCTGCGCATTATGGCCGGCGTCGACAAGGATTACGTCGGCGAGACGGTGCTGGCCCCCGGCTATACCATCGGCCTGCTGGAGCAGGAGCCGTTGCTGGACGAGGCGCGCACCGTGCGCGAGGTCGTTGAGGAAGGCGCGCAGGAGGTGGTCGATGCCCTGCGCGACTTCGACGCCCTCAATGCCCGCTTCGGCGAAGATCTGTCGCCCGACGAGATGGACGAACTGATCGAAGCCCAGGGCAAGCTCCAGGACAAGCTCGATCACATGGACGCCTGGAATCTGGACAGCCGGCTCGACCTGGCAATGGACGCGCTCCGTTGCCCGCCCGGCGACACGCCCGTCTCCGTGCTCTCCGGCGGCGAGCGGCGGCGCGTGGCCCTGGTGCGGCTGTTGCTGAAGCAACCCGACATCCTGTTGCTCGACGAGCCGACCAACCCCCTCGACGCCGAATCGGTC
>JACDJC010003085.1_pt1 | contig 12393 bp, 10 predicted proteins | sample 7454191 | NCBI WGS metagenome assembly JACDJC01 (sample SAMN14253291, study PRJNA609438) | sludge metagenome | isolation source: sludge after 25d culture with pyrite and EDTA | collected 2018-12-20 | reverse complement strand
CAATAGCTTTATCCTTAAAAGGGTTCAGATCAACATCTATTTTCTGATAAATAATAGTAACATTCGGCTTATCATTATCAACCAATAGACCGTTTAAATTGATTAATGCACTTTGAACACAACCAAGACATGAAAAAGTAGGAATCAAAACATAAAGATGATTCTTAACTGCAATACCTGTGTTAAACTCCTGAAGTAAATTGTTTAGTCCCTCAGACTCTTTATTGTAAGGATTGTCACAACTAAAGAGTAAAGAAACCAATGCAACTGAAAGAATAATGTACTTCATTTTTAGAATTTATAAAGGCTAAGTGATAACTGGTTTATATTTTCATGAGAGTTAGGAACATCACTGATATAAATTCCATCAATTGTGCATAAAATAACATCAGGCGAATTGTAGCGATAGTCAAAAACAAACTCATTTATTATTTTAAATTTGTTATTCATTATCACTATGGACCATTTCATGTGTTCACTATCAAATTTGTTTTCAGATTTATAAATGAATCTATGCCTGGCGACTCTCAGATACTGTTGTGTGTATTTATTATAAATCAGGGCAATATATTTGGGTTCACTAAATAAAAAATTCTTATAGAAAGCCATATCTAATCTTTTCTTCTCTGGATAGGGCATAAAATTATTTATAAATTTACTGTCATATAAAACACTTCTCACTTTACATTCATTTTCAAATAAATAAACACTATCATCACTAGCAAATGACACCAATACACTTTCTGCTGAGTAAGGGCATATATCCGGAAAGTAATTGAGAAAGTCATAATTATTATCTGCATATTTCCTGGGAAAAGAACCCCACTGTCTTTCAGAATTAGTTGCATTCTGCAAATCAATTTGGTATATTGGTTTTACGGTCTGGAAATACTCATTTCTTTCCAGGGGAAGACCAACGTTTAAATTTCTACTGGAATTGCCTAAATAAAGTTTATTACCAATACAATTTAAAGGGTTATCCGGATTTAAAGTTGGAACGCCACTTTCCAACTTTTCTTCAAAAATAACTAAGCCTGTTGAATCTACAATGGTGATACAACTTGTTAATGGATTGAATAGAACAATAGAATCAAAGTCTTTAACAAACAATTGAAAATAAGGTAATGAATTAATTACTTTTGAATTGAGAGTATAGGATTTTTCAACCTTTTCCGAATTAAATTCAAAAAAATGCAAATTCATATCCTTCAGAGACTGGAGAATTAGAAGCGAATTACCTTCGATACAATTAACAGCATGGTTAACCACGGCATAGGGTGGGTTCATATTGAATGAAATTTCTCCAATTTTTTTAGCGCGTGTGGTCGAATTACAGCCAAATAGACAGGTTAATAAAAAACAGATAAGAATAATTAATCTTTTTGTATTCATGAGTCCAGTCTGAAATTTATGATATATTAGACGATTAGGAATTTTTCAGCAGACCCTAATAAAACAAATCTCTGTGAAACCTTCGTGTTCTTCGTGTCTTAGTGGCAAAAACCCTAAAACCCCCTTCCAAACATTTCCCAGAATTTAACTTCCAGTCCGGCCCAGCGCTGCATGGTGGCACCGGCAAAATCGCTGCTGTAATGGGTGAGCAATGTTTTGGCTTCTTTTTCTTTGCCTTCAGCGATGAGTTGTTTGGCTTGCAATTCGAGGGCAGGCATTTCCAGGCGGGCCTTTTCTTCAAAGCTCAGTACATTTTCAAGGATGGTGCCTTTGGTTTTGCCCCAGGAAACGGTGGCCAGCTTGTTGGCTTTGCGGTATCCCCAAAGTGCAGCATCTTCGCGGTAGTTCTTTTGTCCGCAAACTTCCCATTTGGCGGGCAATTCATTAACTCCGGCATAAACCGGAATGCGGGGGCTTTCACCCGGATTATCGAACGAGAACCAGGAAACCGCACCAATAGCATCGGGCAGCCAACCGCGCAGTTGGGTTATGTGTGAATAGGAACACCAGGAAACCGAAACCGTACGTTGAAACTCTATTGTTCCGGGAGCCAGGTAATTCAATGTATTTCGCATATCGCCGGTAGGCCAGGGATTGGCTACGGGGCTGATGATGGTATCCTGACCAATTTCTTTGCGGTTATCGTCGTAGCGTTTTTTTACCATTTTAATGTGTTGCGTCATATCATAGGGGCTGCCTTCATAGGTTTCGCGATACAATTGGGCCAGCTTTTCAACGCTGACTTTATTTTCAGGTTTCACCGAAAAAGGCAACTCATCCATATCCATAGTAAGGCCAAGAGATGGCGCCAACGCATTCAGTACATAAAACTCTCTGATTTTATAAGGTTTATCTACATTGCCATAGGCTTTCCAGAATTTGAAAGGCTCTTTGCCATCCCACAGACCAAATTCAAGCGCAACTTCCTTATAGTTATCGCTGGCCATAAAATAATCGGGATTTTTTAAATCAATGGTACCGATGCGTACGATGTTGGCCTGAATTCCCACGTGATCATCAGGAATACGCTGTGCCGCCCACACGCCGCCAATTTTTTCAGGGCCTTCGCCGAGAATTTCCATTTGCCACACCTCCTTTGGATCGGCAATGGTGATACATTCGCCATAATCACCAAAACCATATTCTTTTATCAGACTGCCAATCAGGCGAATGGCATCGCGGGCATTATCGCACCGCTGCAGGGCTACTCTTTGGAGTTCTTCCACCAGAAACATCCCACTTTTATTTACCAGAGTATCCGGGCCCACGAAAGTGGCTTCGCCCATAGCAAGTTGTTTTTCATTGAGTGACGGATAGGCGGTATTCAGATAGGCATAAGTGTGTTTTGCCTGAGGAATGCGCCCGGCTACCTTTAGTTTACGCATATCGTCAGGAGTTTCGGTATGCAGGGTGCCTTTATACACAATGTGCATGGCAGTGTCGGCGTGATCGGCGGCCGGTTCCATGCGCACCCAGGTGCGGTAATTGCCATCGCAGGTGTGAGCGGTCATTACTGAACCGTCGGTGGATGCATTTTTGCCCACCATAATGCTGGTGCAGCTTTCGCCAAACCAGGGATCGCCCGGTTGTACCTGAGCAAAAGAAACTAATTGAAACGCTGCAAAGCAGAACACTGCTAAAAATCGAACTATCATTTGAAAGGAGTAAGTGATTTAGAGGGTAAAATTAGAAAGAATTTTGAGATTGCAAGGGCTTTGGGCAATTACCTGTGCAACAAAAGGTAATTTTTTTGGCCTGCTGAAAAAATCACAACCCTTTATAGAAGTATAAATATTTGATAACAAGTTGCAGTCTTCCCGCATGCAGGCGGGAGCAATGTAATACATAAGCATGTAATGTGTACCTTTTAGGAGGAAAATTTACAATACCGCACAAATAATAGCCTTATACCCCACTGGTATACAATGTCATATTATTTCTTCACCAGGCCCTTATTCACTGAGGAAGAAAATATCAGTATAAAAAAAGGGCGGACAAGGATTTGATTATCGCGTCCGCCCCAATTGGCTTTTTTTGAAATTAAAATCGTTTAGTACCTGTAGTGATCGGGTTTATATGGTCCTTCAATGGGCACACCGATGTAAGCTGACTGTTCAGGCGTTAGTTTGGTAAGCTTTACTCCAATTTGCTCCAGGTGCAGGCGGGCAACTTCTTCGTCTAGCTGCTTGGACAAACGATATACATCTATGTCGTAATCATGCTGCCACAAATCAAGCTGGGCCAAAACCTGATTGGAGAAGGAGTTGCTCATCACAAAGGAGGGATGTCCGGTAGCACAGCCCAGATTCACCAGGCGGCCTTCGGCAAGCAGGAAAATGGCATTGCCTTTTTCAAAAGTAAACTTATCCACCTGAGGTTTAATATTTGTATGCTCCACGTTGCCGGCTTTAAACAGTGGCTCTACCTGTATCTCATTGTCAAAGTGACCAATATTACACACTATACTTTGATCTTTCATGGCACGCATATGCTCCAGGGTAATCACGTCGCGGTTACCTGTTGCAGTAATATAGATATTCCCTTCTTTAATGGCTTCTTCAATGGTTGACACTTCAAATCCTTCCATTGCAGCCTGCAATGCACATATGGGATCGATTTCGGTAACAATAACGCGGGCACCATAGGAGCGCATTGAACGGGCACAACCTTTACCTACATCGCCAAAACCAAGTACAACAGCCACTTTACCGGCAATCATTACATCGGTGGCGCGCTTGATGCCATCGGCCAATGATTCATGGCAACCGTAAAGATTATCAAACTTTGATTTGGTAACTGAATCATTCACATTAATGGCCGGAAAAAGCAATTCACCAGCATGCATCATTTGATATAAGCGGTGCACCCCCGTGGTGGTTTCTTCAGAAACACCTTTGAGGTCTTTTACAGCCCGGTGCCATTGTTGCTTGTCTTCCATAAAAGCATCACTAAGATTTTTCAGCAATGCTTTCTCTTCTGAGTTTTCAGTCTTTACATTCAGCAAATCGGGATTTTTTTCTATGGCATATCCTTTATGCACCATCAGGGTGGCATCTCCCCCATCATCAACGATAAGGTTGGGGCCTTTTCCTTCGGGGAAAGACAATGCCTGAAGCGTACACCACCAGTATTCTTCAAGCGTTTCGCCTTTCCAGGCAAATACCGGAATACCTGCAGCCGCAATGGCAGCAGCAGCATGATCCTGGGTGGAAAATATATTGCAACTTGCCCATCTTACGTCAGCACCTAAAGCAGTAAGTGTCTCTATAAGTACGGCCGTTTGGATGGTCATATGCAAAGAGCCTGTAATCCTGGCTCCTTTTAACGGCTGATCGTTCGCATATTTGCGACGTATCGCCATAAGGCCGGGCATTTCTTTTTCAGCAATTTCAATTTCCTTGCGGCCAAAGTCAGCAAGTGTAATGTCTTTAATTTTATAAGGAAGTAATTCGGTCACAGTACTTTTCATTTGTTTTAGGTTATATGGAATTTGGGCCTGCAAAGATAGGAATAATACCTGAAAAATGAGGTATTTTAAGACTAATCTTAATAAAGTAACAGACTTATGGTTTAATAAAAAAAAGCATTACTATTCAGCAATCAGCCATACAAGCTATTGTAGATTTCTGTATCATTGCAGCCTGAATGTAAATCTTTCGACATGCAGATATATGATACGATGAATCAACGGATGGCAACAGGCAAAAAACAACTCGCCATACTGGTTGATCCCGATAAAGCCGATCTGAAATCATTGGGCAAAATGGCTGAAATGGCTGCCCTGAGCGGAGTAGATTATTTCTTTGTAGGAGGCAGTCTGCTGATTAATAACCAACTGGACGACTGTATTAAACTACTTAAGCAGGTTGCGGGCTTACCCACGATATTATTTCCGGGCAACACCCTGCAGATGAGCTGGAAAGCCGATGCGATCCTGTTCCTGTCGCTTATCTCCGGACGCAACGCTGAAATGCTGATCGGCCGCCACGTGGTTTCGGCTCCTTACCTTAAAATGAGCAATTTACAGGTCATTCCTACCGGGTATATGCTCATTGAGAGCGGTCGGCCAACTGCCGTATCTTACATGAGTAATTCCGATCCTATTCCTGCCGATAAAGATGATATTGCCATGTGTACTGCCATGGCGGGCGAAATGTTGGGTCTCCGGATCATATATATGGATGCAGGCAGCGGAGCCATCAATCCCATTTCGGTAAGTATGATTTCACATGTAAAACAAAGCATTGATATACCTCTTATTGTGGGAGGCGGCATTCGTACTCCCGAAAAGGCCGCTGAAAGTGCCCGGGCAGGTGCAGATGTCATTGTGATAGGCAATGCCGTAGAAAAGGATCCCGGTATCATCAAATCAATTACTCAGGCCCTTAGTGAATGCTGAATGTTCAACTTTAAAAATCACTTACAATATGCGTAAATTAATCATTATCCTCATTGCTGTGCTGATGGCAGGTTCTGGTCTGGCTCAGCATAAAACATTTGAACTGGAAGAAATTGCCAGCAATCGTAGCCTTTACCCGTCAGGTTTATGGAACCTGCAATGGAGAGGCGACACCGACATGATTACCTGGCAAACTGCTACTGCCCTGGTGGGACAGTACGTTTCAGGAAAAAAGCCCGATACTTTACTGAAAGCAGGCACACTGAATGCGCTGCTGCAACCGGAAAAGGGGTTGAAGCGGCTTCCATGGGTCACCTGGAAGGATTCAGAGTCATTGCATTTTAACATCGGAATGGATTATTATGCTTATAACTTTTCCACCAGACAGGCTACCAAAACCTTTACCCTTCCCGAAAAGGCTGAAAATATTGAACATTCACCAGATGCCCGTTATATTGCTTATACCATTGACAATAACCTCTATGTAAATGATGGTAAAATTCAAAAAGCCGTGAGCAGTGACGAAAATAAAGGCATCGTAAGCGGACAGTCTGTTCATCGCAATGAATTTGGCATCAACAAAGGTATATTTTGGTCACCAAAAGGCAATTTGCTGGCATTTTACCGCATGGACGAAACCATGGTTACTGAATATCCTCTGGTGGATGTTACCGGACGCATAGCTGAAGTAAATTATTTCCGGTATCCAATGGCGGGTATGACCAGCCATCAGGTTACCCTGGGTGTATTTAATCCGGTCAATGGGGAAATTGTATTTATGCAAACACCCGGCCCGGATGATCATTATCTTACCAATATAGCCTGGAGCCCGGATGAAAAATCAGTATTTATTGCTGAGTTAAACCGTGATCAAAATCACTTATTGCTCAATAAATACGATGCTGCAACCGGTAAGTTTATTCAAACACTTTTTGAAGAAAAGAACGCCCGCTATGTGGAACCACAACATCCCATGGAATTTCTGCCGGGAGATGCCACGCATTTTATATGGCAAAGTCAGCGTGATGGTTTCAACCATATTTATCTATATATGGAAGACGGAACACTGGAGAAACAACTCACTTCCGGCAGTTGGGTAGTTACTTCTGTGGATGGATTCAGCAAAAACAACAAGGGAATATTTTATACTTCAACTAAGGGCAATCCATTGGATAAGCAACTTTATTACCTTGACATTAAATCGGGTAAAAGCCATAAGTTAAGTAAAACTTCCGGCACACATCAGGCGCTTATCAGTGGTGATGGAAAATTTATTGCAACTACGTTTAGCAACCCCCAGATCGCTACACAAACAGACATTCTGGACACGAAAGGATATGCCATGCTCACCCTGAACAAGGACACAAATCCCCTAAAAGACTATGCTCTTGGTGAAACTTCCATTCTCACCCTTAAATCGGATCTTGGTGACGATTTATACTGCCGGTTGATTAAACCTGCGAATTTTGATGCAACAAAAAAATATCCTGTAATAATATATGTGTATGGTGGGCCCCATTCTCAGCTTGTTTCAGGAGACTGGCTGAACGGAGCCGGACTTTTCATGCATTATCTGGCGCAAAGGGGATACGCTGTATTTACCCTCGACAATCATGGCACGGCCAACCGCGGGTTTGAGTTTGAGAGTGTAATTCATCGGAATCTGGGAGTTCAGGAGATGGCCGATCAGTTAACCGGCGTAAATTACCTCAAATCACTCCAGTGGGTAGATACTGCGCGGCTGGCTGTGGATGGATGGAGTTATGGCGGATTTATGTCGCTTACCCTGAAACTAAAAAATCCGGGACTATTTAAAGTAGCCACCGCAGGTGGCCCGGTTACTGACTGGAAATTCTATGAAGTGATGTATGGAGAGCGTTATATGGATACTCCGGAGCAGAACCCCGAAGGTTACAAAAACGCTTCCCTGCTCAATGCAACGGACGGACTGGAAGGGAAACTGCTTATCATTCACGGGGCACAGGACAATACAGTGGTTTGGCAAAACAGCCTCGAATTCCTGAATCAATGCATTGAAAATAAAAAGCAGGTAGATTACTTTGTTTATCCTACCCATGAGCACAATGTGAGAGGCCTCGACCGGGTACATCTTTACCGCAAACTGGTTACTTATTATAACGATTTTCTTTAGCTGCCGGATAACTATTATTTAGTAGCATCATACACATCGAGCAAATCGGCCCCTGCCTGATAGGGGCTGATGGTTCCCTCCTGTATCTTATTTTTATAGCTAAGCAGCTCCCGCTTTATTACCGGATGGTTATAAAACCTCTCGTGCAGCCGGCCATCTACATAATCGAGCATAATCTGCCATGCCTGCTGTTGACGTTTGTGAGCGAAATAGTTATTTTCCTTAACAAAACGAAGATATCTTTCCGTCATTTCCCAAACTTCTGCAATCCCATCATGGGTAAGAGCAGAGCATGTTTTTACTTCGGGAATCCAGCCCGATTCGGTGGGTGGAAAAAGGTGAAGCGCATTTTTAATTTGCCTCTGAGCGATCTCTGCCTTCGTTTTATTATCACCATCTGCCTTATTAACGGCAATGGCGTCGGCCATTTCCATAATACCCCGTTTGATGCCCTGCAATTCATCCCCTGCTCCTGAGATCATCAGCAAAAGGAAAAAGTCAACCATTGAATGAACAGCGGTTTCGGATTGTCCTACACCCACCGTTTCAACAAAAATGGTATCAAACCCGGCTGCTTCACATAAAATAATGATTTCGCGGGTTTTTCGTGCCACGCCGCCCAGGCTTCCGGCCGAAGGAGAAGGCCGGATATAGGCATTGGCCTGAGCTGAGAGCTCTTCCATCCGGGTTTTATCGCCCAGGATGCTTCCCCTGGAACGGCTGCTGCTTGGATCAATCGCTAGTACGGCCAGTCGATGGCCTTTGCTCAACAGATGCATCCCAAAGGCTTCAATAAAGGTGCTTTTGCCAGCTCCCGGCACGCCGGTAATGCCAATACGTACAGAATTTCCTGCAAAAGGAAGACAAGCCTGTATCAACTGCCGGGCAATGGCCTGATGATCAGGCAATGAACTCTCAACCAGGGTTATGGCTTTACTGAGTATGGTAATATCCGGAGCGCGGATGCCGGCCACATATTCATCTACACTGAGCAGGGCAGTGCGCATCTTTTTAAAACGTTTAATGGCATGTGGATTTAGCGAAGAGGGTTGCTCTATGCCTTCCTGTACCTTCAAAGCTGAATTTTCAGGTTTATCTTCGGGATTGTATTTTGATGTTTTCATGTAAGCACATTTGAGGCAAAAGTAGGACTTTATTTTGGGATTTGAGCCAAACAGCAGCGGACACCATTATCCGTTCAATAATTTTTCACAAAAAATGATTGGTGCCATAGAGAGAATAATCGGGGAGAATTTTTTTTGATTAGCTTTGCACCCAAAATTCACTTCAAAATCAATCTGGAACATATGATTTTAGGTTTACTAAAGGAACACGGTACCGAAACCCGTGTGGCATTGCTCCCTGAAACCGTAAAAGCTTTTATCGACTTAAAGGTAGAGGTTTTGGTAGAAAAGGGTGCAGGGGCATCCGCATTTGCGGAAGACGAAGAATATCAGGCTATTGGAGCTAAATTAGTTTCACGACCGGAGGTGTTTGATCTGGCAGAAGTATTGTTGCAGATTCAGCCACCTGCAGAAGGCGATGTTGCGAAAATCAAAAATTCGCAGGTCTGGATCAGTGCATTTAATCCGCTATGGGAAACCGGGCTGGTAAAAACTTTCCTGGGCCAGGGCCTTACTACATTCAGTCTCGACCTTATTCCGCGAACCACGCGTGCACAAGCTATGGATATACTTTCCTCTATGGCTACTGTATCGGGTTATATGGCTGTGCTTGAGGCAGCAATGAAATTACCTACATTCTTCCCTATGTTCATGACTGCCGCCGGCACCATTCGTCCGGCCAATGTATTGATTTTGGGAGCCGGAGTAGCCGGATTGCAAGCCATAGCCACTTCAAGAAAACTCGGTGCACAGGTACAGGTTTTCGATGTCCGGTCAGCCGTTAAAGAGGAAGTAATGAGTCTGGGTGGGAAGTTTGTGGAAGTAGAAGGTGCTACCGAGGACAAAGCTGCCGGCGGGTATGCCGTAGAACAGACCGAAGAATTCAAAAAGAAGCAACAGCAGGCCATCAACGAGCATGCTGCCAAAGCCAATGTGGTGATATGCACAGCCCAGATTCCAGGAAAAAGGGCGCCTCTTCTGCTGCCCACCCATGCCGTGGAATCCATGAAGAGAGGCTCGGTCATTATCGACCTGGCTGCTTCGAGCGGTGGTAACTGTGAATTAACGAAAGACAATCAAACGATTGTTCATCAAGGTGTTACCGTTATCGGCCAATCAAATTATCCGGCACAGAAACCTTTGGATGCCAGCCGGATGTTTGGCAAGAACGTACTCAATTTCATGAAACTCATTATCGGTAAGCAAGGCGAGCTGAATCTGAATTTCGAAGACGATATCGTAAAAGGAACCTGCATCACTCACAAAGGTGAAGTATACAACGAAAGAGTGAAAACAATCATCGAAAAAAATTAAAGCTATGGAACAAGCACTGACATTATTCTTTGAGTACAAAGAAGAGATATTCATCATCGCCCTTTCCATTTTTTTGGGGATAGAAGTAATATCGCACGTTCCCGCTGTGCTGCACACCCCGCTGATGTCGGGTGCAAATGCAATTAGTGGTGTAATTATCATTGGTGGAATCATTCTGGTGGGTCATGCCGACCTGACCAGCTTTTCCGTAAACCTTGTATTGGGAATTTTAGCCCTGATTTTTGGTACTTTAAATGTGGTTGGCGGATTTGCCGTTACCGACAGGATGCTCGAAATGTTTAAAAAGAAAAAAAAGTAAGCCGTTATGGATAAAATTTTAGGAACAATAAACGGAATGGATTTTACCATTGGAGACTCACTGCTTGAATTGAGCTACCTGATCGCCGCACTTTTGTTTGTGTTTGGCTTGAAATTACTTTCTCACCCCGCCACTGCCCGTCGTGGTAACCTTTGGGCAGCCTCTGGAATGGGTCTGGCCATGATTACAACCCTGCTTCTTCACAAAAACAGCAGCGGTGGAGGAATTCCGATGATGAATATGTGGGTAATCATACTCTTTATCGGCATAGGCTCAGCACTGGGGTGGATTATAGCCCGCAAGGTTAAGATGACCGCTATGCCTCAACTGGTTTCCTTATTCAATGCTTCCGGCGGAGCTGCTTCTATGCTGGTCGCATTGCTGGAATATCCCAATGCCATTGCCGGTGATACCGGTTCAATTTTAGTTACCGTACTCGGTTTGGTTATCGGTGCCATTGCTTTTAGCGGCAGTGTGATTGCCTGGGGCAAACTCGACGGAAGGGTGGGCGACATTATGAAGCCTTTTATGACCTACCTCAATCTGTTTTTACTGGTGTTAACCATAGCGCTTAGTGTATACATCATCATTTCCCCCAATCCTCCCACTGATCTGATGTGGGCAATTTACATACTCACCCTCTTATCGTTGATTTATGGAGTGATGTTTGTCATGCCTATTGGTGGAGCCGATATGCCGGTAGTTATCTCCCTGCTAAACGCCTTAACGGGTATTGCGGCAGCCATGGCCGGGTTCATTTACGGAAATCAGGCCATGATTCTTGGTGGTATATTGGTTGGTGCAGCCGGCATGATTTTAACCATGCTGATGTGCAAGGCAATGAATCGTTCACTGCTCAATGTAATCATTGGATCATTTGGCGGCAGTGCTGCCGGGGCCGCAGGAGATGGTGATAAAACGGTAAAAGAAATTTCATTGAGTGATGCTGCCGTTCTGTTGAGCTACTCACAGAAGGTATATATCGTTCCCGGTTATGGACTGGCGGTAGCTCAGGCTCAGCATCTTTGCCATGAGTTGGATACACTGCTTGCGGCTAAAGGCGTAGAAGTAAAATATGCTATACACCCGGTTGCCGGGCGCATGCCAGGTCATATGAATGTGCTTTTGGCCGAAGCCGATGTGCCATACGATAAGCTCGTTGAAATGGATGAAGCCAACAATGAGATGCCCAATACGGACGTAGTGATCGTAATTGGTGCCAATGATGTGGTCAATCCAGCCGCTGAAGATGATCCCGGCAGTCCGATTTATGGTATGCCTATTATAAAAGTACTGGATGCAAAAAATGTTATTGTAATGAAACGTAGTATGGCTGCCGGCTATGCTGCCATTCCAAATAATCTGTTCTATCACCCAAAAAACAGTATGCTGTTTGGCGATGCCAAGGCCAGTCTTCAAAAGTTGGTCACCGAGGTTAAAAGCCTGTAAAACCAATTCTATTTATAAAAGAGTCTTCTTATTCAATGGAAGGCTCTTTTTTTTTGCTTTTTTTGCATATCCGACAAAAAAAGTATGGTATATTTGCACCGTCAAAACCTCTCCGTAGCTCAGTTGGTAGAGCAAATGACTCTTAATCATTGGGTCGAAGGTTCGAGTCCTTCCGGGGAGACTT
>JACDJC010003084.1_pt1 | contig 12397 bp, 11 predicted proteins | sample 7454191 | NCBI WGS metagenome assembly JACDJC01 (sample SAMN14253291, study PRJNA609438) | sludge metagenome | isolation source: sludge after 25d culture with pyrite and EDTA | collected 2018-12-20 | reverse complement strand
GTTACTGGTCTTTAAGACCATCCCCAAGGACAGAGTATTCTGTCCTTGATTAAACAGTTTCAAAAAGAGACCAATGGGTCTTTTTAAAAGCTGCTTAAAGGAAACGTATGAAAAGTAAAGAATCTGTTTTAGAAGCGTTAAAAACCTCATAAGTAGTATTACAGACTCCTACATATCCTACAGGAATGTTCGGAGCAGGGTGTTAATGCTATTAATGTTTATTAAAGAGTACAATAAGGGTTAAAGTAATTATGAAAAGGTTCAATATGTCTTTATACCAGCAGGATATTCTGAAGCAATTGAATATTTGGTTAACTATGTTGATTGAAGCAGAAGGATCTGATCTACATATTAAAAGTAATAGTCCTATACGTACACGTTTAAAAAATGATATTGTTCTTTTATCCAAAGAAGTGATAAAAGCAGAAACAATAGAGACATTGGTTAAAGTATTAACTGCTGATGCGTATGAAATCTTTAAAGAAACCAAAGAGTTTGATGGTGCTTATTCTTTGAATGATAAATACCGTTTTAGGGTTAATATTTATATGCATTTAGGTGGTTTTGCGATGGTTTTTCGTTTAATTCCACCACATATTAAAAGCATTGAAGAGTTAAATCTTCCAACAGCTTTACATAAACTTTCCCACCTTCGACGCGGTCTTGTTCTTGTCACCGGTACAACAGGAAGTGGAAAATCTACAACACTTGCAAGTATTATTGCACAGATCAATAGAACATATCATCATCATATCATCACCATTGAAGATCCTATAGAGTATATGCATCAGGATATTAAATCTATCATCGAACAACGACAAGTAGGAACACATACCAACAGCTTTTCTGGAGCATTACGTGCCGCAATGCGCGAAGATCCTGATATTATCGTTGTTGGTGAGATACGTGATATCGCCACGGCTGAGAGTATTTTACAGGCTGTAAATACAGGACATCTTGTTTTTTCAACACTGCATACATTAGATGCCCGTGAAACGCTGGACAGACTCATTGCTATTTTCCCTACAAATGAACAAAATCGTGTGCGTTCAACACTTGCTGCTACCCTTGAAGCAGTTATCTCCCAACGTTTGATAAAAGGCATCTCTGGTGAAATGGTACCTGCTGTTGAAATGATGTTTAAAAGCCCTCAAATCCAAGAGCTTATTCGAGCTAAACGAGATAATGAAATTCCAGATGCCATTGAAAAGGAGGGTATCAGTTTTGACTCCATCACCTTTAATCAGGCATTATTTGATCTTACCTTGAGAGAAAAGATTACAGAAGAACAAGCCTATCAGTATGCATCTAGCCCTTCTGATCTTAAGTTACTGTTTACCTTAAGTCAAGAATATGAGAAAAAAGTTAAAGGCAATCAAAATGAAAATGATCTTGTTTTAAAAGAGGACTAACTTTTAAAATCGTGTGACTATCTGTGTTATGATGTTACGACATCCCATACACGGCTTGTGTCATGCTTTGCTCCATGCCATGTTGCGCATCCGGATATAAATAATCCTATCATAATAATTGAAATCAATACAAAAAACTTTTTCATAATGATACTACTTCTCTTGGTTTATTTCTTCGTGAACTACTGCTGCAATATCTTTAACAGGTTTATCTGCAATTTTTGCTAGTATCTCCACATAACACTCCGTAGTACCGGTGGCCTTCACTGTGTCAAGTGCTTTAATGAGTGCTTCATATTCTACAACTTCTGCACCTTCCTGGGTTGCACCTACTTTACAGTCAAAATCCCAATACATTGTAGCTATGTCAGGAAGTTTTTTCTTACGTTCGCGCTTTACATACTTGCGAATGTCGTTTTTTACTGCTTCGAGTACGCGGTCTTCGTGTTTTTTTTCGTCTGTGAGTTTAAATATTTTTTTCATACCAATTATCCTTCTGCCCTGCTTCTATTACGATTTCTGTTTCTGCTGTTACTTCGTGCTCCATCATGACTGCCGCCACTGTTTGCATGTGAGGCATTACTACGGGGTTTATGACGTGAGTTGCTGTTACGTGAACCATTGCCGGCACTTGCACCTTGTCGTTTTCCTCCGCCTCTACCATTTTGTATAGGTTCTGCTTTGATGTTTGGATCTGGCGTGAAGGCTTCAATATGTACTTTTTTGATATCCGACTTGATAAATTTTTCTATATCAAAAAGTAGTTTATGCTCATCGATACAGACCAGTGAAACTGCTTCACCAACCTGCCCTGCACGCCCTGTTCTACCGATACGATGCACGTAGTCTTCCGGTACATTTGGAAGTTCATAGTTAACTACATGGGGAAGCTGGTCTATATCTATACCACGCGCCGCAATGTCTGTAGCTACAAGTACACGGATTTCACTTGCTTTGAAGCTGGCCAATGCTTTGGTTCTAGCTCCCTGGCTCTTGTTCCCATGTATTGCAGATGCGCTTATACCATACTCTTCGAGTTGTTTTGTAAGTTTGTTTGCACCATGTTTAGTACGGGTAAAGACTAAAACCTGTCTCCAGCCTTTGGTTTTAATAAGTTGGGAAAGCAACTCTCTTTTACGAGACTTATCAACATAGTGTACCACTTGGCTTATTTGATCAGCAGTACTGTTTTTTCTTGCTACTTCAACAAGCACAGGATCTTTCAGAAGTCCTGATGCCAACTTTTTGATATCGTTTGAGAATGTTGCAGAAAAAAGCAGCGTTTGTTTCTTTTGCGGCATGAGTTTCATCAGTTTTTTGATGTCATGTATGAACCCCATGTCAAGCATACGATCTGCTTCATCAAGGACCAAGCATTCAAGTGCTGAAAAGTCTATGCCTTTTTGTCCTGCAATATCCAAAAGTCTCCCCGGAGTAGCGATGACGATGTCCACCCCTTTTCGTAGGGTTGCGAGTTGTGGGTTTATTCCAACGCCGCCAAAGATAACAGTAGATGTATATGGTACATATTTGCCATACGTTTCAATGCTATCGGCCACCTGGGCTGCAAGTTCACGTGTGGGAGTGAGTACCAAAACGCGTATCTGTTTTTTTTGCATTTTCGGATTTGTATGGGAAAGTCTTTCAAGCAGTGGCAAAGTAAACCCCGCTGTTTTTCCTGTACCTGTTTGTGCAGCAGCTAAAACATCCTTACCTTTGATAACAGTAGGAATAGCTTGTAGTTGTATGGGTGTAGGCGTAGTATAGCCCTGTTCTTTGACGGCTTTTAATAGAGGTTCAGATAACCCCAAATTTGTAAATGACATTGTGTTTTATACCTTATTGAACGAGCCTACCATCTGTAGTGTGAGGTCGGTCTTAGGCTAAGTTAGTGTTTTATTTTTTTGAAGCACCCAAGGGCATTTCTTCCCTTGTGGTCGGGGTAATTGAAGTCGTTGACCGATGTACGCTAAAATCTGATGGAAGTATAGCGTAATTATTCGTAAAATAGTATTTTACAAAAGTAAGGATTTTAAAACTGTTTTTCTAAAAAAGGGATAATCTGTTTTTTACGGCTCATCACACCTTTTAACCATACTTCTGCGTCACTGTTAAGTTTTGTATCAAATGCATTTTCTATTTTTTTTGCTTCATCACTTACGACAAGTAGTTGTGAACCTTCTTGCATAATATCAGTAAGCAAAAGAAGCACAGAGTGTTTGCCACCCTCTTCTTTCAGATTTTTCATCTCATTTTTGAGATCACCCTTCATGGTGTCAAATACAGAAAGATCAACAACTTCCAGTTGCCCTACTCCTATAGTGTTCTCGCCCATATTGAAATCTTTGAAATCTCTTAACACTAATTCTTTGGGGCTTGCAGAGAGTACATCAGATTTTACTATAAACATTTCCATACCTAGTGCTTTATAATCCTCAATCCCGGCAATTTTAGCTAGCTCTTTACATGCTTTAGTATCTTCTTTGGTACACGTAGGTGATTTAAATATGACTGTATCACTCAAAATAGCACACATCATCATCCCCGCTAAATCTTTAGGAATCTCGATACCATAATAATCAAACATCTGTTTTACTATAGTGTTGGAACACCCAACAGGTCTCACCCACATCTCTAAGGGCGTATTGGTTTTAAGATCACCCATTTTATGATGATCAACGATACCAAGTATTGTAGCCTCGTCGATATCTTTTGGACTTTGTGAACGTTCCATAAAATCGATAAGATAAACATTTTCTCCTGCAAACCCAGTTTTTAATGCGGGTGCTTCATAGCCAAATCTATCAAGAATAAATGCCGTTTCCGGATTAACATCTCCTTGTCTTACCGGGATTGTATCTTCACCCAGTTTGTTTTTAAGGTATGAGAGTGACAATGCACCCACAATAGAATCGGAATCTGGTATTGTATGTCCAAATATATATGTTGCCATGATATTATTTCCTGTATTTTTTTTCGTATTATATCTTATTAGGTTTATACTTTATTATTATGGTTGTTTTTGCTATAATCTGCCCATAAAAATCCGACTCTCGGATTTTTTATGTCCTCATCGCTTAACTGGATAAAGCAGGGCCCTCCTAAGGCCTAGCTCGAGGTTCGAGTCCTCGTGGGGACACCATCTACTTATAATGGCTTACAAACTCCCACTACATCGACAATATAGAACAATACATAACAGCAACTTGTACTGAGATTATACAATATGGAATATCTATATAGTATAATTGTGATTACTATAAATTTCGATTACTACTTAGCATGTGTATCAATCTACTTTCTTGCATATTTATTTTTCTAGCAAATATTGCCTTACTCTTTAAAATTACTTTAAAATCACTTTCATCTAAAAAGGCGGGATTACTGCCTCTTTTACTTTCCCAATCAATAAATCTCAAATTATCATTAATGACATTCTTAGCATATTTAGAATTCATAATGATAGTTTGGAAATAAATTTCTTCAGCACAAACAGTATATTTAAATCTTTTTAAAAAATTTGGGTTTTCTTTTGTGAAGTTGATTACAAATTGCAGAGTATCTCTTGACAATGACCAGTATGTAGAACCCCCATACCATTTTCCAAAGTCATCATTGATGGGTCGTTTAAATCCAAATTTACTTTGCAATTGTCTAAATAACTTAATCCATATCATGGATTTTTTCGCATTAAATAGATCATAAAAATTATAATATGCTAATCTATCCATACCACCATTATCATGGGGCCAACATACTGCAGGCATTTCAAAATGCTCAAGATAATCGTTGTTTTTATCTATCAAAAGTTTAAAATCATCATTGTTTCTTACAGGGTAATCTTCTCCAGTTATTAAGTGAAAATATATATTATCACTGTTTTTTAATGCTCTTTCTGATAATTTTAAATAGGATTTTAAATGATTTAATCCACCCCAGTTAACTTTATAGTTTTGTCCTATATATTGTACGTTTGAATTGTTAGTTAATTCTTGTAGAATTTCTTTTGTCACAACACTTTTTTTATCTATATGAATATAGATGTTGAAATCCTCATTGAATTCATTAATAAGTTTATTTAACTGCTTAAAATTTTTATATGCTGTTATTAATATCGCTTGTTTCATTATAATATCTACTACTCACTAATCAAAAATAAAGCTCTGTCCCTGATTTTATGTGCGTGCAAGAACCCATAAGGTCTATAAAGAACCGCTCTACAAATCAAATATCCTAAACCTATACCTACCACATCTGTTACGACGTCAAGAAGTGAAAACTCCCTTGAGGGCAGGAATGACTGCACAATTTCTATTTGTAATCCAAAAACAAATAACAACAAAGCTATATACACTGCGTGTAATTTTCTAAAAGAAAGTGACACCAATATATATAGCACCATAAAAGCAGACAAATGATTAAGTTTATCCCAACCGAGTGTTATTCCTGCGACTCCACTGGTAGAAGTGGCTAAAAGTTCTATGGATATGATTGTGATTAAGAAAAATATTTTGTAAATGATGACTGTTCCTTTGGTTGTGTATTATGAGTTCACAATATTAGCATGTTTAACCAAATACCACTGGGTGGTCTTCACAATCCCACTATCAAAGTTTTCATCTGCTTTCCAACCAAGATTAATCTCTAATTTTGTGGCATCTATGGCGTAGCGTCCATCATGCCCTGCTCTATATTTGCCGTGAAAAATTGTTAGAATTGGCGCAACATAGATGCGTGCTATATTTATCTGCAATAAGAAGTTGTAACGATGTATACAACTTAGAGTTCGAGTCCTCGTGAGGGAACACTATCTACTTATAATAGCATACAAGTTCCCGCTACACTGACAATACACAACTATAACTTGTATTGGAATTATTGGATAGAAAATGCTGGTTTTAGCATTTTTATTTTATCTTTCTGTGTGGATTATAACATCAGCGTGTGCGATGCGATCATAAAGTTTGATTCTTTTTCTAAAAGGGATAAATTCTATCAAAAAAGTAGCAAGTGATTCCCAAAGAGCTACCCACGCAGCGACACTTAACCCTTCAGCAAGAACACTCAAAAAGAGCATCTCAGAAGCTGCTGCTCTTGCGTGCAACACAATAGAAATAGAAGCCAGAAAAAGCCCAACAAAAAGAAGTATAGCAGAGGTTTTCGCTTTTGTACGCATCTGTTTTGATTTGAGCTCTTTTAAGTAGTAAAAAAAGTTATGAATACTGTTTTTTATACGTGGAAGTGAATCTACTGCAGGCACACTTTCCAGGTCGATACGAATCAAAAATGCCTTATCCTCGATCTCCTGAACAGACTCGATCAGATAATTAACGAAATTTTCATTTAAATCTTTTTTTAAAAATGGAGATTTTCTATCAAAATTACTATAGAGGTCTTCTATTTTGTCTATGGTAATATTGATAATAATTTCATTGTTTGGGCTCTTTTCGTACCGCGAGAGAATTTCTTGTCTCATAAAAAATCTACCTTTAAATACGAATTATTAAAGTGTACTATAAGATAGCAAAAGCCAGGCTGTGACCTGCCATCTTCATTTATATGACTCAAAAAGCTTAGATAGCTCATGCGCCTCTAAAGCTCCAATATGACGGTAAACTTCTTTACCCTCTTTATCATAAATAATTTGCGTAGGTATCATCATGACTTTTAGTTCATGTGCAGCCTTCCATTCTTTCTCAGCCTGTTCTTAAAATTTTTATTTTCATATTTTACATTTTCCAGTTTCTGATACTTTTTTTAGCAAAGGAAGTTCTATATCGAGATGTTTTATCTCCTCTACAGCTTGACTTCTAAACTTGTCTAAGGGACTTCTTATGGAGTAAAAGCCCCAAGTTCCTTTTCTTTTTACTCTGACAAATCCTGCTTCTTTTAAAATCTTAAGGTGACGAGAGAGCCTGGATTGAATCATATCAAGGGAATTTTGCATATCACAGACACAACATTCACCATACTCATCCAAAAATCGAAGTAGCAATACTCTTGTTTCATCGTTAAGCGCTGAGACACTTTTTAAAAATACTTCCACATCTTCCTCCTTTTAATAAAAGAGTATAGCATAATTAAAATATCTATATATATTGATATAATGATTGTTGCTGCTATAATGCTCTTCCAAACTTACCGATTGATCTACTTCCCTATAATTTTATTAATATCCTGGGAAAGTATAACCCCTTCTCTATTGTAAAGTATATGAGATCTATTTTTATAGATAACCATTGTAGGTAGCTGGTAGACTTCATACTGCTCTGCCAACCCGGGTGATTCATCCGTGTCTACTATAAGTACGGAGAGCTCTTCAAACGCATCATCTACATCTCCAAGTTCACACTCCAGAGCATGACAAGATTCACAAAACTCTGAACCAAATTTTAAAATAACGATCTGTTTTTTATCAAACTCTTCTGTTAATATCTGTTCAAAATTATCTTCATTTACTTCTATAAATGCCATTAATCTTCCTTACTGATTTTATAATGGATTATTGTATCAAATAAACTTTAAGAGGGTTCAATATGCTATACTTGCTTAAAATAAATAACAATAAGTAACTATGGCAAAGAAAAAGAAAAAATATCTTATAAAAATGAACAACAAAATACGCAACTACTTCAATGGGCTTCCTTTTGATGAAGGTGTAGCTACACTTGATGAGGAAAAACTCATAGAGCTTATTATGCTACTTGAAATCACGCTTCCTTCACATACACGAGAAGAGATGATTAGAGCCATTAGACGTACGTGGAGTGAAGAAGGTGCCGGTACAAGAGAAATGATAGTCTCTTACCTGACACAAAGCTATAAAGCCGTACATAAAGCACGAAAAGAGTATCGCCCTCCTTTGGACAAAGTAGAAAAAATCCTTCAACTCCTAGAAGGAGTTGAACACAGCAAACATGAAGAGGACTTGCTTCTTGATGGCTTTATAGATGTAAAAAACGCTAAGATTACAAAAGATAAAGTCCTGGCTAAGCTTGGATATTTGCGTATGCAAGAACAACTGCATTCTCTTGAAAAATCTTTAGAAGTAACATTCAATACTCTAAATGAAATGGAGTTCTACCATAGCTTCACTTTTGCATTGAAACATTTTGATTTTAACAAGTTGCTTTTATGTACTGCAAGTAGTTTAGATATGGACGAACTCTGGAAGCTTGACGATGAAGAGATCATCATTACACTACAAGCTAAAAAAGAAGAAGCCATAGCCCTAAAAACAGCAGAAATAGAAACTTTTCTTGAGCATATTAAAATGGCTAAACATCCTTATATTACGGCAAAAGAAGCAGCTACAACACTTAGAAACATGCCACCTGAAACCCTACTCCTTCATGCACCGATTGCACTAGGAATTATTGAAAATATATTAGTTAATATTAGTGATAAGTATGAAGTGTTTGAAAGCAGTGATCATATCATGATAGAGAAAACTAAACATCATGATTTGTTTGGCACAACACTCTTTTATAATACTTCCGTTTCTTATGAAAAACCTTTCTTTTATAACCTCATTTGGAAAGGTCAGGAGCTGCCTGTCAAAGAAGATATTAACAGGGTAAATGATGACTTGATTGCCCACTTTAAAGTCGCAATAGATGAGATGCTAGAAGAGATGCAACACATGAGTGATAAGCTGGAGTTGCCTGGAGAGAAGATTCATGAATTTATCGTACGTTTTGTAGAACCTCAGGTGCGTTCATCCAACACGCTTAAATTCAAAGAAAAAAGCAAACGGCGCATACTCTTTCACTTTGGTGAATATATTAAACCCTTGCTGGCTAAACAAAAACGCGAAGAGTTGCTTGCCAAGACTATCAGAGACTTTAAAAACCTCTTCCCTCTTGCCCGTGAACTTAAACGTAAAATAACCTTTCATGTAGGACCTACCAACTCAGGTAAAACCTACGCTGCGCTTAAAGAGCTAAAAGATGCTGCCACTGGCTATTACCTTGCACCTTTACGTCTGCTCGCACTTGAAGGGTATGAAAATTTAAAAAAAGAAAATGTGCATGTCTCTCTCATTACCGGAGAAGAAGAAATCGTGGATGAAGAGTCTACACACATAAGTTCCACCATAGAAATGATGAACAGTGCGGTAGATGTCGATGTGTGTGTGATAGACGAGATACAAATGATATCTGACCGTGACAGAGGCTGGGCCTGGGCAAATGCCCTCATAGGTGTACCGGCTAAAAAAGTCATACTTACAGGTTCAAGCAATGCACTAAAAGCTGTTAAAGAGATATGTGAGTATTTGGATGAAGAGTTGGAAGTGATCCACTTTGAGCGTAAAAATGAACTTGTGATGATGCGTAGACCTGTTTCATTGAAGAAGATAGAAGCACAAACTGCTATTGTGGCCTTTTCCAGACGAGATGTCCTTTCACTTAAACAGCAACTTTCAGAACAATACGAGGTTTCAGTCGTATACGGTAACCTCTCTCCTGAAGTCAGGCGTGAAGAAGCAAGACGTTTCAGGGAAGGGGTAAGCCAAATACTTGTATCTACCGATGCCATAGCCATGGGGCTCAATCTCCCCATTAAAACCCTGCTCTTTTCAAAAGACAATAAATTTGACGGCTTACGCCGTCGTGAGCTCCTCCCTACCGAAGTGTCTCAAATAGCCGGGCGTGCAGGCCGTTACGGCTTTGAAGAGAAAGGGTATGTCGGTGCCTTGGATGATAATACTCTAGCAACTATCTCCTCTGCTTTTCACAGTCCTCTTCCAGATCTCGAACTTCCCGTTTCTGTTATGGCAAGTTTAGAACATGTTATGCTCATAGGAGAGATACTTGAGACTGATAATATTTTGGACATTTTGGCATTTTTCGCAGATAATATGGAGTTTGATGGCCCTTTTGTGGCAGCCAACATAGACTCCATGCTTGAAGTAGCCGCCATAGTCACAGAATATGAGCTTGACTTAAAAACAAAGTTTTTCCTCTCCTGTGCACCTGCAAGTATCTCGTCACCGTATATAGAGTCGGTGTTCCACCGTTACATTAAACAAATAGAAGCAGGAGGAAAAGTACTCTATATCCCCCCAAGAGACCTCCCTGTTTTTGCACAAACGAATGATATGCTACTCAATGCTGAAGACAGAGTAAGAGAAATTTCCCTTTATCTCTGGCTCTCTTTTAAGTTCCCGGACCTCTTCAAAGATACACAAAAAGCTATAGAAGCCAGAGTAAGACTGAACAACTACATAGAAAATTCACTACGGCAGGGTCATTTTACGAAGAAGTGCCGAAAATGTGGAAAAGTGCTCGATTTTTCTTACAGATTTTCTATTTGTGATGAATGCCATGGACAAAATAAACGTGGAAGCGGTTCTACTAGTGCTGTATATAGAGGACGTAGACGAAAATAAATATAAAAGATTCAAAACGGATATGTTTCGCAATTTTATGGGTTATGGAGCTAAATATTATTTGTAGTGTAAGCAGGAATGTCCACGCTACATATATTTTGGTATAATACACACCATATATAGCGCCACCAAGGAACTACCATCAAAGCATTTGAAAAATTAAACTTACATCCCGATATCCTAAGAGCTGTTGCCTATGCAAAATACGAACAGACAACAGCTATACAAAACAAAGTCGTACCTCTGGCTATGAAAGGTATTGACATCCTTGGGGCATCAAAATCCGGTACGGGTAAAACGGCTGCTTATGTACTTCCTTTGCTGAACAAACTCCAAAAAGTAGTTAAAAAAGAGCAAAAAGTTTTAAGAGCACTTATTATCGTGCCTACTATTGAACTTGTTGACCAGGTTTCACGCACCATCAATGAGCTAGGTAAATACCTTGATCTAAAAAACATCAAGATTCAAGGAGGGATACCTAAAAGTACCCAACTCTCCAGACTCTCTCAGGGTGCAGACATCGTTGTGGCAACACCTGGACGCTTACAAAGTTTTATAGACGATAAGAAAATAAATCTTGAACATGTCAATACTGTTATACTCGACGAAGCAGACACGATGCTGGAACTTGGATTCCTAGATGAGATAAAAACCATACTCAAGCACTGTGGAGAGCCAAGGCAAACAATGATGTTTTCAGCCACCATTGCACAAAACATCAAAAAACTCGGAAAAGAGTTTATGCGTGATGCAGCCATTGTTGAAGTAAGTCAAAGACGAGATGTTGTTGACTTTATCGCTCACAGAGCTTACAAAGTAGATAAAACAAAAAAAGCCGAATTAGTGGCCAAACTCATCAAAGATAAAAAGCTGGAACAGGTTTTACTGTTTGCAGGTACCAAAGAATCTGCGAATAAGATATATGAATATCTTAAAAGTCAACAGATACGTACTTCTATTATACATGGTGATATCAACAGAGGTGCCAGAGCAAAAGCACTGGCACTTTTGAAAAGCGGCAAGACACACGTTTTGGTAGCAACGGATATTGCTGCTAGAGGCATAGACATCAAAGAACTCGCTATGGTCATCAACTATGATATGCCTGAGGGAACGGACGACTTTACGCACAGAGTGGGAAGAACAGGAAGAGCAAACCACAAAGGGTCTGTCATCTCACTTTTAACCGTCAGAGACTACAACGTTTTTTCAAAAATGGAAAGAGATTTGCGTCTTAACATAAAAAGAGAAATTTATCCTGGTTTTGAACTGACAGACAAGCAACCAAGACAAACACAGCCTAAAAAGAAGTCACTTATCGAGAAAAAAGGCGGGTGGGATTTTCATAAACAAAGAATGGAAAAGAAAACACAAAAAAATACCTCCCCAAAGAAAGAAAAATCCAAGGGGCGCAAGAAATAATAATTATAATTGATGAGTATATGTTTCTTTGTGGGTGTGTAAAATAAACTGTGTAAACTCACCTCTTGCCGTCTAATCACTTAGTATATTTTGACATAATTTCACTAAAGAATATACTAAGCTGAGGGTAAATCTCAGGCCAATTCCTCAAACTGTTAGCTTTCCATTTCTC
>JACDJC010003082.1_pt1 | contig 12403 bp, 11 predicted proteins | sample 7454191 | NCBI WGS metagenome assembly JACDJC01 (sample SAMN14253291, study PRJNA609438) | sludge metagenome | isolation source: sludge after 25d culture with pyrite and EDTA | collected 2018-12-20 | reverse complement strand
GGCGAGGGGATCAAACACCCTGCCCGATAACAAGGTACTTATTTATCAGAGTCTTGCTCTTTCCTGCCCTGTTTGGTCTCGTCGGAATTGGACTCTTGGTCGGATATCTTTGGGGCTTTCCAGTTGAGCGGCGGCGCGACGACGTCTTTCCAGGCGACACGTTTCGGTGTTGACATAGTTTTCTCCCAAAGCAGCGTGGCAGCGCACCGTGCGCCGCCACTACAACTGTATAAAATATCAGCCTTCTCGCATTATGTCAAATAAACGCGGTGGCTACGCTGCTTGAACCTGCCCCGGGACGGCTTCGGGTCATCTGATGAAGAGAATGATTGCTGCCCATACATCCCCGAAACGATTCATCCGCCACAACCTGGGCCTGAAAGCCCCACGCGGCTGGGGGTGGCTGACCAACCCCAAACGGGCGGCTCACTCAGAGAACACAGTGAATATGCTCAAGAACTTCTTTGCAGCGATGCCCGTCGACACAGTCCAAGAAGCCTTTGACGACCTTCTGAATGTCCTCGGTTTACGGATCGAACGAATTGTGTCTCACGGACAGAAAAGCCCACCCGACTTCTGGTACGAACAGGATGACGATGAATGGGTCATGATCCTGCAGGGCACGGCAACCCTGCAGATCGAAGGTCATGAGACTGCCGTCATGCTGACTCCAGGCGACCATTACTGGATACCAGCGGGCCTCAGACATCGTGTGGATTCGACGGCTCTGGAGGGCCCCACAATCTGGCTTGCCGTCCACCGCTGATGGTTTGAAAATCGTGCGGCGGCCATCAGATCGCCATACCATGCGGGCCGTGACCAGAACCAACAGGCTAAAGTAGTGACGCTTGGACTGGCCCACCGCCGGTCGACGGAACTATCGGTGCCGCATCAAATACACCGACCGGTGCCAGCCGCAGCAACTGCCTCGCGTCTCCCAACGTCCCGGACAGCCACTGATCCGTATCACCCATTTCAATCGGTATGACTGAGCGTTTGTCCTGCGCACCGGCTGGCCGATCAGGCTTTGGTTTATGCATGTGCCGCATGAGCGGATGGTGATCCGCGTTGATGGTGAGCATCGTGTAGCTCTCGATGAGTTCGCCGGTGGCCGGATCCGTCCACGTGTTGAATAATCCCGCCAGTCCCCAGGGGGCTGCGTCGGCACGCTGAAACCGCCACCAGACGTTTTTGCCAGTCTCCCAACATGGTTCATCGAACGACCACGCCGGGATGATGCAGCGCTGGCCGCGCAACCAGGGTTGGCGAAAACTGGCCTTGTCGGACAACTCCTCAGACCGAGCGTTATTGGTCTGGTAGGGTAACTTTGCCGCCTTGGCAAAATACGGGATCAGCGCCCATTGGCCGAGCACCAATTCGCGGCCTGCAGCTACCGCACGAATGAAGGGTCCTGGTGAGCGCGGATGTACATCGGCTTGCCACCATCGCGGTGGGTTCTGGCCTGCGATATGCCAGAACCGTTCGATCTCGGCCTGGCTGGGCGATACATAACGATTGCACATGAGGCCATTGTCGCAAATTCCAGAGCCGACAAACATCAGGAACTGGTCACGCGCAACACCGTCATACTCTTACCTGCTTTGCCCAGTGAGGGCAATTTCGGCAATTGATTCCACCTGTTGATGATCCAGCAGCCGCTGCCAGTAATGTGCCAACCCCTGTGTTCTCAGCAGGGGGTATCACCGTCCTTCGTTTGAGCCGCCCTGAATCACCCCGGGTTATTGGCGGATGCGAAACAATTGCTGCACCTGGCGCCGGTCGATGTGTTTGACGCAGCGCCGTTGCCTGAACCCGCTATCCAGAGCCTGATACGGAATCAGGACGCATGAGGGTCCTGGTCTCAGGCAACCGCCGCTGCGAAGCGGGCAAACAGATCGCCGGGGAGTGCGTGCTTCAGGCGCCAGATGATTGCCATCGGACGCTCGCCCTCGTGCCGGACGTAGCTTGCGGGGCCCAACAGCCAGAATGCACGTTCACTGCGGTCGAGCCGCGCAAACGGCAGCACGGTGCTGCCATGCGCGACGTGCAGCTGATAACGCTGTCCCGTTGGGCTGTTGGCGCGTGTGCCGGACTGGCTTTCCCAATGCAGCAGCGTTTCACTGATGGCGTAATCGCGGTAACGGGTGGTGGGCGAGAAGCTTCCGGTTGACTTGTCCAGTGTAATGGCGAACAGGTCCACGCGGGGCTCCGGCAGCCAGCGCACACCTTCGCGCCATTGCGCCAAGGTATGTGTTTCACCATCTGCAAAGGCGGCCAGGATCTCGCGCCGCGTATAGCGTGCATGCACGCATAGGGGCACTTCGGGGAAACCACCCAGCTTGCCGGGCAGATGCTGCAGGCGACTTCCCAGAACCTCCAGCAATTCCTGCAGCTCGGCCAGAACCTGTGGGTGCTGCCAAAGCAGCTGGGCCGCGTCCTGCAGTCTGGTCGCGCCGGTTCCTGCGTTCTTCAGCAGCACGCTCGCCAGCATGTGAAACAGGCGCCGCTGGCGAAGCCCAAGGCGCGCCAGCACGGGTGGCTCTGCGTGCGCCAGCCACTCCTTCCAGGTGTCGATCCGCTCGGGATCGTCCACGTGCAGCAGGCGGCCGGCGGCACGGCGCAGGGCGCGCTCGTTCGGGCCAGGTGGGAAAGTAGGCAGCCCTGCTTCTTCCCGTAGATCCGACCAACCGCGATCGCCGGCATACAGATCGTCCAGTTCGAGGCCGGACTCCTCGAGGAAAACCTTCAGCGTGACGTGCCCTGTCGCATCGGCGACCCGTCGCAGCTCCGCCGCCCTGGCGCGCCAAGTCTGCGGCAGGCTCTGGCGGATGTTGTCCAGCACCCGCTGGCTGGCGACCGGATCGAGCGTCATCTGGCAGCCGCTGGGCAGGAATGGGAAGCCGCTTTCGATCTGCTCCAGCAGCTGCTTGCGTGTACCTCCCAACAGGGCGGCGAAACGTCGATCGAAACGAAATTCCTTGCGATGCCGGGCGACAAAATCCAGTACCGTGCACGTTGTTTTGCCGATTTCGCGGCGCAGTCCGCGGCCCAGTTGCTGCAGGAACAGCGTGGGGCTGTCGGTAGGGCGCAACAGCAGCAAGGTGTCCACCGCGGGCACGTCGACGCCCTCGTTGAAGAGATCCACCGAAAATAGTACACGCAAATGACCCTCGGCCAGAGCCGTGAGCGTGGCCTGGCGCTCATGGGCAGGTGTGTCGGCCCACACGGCCCTGGCTGCGATGCCGGCGGCGTTGAACTGCCCGGCCATGAAGCACGCGTGCGCCACTGAAACGCAGAAGCCGAGCGCGCGCATGGCCTGTGGCCTGGGCACGATCCGTTCAACGTTCGCGATGACCTGGCGCGCGAGCAGCGTGTTGCCGGTCACAAGATTGCTCAGCACCTCCGGGTCGTAGCCTCGGCCGCGCACCCAGGCGACCTGCGACAGATCGGTATCGTCAGCGATGCCGTACCAGGAAAACGGGCTCAGGCGCTGCCGGTCGATGGCATCCCAGAGCCGCAGTTCGGCGGTGATGTGGTCATCGAACCAGTGCAGGATCGGCTCGCCGTCGCCACGCTCGGGCGTGGCCGTCAGGCCCAGCAGCTCACGCGGCCTGAGATGCTGCAGCAAGGCGGCGTAGGTCCTTGCAGCGGCATGATGAAATTCGTCGACGATGACGACATCGAAATGATCCGGCGCCAGGTGCGCCAGACCGGCGGCCGTCAGGCTCTGGATCGAGGCGAACACGTGCTCGAACCGGATGGGCCGGGCACCACCCACCCAACATTCGCCGAAGCTCGCATCACGCAGCGCGTGGCGAAAGGTGGCCAGGCTCTGTTCGAGGATTTCCCTGCGGTGCGCAACAAACAGCAGGCGCGCACGCGGCAGGTCCCTGCGCAGGCGCTGATAGTCGAGTGCCGCCATCACCGTCTTGCCGGTGCCGGTGGCCGAGACCAGCAGATTGCGGTGCCTTCCCCGCAATCGTGCCAGGGCAATCAGCTCCAGCATGCGCGACTGGAAGGGTTCGGGGCGGATTTCCACCGGGCTCAGGTAAACGTGGGGGCCCGTGTCCCGCGTCTGGGTCAGTTCGCGAAATTCGGCTGCGTCGAAGGCGCGGAAGTCACCCGACTCCCAATAGCTTTCGAACACTGCCGCAAACTTGTCCAGCAGATCGGGATTGCGGGCCTTGGCTACCCGCACGTTCCATTCCAGCCCCGACACCTGCGCCGAATGCGTCAGATTGGATGAGCCGATGAAGGCGGTTGAAAACCCGGAATCACGGCGAAACAGCCACGCCTTGGCGTGCAGGCGCGTGCTGCTGGTATCATAGGACACGCGGATGTCCGCGCCGATCTGCTGCAGGGCGCTCACAGTGCGCCCGGTTCGGTCGAGCCCGTGTAGGTGGTCGTCAGCAAGCGCAGGCGGTGCCCGGCCTCGATGTGGCGGCGCAGCGGATCCAGTAGCGGACGAATGCCCGTCTGGCGCACGAAGGCCATCAGCACGTCGATGCCATCCGCCGAATCGATTTCCGATTTCAGTTGAAAACCGATATGCGGTTCGCCCGGTGCATTGGTCAGAAGCGTGGTGTCCAGCAGTGGTGTAGCGGGTGCTTCAACCCGCGCAGGCTGCCCATCGGGCAGGCGCGACAGCACCGCATGCAGCAGTTCGCCGGTACTCGACAGCGCATCGCTGTCGTCGACGGCCTCACCCTGGTTCTGCAACAGGGACACGAGCTGGCCCACCCATTGGGCACCAGCCTCGGAGCGCGCCTTCTCGTCCACACTGGCCATCAAGCGCCGCACCAGGGTTGCGAGGTATAGCGCAATGCGGTCGGGCGCTTCCGCTGGATTCGGCGCGCGGCGCTCGACCGTGAGCGTCGGGTCGAGCGCCGCCAGGCTCCTTTCGAGGGCAAGGCTGATGAGTTGTTCATACAGGCCGGGGTGCAGGGTGGACATGGCGCTGGAAATCGGGGGGACAGGCGCAGGAATGACTGATCACGTTTCGCGGATAACCCGCCGGCCCGTCGGACACCAGGCACGCAACAATTCATGGGATCAGCCCGCATGAGGCACTGAATTGCAATCATATCAGCGCAGGGTGTCCTGCGTCGATCACGTCCAGGTTCGTGTCACCGCTGCCTGAAAACTGATGGACGGGAGGTCATTATCTGTTGCCCGGTGCATTTCTCCTGCTGCATGTCGTTTGAGCGGGTCACGACCCCCGTGGATGTGACCGATCATATGGCTCGTATAGGCCAGCGGCTCATTGGTTGCTATGCGGATTGCACGTAATGGCTCGGTCCCATATGCTTTAAGTTATTTCGCTTAAAAGGACACCATTGTGGCACTGAAAATAGAATCCCTCGACGCGGCCGGCACGGCGCTACTGCTGATTGACCTGCAAAACGATTTTGTCGCGCCGGGCGCGCCGCTGCATGCTTCGATGGCTTACAAAAGCCTGCCCAAGATCAAGGAATTGATCGGGTTTTGCCGCGAAAAAGGCGTGCAGCTTATTTATACGCGCCACGCTCACGATGACGATGGCTCCGATATGGGCTTGTTTCGAGAAATCTACCCCGGTCTTGGGCAGCGCCAGGCGTTGATCCAGGGGCAACGCGGCGCCGAAATCTTTGCTGATGTCGCGCCTCAGGACGGCGACATCGTCGTGCGCAAGCAACGCTACAGCGCGTTCTTTCAGACCAATCTCGATCTGATCTTGCGCGGCAAAGGTATTACGGACCTTGCCATTGCCGGGGCGACCTCGGAAGATTGTTGCCTTGCCACCGCCCGCGACGCCATGTATCGAGGCTACCGGGTGGCATTTCTGGAAGACGTCATCGGTACCTATGATTATCCCGACATCGGTTATGGCGCGATCAAGGCCGAAGACCTGCACCGAACGATTCTCACCATTGTGGGGGTCACCACGGCTCATGTCATGAAGGCAGACGCGTTTAAGGCTCTGGTGGATGCTTGAGTCGCTCAGTTCGTGTGGCCTGCGTGCAGCGAAACTGACCAGCAAAGCGAGCTTTCGGTGCTCGCTGTGGTTGCCAACGCCATCGGATCCTCTCTCAGGCCAAAGCACGCCACCCGGCGCGTTGGTCGCGAGCCGTACGCAACTGCCAACCTGTCGGCGAGCAATGCACCCCCCTGGGGCTTGCGCGTGCCTGAAAACAACCTCAATGAACCTATGTGCGCCCGATGCGTAGCCTGATGGCCGCACGATGCAAGCATGCCATGGACTGACTACAGCAAGGGGGTCTGAACTGGCGCACTACCAGATGATCCCGCCATCGGCGCCGCATCGAATGTCTCGACTGGTGCCAAGCGCAGCAGCTGCTTGGCATCCTCGGGCGAACCCTTCAGCCACTGATCCGTCTCACCCATTTCAATCGGTATGGCTGAGCGTTTGTCCTGCGCACTCGCTGGGCGATCGGGCCTTGGCTTATGCATGCGCCGCATGAGCGGATGGTGATCCGCATTGATGGTGAGCATTGTGTAGCTCTCGACGAGCTCGCCGGTGGCCGGATCCGTCCACGTGTTGAACAAGCCCGCCAAGCCCCAGGGGGCTGCGTCGGCACGCCGAAAACGCCACCAGACGTTTTTGCCTGTCTCCCAACATGGCTCGTCAAACGACCACGCCGGGATGATGCAGCGCTGGCCACGCAACCAGGGTTGGCGGAAACTGGCCTTGCTGGACAACTCCTCAGATCGGGCGTTATTGGTCTGGTAGGGTAATTTTGCCGCCTTGGCAAAATGCGGGATCAGCGCCCATTGGCCGAGCACCAATTCGCGGCCTGCAGCTACCGCACGAATGAAGGGTCCTGGCGAGCGCGGATGTATTTCGGCTTGCCACCATCGCGGCGGGTTCTGGCCCCCGATATGCCAGAACCGTTCGATCTCGGCCTGGCTGGGCGATACATAACGATTGCACATGAAACCATTGTCGCAAATTTCGGAGACAACAAACATCAGGCCCCGATCACGCGCAACGCTGCTGTACTCTCACCTGCTCGGCCCAGTGAATTGGGCACCGTGTACGAATGACTGCATCAATGTGCGCGTTGCCCGCCTGCTTCACCAAGTACCCGAATCCTGACCGCTATTGGTTGGGATTTTTTGCCTGGGGCTCCAATGACGGCAGGGGTTGAGGGTTTTGCGTCACGAGTGAATCGACCCGGATTTCTAGCCCCGACTTTTCACCAAGAGACTTGCGGGGGTGATTTTCGGCCCGTAAATTGTTGTGGCGCTGCGGCAGCACGCTTACGCTGGTGTTGGAGAGGATTTTCCCGTGCCACAGACGCGATTACCTCCATTGGTTTATGATGTGCCGGGGACAGCACTTGCTCAGTGCTACGGGGCCATGATGTGGGCGCGGGTGGCACCCGCCTATTGGCGTGGCCAAGCCGCAGCCGACCGCAAGAACGGATTGTTCAGCGACAAGGCACCGGGTATCGCGCTGGATCGACTCAAGCCACAACCAATTCAAGCTTGCTGACACCGGACAGATCCAAATGTCGCTGGGCAACCCAGAGTTCATGGGCATCCTGCATGGTCAGCCGGCTCTGCGGGCTGCGGCACTACCGGTCTCAAAGAATCGGCGCAGGCCTTTGTGACGAAATGACTTGATCATTGCTATGATGACCGCGCGTTGCGCAACCCACAACATTTGAGCGCATGCCCACGTTTGTCTCTGTCCCATGACGATTGAATCCGTACGCCGGTTTTTCGAAGAACACGCCCCCGACATCCAGATCATCGAGCTGGAAGAAAGCACCGCCACCGTGCAACTGGCGGCGCAGGCCCATCAGGTGGCACCTGGCCAGATCGCCAAGACCTTGTCTTTGCGTACAGGCGATCGCGTGGTGCTGGTCGTGGCGTGCGGCGATTCACGGCTCGACAATAAAAAGCTCAGGCGCATTCTGGGCGGCCGCCCCAAGATGTTGGCCACCGACGAAGTCGCGGCCCTCACCGGGCACCCCGTGGGTGGGGTCTGCCCGTTCGGGCTCGACCAGCCGCTGCCGGTGTACTGCGATATCCGCCTGCGGAATTACGACATCGTCATGCCCGCGGCGGGTTCACACAACAGCACAGTGCGCATCACCCCGGCTCGGCTGGCCGAGCTCACTGGCGGCCGCTGGGTGGATATCTGCCAGGATGCCACCGACACCCAACCGCGCACCCGCGCCGGGCTGGGCACTGAGCCCGAGCCGGGTACCGACCGCGACCCGGACAACACCAGCACCGCCATCGCACGCATGCTGGCAGGCAGCCTGCAGGTGCTGGCATTCCCCAGCGCCAGCCACGTCTACAACCCGCTGATCTACATGTGGGCGGCGCACCGCGAATACCTGCAACGCTACGGCAGCGCATCGGGCCGTATCCTGCTGGTCGGCATGAACCCCGGCCCCTGGGGCATGGCACAGACCGGCGTGCCTTTTGGCGAGGTTGCCATGGCGCGCGACTGGCTGAAGATCGAAAAGCCCCTGGGCAGCCCTCTGCCTGCCCAGCACGAAAAATACCCGATCGCCGGTTTTGCCTGCCACCGCAGCGAAGGCAGCGGGGATCGCTTCTGGGGCTGGGCGCGGCAGCGCTTTGACAGCCCCGGCCTGTTCTTCCAGAACATCTTTGTCTGGAACTACTGCCCGTTGCTGTTTCTGCGAAATAACCGCAACCTGGTCCCTGAGCAACTGCACAAGGCCGAACGCGAGCCCTTATTTGGCATCTGCGACGCAGCGCTTGACGCCGTGATTCACGCCATCAAGCCACGCGCGGTGGTCGGTATTGGGCGCTTTGCCCATGCCCGTGCGCAGGCCATCACGGGCGACAACGTGCCGACGGCGTACCTGTTACACCCCAGCCCGGCCAACCCCGCAGCCAACCGGGGCTGGGCCGACATGGCTGATCGGACCCTGGCCCCCTGGCTGTGATGACGTGGCAAAAAACCTCTGCCGAGACACACGCCCCGGCGGTAGCCGCATCGACCAGATGATGGATCTGCGTCACCCACTGGCGGTATTGGCCTGTCATATGCCCTGGCAGGAAATCGAGGCCGTGCGACCCGACGGCAATTGGCGACGATCCTGATCAAAGCGGCTCGAAAGGCTGCACAGTTCGATAATCCGAATCAGCACGCAACGCATATTCGAGACCGTCAAAGGCATAATGTTGCCGGCTGGTTTGCCGACCCTGGCCCAAATGCCGCATATTGTCCAAAATGACACGCAAAACCCGACTCATGACAAAAGCAGATATCAAGGGGGGTCGGCACCCCAGCTGGCGTCAAGGCTCTCAGAGCGCCTCAAACCCGTTCGGACCGCCTGAAAATGAATTTATCCTGGGCGACCAAGTGTGGTAAATTTTCATTCATTCGAACACTCAGGAAAATCAGACATGCGCCAGATCTTGATTATTGTGGGCCTCGTGCTGCTCGTGGCGGGTATTTGGGTCGTGGCGGGCAATGGCAGCTATAAAGACACCGAGACCATTGTCAAGCTTGGTTCGACAGCCCTGAAGGCAACGCACGATAAGGCTATCCCTCAATGGCTGGGTATTGCCGGCATTGTGGTGGGTGCCATTTTGGCCCTGGGCGGCTTCATGGACTGGTTCAAACGCAAATAAGCGGATGCAACCCTTTGCAGCAGCATGCCGGGTGCCCGTTGGGTCGCCGCCAGCCCCTGTTCTGAAACAATAGCGCTCGACAATCCGTGCTTCTGCACCACCAGTAGCCAGCCTGATCCAGCCAGAGGCTATGTCTTTTTGACGAATAGGGATTTCAAGGCCATGGGGCCGAAGCCATCGATCTTGCAGTCGATGTCGTGGTCGCCATCGACCAGCCGAATGTTCCTGACCTTCGTCCCCATCTTGATGACTCCACTGGAGCCCTTGAGCTTCAAGTCCTTGATGATGGTGACGGTATCGCCGTCCTGCAGCACGTTGCCGGCCGAATCCCGATAGACCCGTTCGTCCGGTTCGACCGGTCCCCCTGCGGCGGTCGCCTGCATGTGCCACTCGTGCCCACATTCGGGGCAGACCATCAGGCCGCGATCTTCGTAGGTGTAGGCGGACTGGCATTGGGGACAGGGTGGCAGGGCGCTCATGTATTTGCCTTTGGAGATGTGCAAGGGATGCTTTCTTCCCAAATGGCATCCAGCACGCCATTCTTGAAATCAAGTGTGAAACATCGGGTCGTGCCCGTATCCTGAGGATCCGGCTGCAGCTGCAGTTGCAGTTGCGCGCCACACAGCTGTGCATGCTGCAGCGCAACCGCCTGATCCTGGCGCCAGACCTTGCCCGTGACTAGCTGGTAGCTTTGCTGCAGTTCCGCACGGTACAGGGATCCGTCCAGAGCTTCCCACTGCCAGGGACCCGCCACCTGGGCAGGTACCGTCCATTTGTACAGCGTGACGCCACCGGCCTCGCGCTGTTCATCGGGCTTCCAGTCGCCCATATCGAAGGCGTGCGAAACAATGCGCGAGCCCGCTTGCAATTCGCTGAGCAAGCGGGGGCGCAGCTGCACATTGATCGAATCCAGCAGATAAAGCGTGACGATGCTTGCTTCGCTGAAGTCGGCGGTGAAGAGGTCACCCTCGATGAAGTCGACCAGATGCTCGACCCGGGAGTCACCGGCATATTCCATGGCATCGGCGATGCGCAGGGGGTCGATCTCGATACCGATCGCCCGGGCACCGCAGCGCATCGCGGCCGCCACCACGATCCCGCCCTCGCCCGAGCCCAGATCGTAGAGCACGTCATCGCGCCGGATCTGCGCCAGATCCAGCATGGCTTCGATCACCATCGGGTCGGTCGGCACAAAGGGGACATCCAATAGCAGTTCAGGATCTGGGGAATAGTCGTCAGGATCGTCGGTCAGGTCTCTGAACAAGAAAGGTGCCTTTTGGGTCAGGGTGAGCCTGTATGGGCTCACAGGATTCTAGCAGGGATATTTCTCAAAATAAGCTTCCTGTTACCCAATCGCTCGAAGTATGCCTGACGTGCATGAAGAACCCGTTCTGATCCTGCCCTCTACTGCACCATCCGTGGCATGAAACCCAACCCGTATCGGTCGGGGTTTTTGTTGCCTGGAGGGGCAGTGTTGGCGGGGGTTTCGGGCCGATCCACTATGTGCAGAACCACGCGGCATCAGCACGCTCTGACAAAACGTCGCGCGTCCTTCAGCAGCAGAATCAGTTGCCGCTCTTGCACAGGGGTGGGCTCGAAACCGAAACGTCGATAAAACGCATCAGCCTCAGCGTCGATGGGATGCGTGAGCAAAGCCCGAATACCCGCCTGGTCGGCAATGGCCACCGTGCGACTGATAGCGTCCTGAAGCAGACTGAAACCCAGCCCCGGTCTTTGGTAGTCGAGATCAATAGCCAGTCTGGCCAGAATGACCAGCGGGATTGGGTACTGCCCCATACCACGACGAATCCGCTCGGGTGCCTCCAGCGTGTCGATTTGACCAACGGTCAAGCTGAAGTACCCTGCAACTCGCCCCTCGTCGCAGACAACAAAGGTTCTCGCGGAACCGCTGCTCTGGGCTTGACGCGCATGATGCAGCAGCCAATCGGTGAGGGCAGGTTTTCCGCAGTCAAATTCTTCCAGACGGTGGGTTGCATCAAGCGGCTGGGGTGCCGATAGACTCATTTGTCAGTCCAAACGGGACGCCGGGAAAAGAGATCAGCCAAGCCTGGATTGTCAGATTCCGGGCGGTCCAGCATCTCCAGGATTGCTTGGTACTGGCTGCCAGAAACCATGAACAGACGTTGGTCGAGCAAGGTCTGCTCAGCGGCTTGGTAAGCAGCATCGAGAATGAAATCGGTCAGCGACTTGTGCGCCACCACGGCAGCACGGCGCAGAACGGTCTCTTGCTCGGGGGTGGCGCGCAGCCCAAGCCGCGCTGAGCGAGTAGTTGCGACGGTGACAGACATGGTGGCCTCCTGTTGAGTGTACGAATGACGTAATGTTAGTACAAGCGACGCAACCCGTCCGGTAGGCCGCTTGCATCAAGTGCACTGCCAGCATCGCTTGGCAGCCTGAGCCGATAAATCATGGATCAGAGCTTACGAGTCCCTTCAGGTTGTCCGAAGAAATGGGTCCACATCCAGGTTGCCGGACTCTTCGACCATTATTTGAGAAATACACCTTGACTTAGAAGGCGAAGAAGCCGCTGTCGCATGAACGCCAATATTTGACCCGCATCAACGTCTTTTTTTGCCGTCGTTGCAACATGAGAGTGCGAGTCGTGCCGTCGGCACGAACGATTGCATTGCAGGGAGAAGGTCATGCCAATGACAGCACCAGAGAAGGTCATTCTCTTGTTTTTTCGCCTGGCCATGGGCTGGGTGTTTCTCTATGCCGCCAGCCACCAGGTTTTCGATCCCGGCTGGAGCGTGGCCGGGTTCCT
>JACDJC010003079.1_pt1 | contig 12411 bp, 8 predicted proteins | sample 7454191 | NCBI WGS metagenome assembly JACDJC01 (sample SAMN14253291, study PRJNA609438) | sludge metagenome | isolation source: sludge after 25d culture with pyrite and EDTA | collected 2018-12-20 | reverse complement strand
GATCAAGGACATGCTGGAGAACGACCGCAAGCCGACGGCGGAGGTGGTCAAGCATATCGACCGCTGCCTGTCGTGCCTCGCCTGCATGACCACCTGCCCCTCGGGCGTGCACTACATGCACCTCGTCGATCAGGCGCGGGTCAGGGTCGAGGAGGGCTACGCCCGGCCGCTGCACGACCGGCTCCTGCGTGCGCTGCTCGCCTTCGTGCTGCCGCGCCCCGGCCTGTTCCGGCTTAGCATGATCGGGGCGCGCCTTGCCCGGCCGTTCGCGGGGCTGCTGCCGGCCTCGCCCAGGGGCGCGCCGACCCCGACCGTGTTCGACCGGCTGCGCGCCATGCTGGCGCTGGCGCCCGGCCGTCTGCCGCCGCCGGGCCCCGCCGGCGGCACGGTGTTTCCGGCGCAGGGCGAAAAGCGCGGCCGCGTCGCCATCCTGCAGGGCTGCGCCCAGCGCGTCCTGTCGCCCGGCATCAACCAGGCGGCCGTCCGCTTCCTCACCCGCAACGGCATCGAGGTGGTGCTGGTGGCCGATGAAGGATGCTGCGGCTCGCTGACCCACCACATGGGCGACGACGCCGACGCCCTGGCGCGCGCGCGGGCCAACATCGACGTCTGGACGAAGGAGGCCGACGCGAACGGCCTCGACGCCGTGGTGATCACCACCTCGGGCTGCGGCACCACCATCAAGGACTACGGCTACATGCTGCGCGAGGACCCGGCCTATGCCGCGAAGGCCGCGCGGATTTCCGCGCTCGCCAAGGATGTCACCGAATACGTCGCCGGCCTCGACGTGGCGTGGCCGCAGAACCGCAGCGACATCGTGGTGGCGTATCATTCCGCGTGCTCGCTGCAGCACGGACAGAAAATCACGCAGCTTCCGAAAGAATTGCTTTTCAAGAGTGGATTCGTGGTGAAAGATGTGCCGGAGAGTCATCTGTGTTGCGGTTCGGCAGGAACGTACAACATCCTCCAGCCCGACATCGCCAGGCGGTTGCGGGACCGGAAGGTCGCCAACATCGCGTCGACGAAGCCGGACATCATCTCGGCCGGCAACATCGGGTGCATGGTGCAGATCGGCTCGGTGGAGAGTACCGACGGAACGCCAGTCCCCGTGGTGCACACGATCGAGTTGCTCGATTGGGCGACGGGCGGTCCTCGACCGGAGTTGTTCAAGGCATCGAAGAGCCCCCGCATCGGGAGTGCTTGAACGCCGATCGAAAGCGCGTCGGCGGCAACAGGAGGACCACTATGGCTAAGGGCAAAAAGAAGAAGGCCGGGAAGAAGGCCGGCAAGAAAAAGAAACTGATGCTGGCGAAGAAGAGCGCCAAGAAGGCGTCCAGGAAGTCCGCGAAAAAGGCCGCGTCGAAGAAAACCGCAAAGAAATCCGCGAAGAAGGCCGCCAAGAAGGCCGTGAAGAAATCCGCCAGGAAGGCGACGAAGAAGGCGGGCAGGAAGTCGGCGAAGAAATCTCCCGCGAAGAAGGCATCCGCCAAGAAGGCCGCGGCGCCCAGGAAGGCCGCGAAGCGGCGCCGCGCGCCGAAGCCCGCCGCGCCGGTTGAGCCGAGCCCCGAGCCGGAAGCCGCGCCGTCGTCGTCGAGCTGGATGTTCGGGTCGGGCGGCGGCGAGGGCGGCAACGGCTGACGCCGCCCGCAACGACCGCCGAATCAGACGATTGCCGAATCGGGCCGCAGCGGATGCTGCGGCCCTTTTTCTTGATCGGGTCGCCGCGAATGCTGCGGCCCTTTTCGTTGTCTTTCGCTCCGGGCTTTCCGCCTTTAGTGGAATCTCGCCTTCGTCGTGGGCGGGCGCATCCCGCTGCCATTCCCTCCCCGCTTGCGGGGGAGGGGCAGGATGGGGCGCTGTTGTTTCGACGCAACAGTCATGCAGATCCGTTTCCGCGCGGTCGAAAACGCCTAATAAGGCAGCAATTGCTTGGGTTTTTTGCTTTCCGCCGTCCGCATCCGCTCGCAGATTTGATCGCGGGAATGCCGTTCCGGGGCCGTCGATCGGCAATGAGGCTTCGACAGGGCTGGACGGAATCGCAGCGACGATGGGGATTGTCATGAAGAAAGCGGGTTTGTCGGTGGCGGCGCTGGTCGCTCTCGGGGTAGGGTCGGCGTCCGCCGCCGATCTGGGCAAGGTCTACACCAAGGCGCCGCCGCCCGCGGCGGTGGTGTCGCCCTGGGATGTCGCCTTCGGCGCGGCGGTGATGAACAACTACGTGTTCCGCGGCGTGTCGCAGTCCAACCGCAACGGCTCGGTCGCCGCCTATTTCGAGCCGCGCTACAACATCACCCCGGATCTGCAGCTTTATGCCGGCGTCGCCGGCGAGAGCATCTCCTTCACCAACCGCGCCGCCGCCGAGATCGACGTCTATGGCGGCATCCGCCCGACCTTCGGTCCGCTCGCGCTCGACGTCGGCATCTGGGGCTATTTCTATCCCGGCGGGCAGTGCATCGATCTCAATCCGCCCGCCGGCATCTGTCCGGCCGGCTCGGCCTTCCTGCCCAACGGCAACGCCATGAAGAAGGACGTGTCCTTCTACGAGGTCTACGGCAAGGCCACCTATACGTTCAACGACGTCTTCGCCCTCGGCGGCGCCGTGTTCTATTCGCCGAACTTCCTGAACTTCGGCACCGACGGCACCTACGCCGCGATCAACGCCAAGTTCACCGCGCCCGGCACGCTGTTCGGGCCCTCCGGCGTCGGCGCCTATCTGTCGGGCGAGTTCGGCCGCCAGTGGCTCGGCACCACCGACGCCTTCTACGGCAATATCCCGCTCGCCGATTACAACACCTGGAACGTCGGCATCGGCTTCACCTACAAGGTGTTCACGCTCGACCTGCGCTACTCGGACACCGACCTCAACAAGGGCGATTGCAACGCGCTCACCAGCGACTTCACCGCCAGCACGGTGAACGCGGCCTGGGTCACGGCGGCCAATCCGGGCGGCCTCGGCTCCAAGTGGTGCGGCGCGTCCTTCATCGCCAAGCTTTCGGCGGACGTGACGCTGAACCAGTTGAAGTGAGCCGGTCGACTGAAGTAACTGGATGCATCGTCAACCTGAAGGGGCGGCAGAACGGTTTGCCGCCCCTGTCCTATCCGGCTTCGTCCGCGGATTCAGCATGCACAGGGCCGGTCGCAAGGCATCCGCGAAGCCTGAGGCAATCGAGGGCAGGCGCAGGCTTGCGGCAGGCGCTATCGCCGGGCTCGGTGCAGCGATCGCCATCGGCGGCATGGAGTGGCTGTCCGTCGAACTGCATTACCCGCTCGCCGTCATTCCCTTCGCGACCTCCATCGTTCTGGTGATCGGAGCGCCGGATGCCGTGCCGGCGCAGCCGCGGGCCCTGATCGGCGGGCACCTCGTGTCGACGGTGGTCGGGCTGATGGTGTTGCACACGGCCGGCCCGCATCCGTGGGCGGCGGCTGCCGCGGTCGGGCTCGCGGTGCTGGCGATGTTCCTGACCCGGACGCTCCATCCTCCGGCCGGAATCGATCCTCTGCTGGTGGTGTCGGCCGATCTGCCTTGGACCTTCCTCGTCGCGCCGGTGCTGGCCGGCGCGCTGTTGCTGACCGCGTTCGCCCTCGCCTGGCACCGTTGGGTCTGGCGCCGGCCGTGGCCGGAGCGGTGGCTGTAGCGCGCAGCCCTGCGGCCGCTCAGGTCACCGTCGCGCGCCTCGTCCCGATGGTGAACTGCGGGCCGAGCGGCACCAGCGACACCTCGCGCTGGTGGAAAGCCTCCAGCGTGCTGCGGTGGCCGATCGAGACGATGGTGGTTTCGGGTAGCCGGTCCGTCAGCAGCCGGTAGAGGGCGGCTTCCGACGGCTCGTCGAGCGAGGCGGTGGCCTCGTCGAGGAACAGGTATTGCGGCTTGTGCAGCAGCGCGCGGGCGATGCCGAGGCGCTGCTGCTCGCCGAGCGACAGCATCCGGTTCCAGTGGTTGTCCTCGTCGAGCCGCGCGGCGAGCGCCGGCAGCCCGACGCGCGTCAGCGCCTCGCGCAGTTGCTCCGGCGTGAACGTGCCTTCGCGCGCGGGATAGGCGATCGCCGCGCCGAGCGGGCCGACCGGAAAATACGGGCGCTGCGGCAGCATCATCAGCGTGGCGCCGTCCGGCACCGCGACCACGCCCTCGCCGAACGGCCAGATGCCGGCGATGGCGCGGAACAGCGTCGACTTGCCCGATCCCGACGGCCCGGTGACCAGCGTCGCCTCGCCGCTCTTGAGGTCGAAGCCCGAGGTCTCGACCAGCGGCCGGCCGTTGGGCAGGCGCAGCCGCAGGTCGTCGAGGCCGATGGTGGCGCGCGGCGCCGCCACGACCCGGACCGCATTCGGATCGACGCCGAGCGCGCGCGCCGCGGCGATGCCGGCCTCGAAGCCGTCGAGGCGCGCCACCACCGCCTGCCATTCGGCCAGCGTGCGGTAGGCGTTGACGATGAACGACAGCGCGCCCTGCACGCTGCCGAAGGCGGAGGCGGTCTGCATCATGCCGCCGAGCTGGATCTTGCCGGCGAAATAGGCCGGCGCGACGAGGAGGTAGGGGAAGATCACGGAGGCCTGCGCGTAGCTCGCGGTGAAGGCGGTGACCTTCTTGGTGCGGATCATGATGCCGAGCCAGTTCTCGACCACGGCGGCGAACCGCGAGCGCAGGCGCTCGCGCTCGGCGGCCTCGCCGCGCAGCAGCGCGATCTGCTCGGCGTTCTCGCGCACCCGCACCAGGTTGAAGCGGAAGTCCGCCTCGTATTGCTGCTGCCGGAAATCGAGCCCGACCAGCGGCCGGCCGATCAGGTGCGTCAGCCAGGTGCCGAGCACGGCGTAGACCAGCGCGCCCCACACCATGTAGCCGGGAAAATGGATGTCGCGGCCGAACAGGTGCAGCGGCGCGGCGTTGGACAGGCCCCACAGGATGGCGATGAAGGAGATCAGCGTCACCGTGGAGTTCAACAGGCCGATGCCGATGTTCAGCGTGCGGTCGACGAACAGCTTGACGTCGTCGGTCATGCGCTGGTCGGGGTTGTCGGCGGCGTCGCCCTGGAGCTGCATGCGATAGTGGGTGGCCTGATGGAGCCAGTCGCCGAGATAGCGCTCGGTCATCCATTTGCGCCAGCGGATCTGCAGCCACTGATTGAGGTAGAGCTGATAGACCGCGATCACGATGAAGATCGTGACGATCACCGTGAAGTAGATGATCTCGCGGACGAAGCCGTCCCAGTCGCGCTCCTGCAGCGCATTGTAGAAGCGGTTGTTCCAGCTGTTGAGCAGCACGTTGATGGCGACGGTGGCCAGCTCGATGGCGATCACCGCCGCCAGCAGGGCGAATCCTGCCCATTTGTCCTCGGACCGGAAATAGGGCGCAGCAATTCGCCGCACCGCCGAGAGGGTCGCACCGATACCATTCACAGATTTATGCTCCTTCTATAGAACGCCAAGGCGCTGAAATATCGCGTGAAATTCCAAATCCCGGACAATTGCGGAGATTATGTCGCATGCGGCATCTTGTCCCGCCTGCGGCATCACCCTACCATGAACGGACGGTGAGGGCTGGGGCCGCCCGTCTTTGCGGTATGCGCGTATCCGGCATCGCGGCCGGGGTTCACGCCCGTTAGGTCTCCGACGAAACCAACGCCTTCCTCGCCGGACAGGTGTCGCGGCCAACCACGCTCTGGCCGGGCATCGGATCAATCCGTGGGGGAGGAACTGCCATGTGGAATCAAATCTATAATCCGCTCGGAAACGCCGCGCTGTCGACGATCGCGGCCGCCATTCCGGTGGTGACGCTGCTGGTGCTGATCGCCAGCGGCAAGGTCAAGGCCCATATCGCCGCGATCATCGCGCTGATCGTCGCCAACATCATCACCATCTTCATCTTCACCATGCCGGCCGGCATGTCGATCCGCGCCTCGCTCCTGGGCGTCGTGGTCGGCTTCTTCCCGATCGGCTGGATCGTGCTCAACGTCATCTTCCTCTACCGCATCACGGTGGACACCGGGCGGTTCGAGCTGTTGCAGCGTGCGATCGGCGGCGTCACCACCGACCGCCGCCTCCAGCTCCTGCTGATCGCCTTTTCGTTCGGCGCCTTCTTCGAGGGCGCCTCGGGCTTCGGCACCCCGGTGGCGATCACCGGCGCGGTGCTGATCGGCCTCGGCTTCTCGCCGCTCGCCGCGTCCGGCCTGTCGCTGATCGCCAACACCGCGCCGGTCGCCTTCGGCGCGCTCGGCACGCCGATCCAGGGCCTCGCCTCGGTCACCGGCCTCGATCCCTACATCCTCGGCGCCATGGTCGGCCGGCAACTGCCGTTCTTCTCGCTGATCGTGCCGTTCTGGGTGATCTGGGCGTTCGCCGGCTGGCGCGGCATGATGCAGGTGTGGCCGGCCATCCTCATCACCGGCATCTCGTTCGCGGTCCCGCAATACGTGATCTCGAACTACATCAACCCCTGGATCGTGGACATCGGCGCCTCGCTGATCTCGATGGGCGCGCTGGTGCTGTTCCTGAAGGTCTGGCAGCCGAAGGAATTGTGGCTGTCGCCCGCGCTGCGCGGCAAGGACGAGTCGGCGGCGACCATGCAGGCGGCCAAGCCGCTCGACACCACGCCGCTCACCCAGTCGCAGCTCTGGAGCGCGCTGCTGCCGTGGATCATCGTCTGCATCGTGATGCTGATCTGGGGCAGCGGTTCGTTCAAGAACTGGGCGAACTCGATCTTCACCTGGAACTACGCCGTTCCCGAACTGCACAACATGATCAACAAGATGCCGCCGGTGTCCGCCAAGCCGACGCCGGAAGGCGCGGTGTTCGCCTTCACCTATCTGTCGTTCACCGGCACCGGCATGCTGATCGCCGCCATCATCTCCGGCGTGCTGATGGGCTTCTCGCCGGCCCGGCTGATCGGCGCCTACGGCCGCACCATCAAGGTGTGCGCGATCTCGCTGATCACCATCTCGGCGATGCTGGCGATCGGCACCCTGACCCGCCTGTCGGGCGTCGACGCGACGCTCGGCCTCGCCTTCGCCGCCACCGGCGTGCTCTACCCGTTCTTCGGCACGCTGCTCGGCTGGTTGGGCGTGGCGCTGACGGGTTCGGACACCGCCTCGAACGTGCTGTTCGGCAACCTGCAGAAGATCACCTCGGAGCAGCTCGGCCTGTCGCCGGTGCTGATGGCCGCGGCGAACTCCTCGGGCGGCGTCATGGGCAAGATGATCGACGCGCAGTCCATCGTGGTCGCCTCCACCGCCACCAACTGGTACGGCCACGAAGGCTCGATCCTGCGCTACGTGTTCTGGCACTCGATCGTGCTGGCCTGCCTTGTCGGCGTGCTGGTGACGCTGCAGGCCTACGTCTATCCGTTCACGGCGATGGTGCTGAAGTAATCCGCGCCGGCCGGCGCCAAGACCACGACCCCGCGGCGCAGGCCGCGGGGTTTTTGTTTGCACGACTCGCGCGTGAAACAGGGCATGCTGGTCAATGCCGCATCGAGTCGCTATAGCAGCATGAGACAAGGTTCGATCAGTTCCGTCGTCATTGCGAGCGAAGCGAAGCAATCCAGAGTTACAAAGAAAGAGCTGGATTGCTTCGTCGCTTCGCTCCTCGCAATGACGGCGATTGAACTTTCTTCATTCCGTTCTAAGAACGGCGCCGCTCGTCCATCTCCGGGAACCGTTCGATGATGCTGCTTTCGCGATGCGCCGCGCTCGTTCTCGCCGCGGCAGGTCTGGCCGGCGCGACGCCGGCCCGTGCCGCGGGCGAGTTTCCCTTCGGCTTCGAGATGACGCTGGACGCAGCACCGCAGCCGGGCTCGAAGCGGATTCCGACCATCGAGATCGGCGACCGCGGCGAGGCCGTGCTCGCGTTGTGGTGCAAGGCGGGCAACGGTCAGTTTGCGGTCGCCAACGACACCGTGATCTTCGTCCCCGGCCCGATGCAGGAGCGCGGCTGCTCGCCGGCGCGCGCGCAGGCCGACGACGCGCTGCTCGACGCTCTCGGTCAGGCGGCGACGTGGCGGCGGCAGGGCGACGTGGTGTCGTTCGTCGGCCCCAGGACGCTGCGCTTCCGCATCAATACGAATTGAGCGGCCCGCGTTTTCCGTTTGCCATGCGCAGATCCCTCTCCCATTCCCTCCCCCGCTTGCGGGGGAGGGTTAGGGTGGGGGCCTAGCGCTCCTTCAAGATCATGTCGGCGCAGGCGCCGGCCGCCTGCACCACGCCGGTATAGCCGCCGAATCCGGCCCAGGCCGAGGCGAGGTAGAGGCCGGCCACGGGCGTCTTCGGCGAGCGCGGCGGCGCGCGGAGCAGCGCGCGCGGCGGCACCGGTGCGAAGCCGTAGACCGCGCCTCCGGGCGTGCCGAGATAGTGCCGCACCGACAGCGCGGTGTTGAAGGACGAGGCGACCACGGCGCCGGCGAGGCCGGGATAGTGGCCGTCGAGATAGGCGACGAGCGCGGCCTGCCAGCGCGCGCGCCGCGCGCGGTAGGCGTCGTGATCGCCGTCGTCCCAGTTCGACAGCGCGTCCGGCCCGACCACCGACAGCGCATAGGGCGGCGCCGGCACGCCGGAGTCGATCGCGGCGTAGTCGACGACGGCGAGCGGCGGCATGCGCTCGCCCGGCTCGCCGGCCATGATCCCGGTGGCGTCGGCGTAATCGCCGAGCCGCGTCATCCAGTCGGGCCACAGTTGCGTCGAATAGGCCGTGACGCCGAACGTGCGCGGCGGCTGCGTGAGACCAAGCGTCAGCGCGAACAGCGAGATCGAGGGCCGGTGTCCGGCGTAAGCCGCGCGCAGCGTCGCGCCCTGCGCGTCCGGCAGCAGCGCGGCCAGGATGTCCGGCGCGGCGTTGCCGACGATGCACGCGGCTTCCACGCGCTGCGGGTCGCCGCCGTCGCGGGCGGTGTGGGTGAGCGCCGAGACGCGGCCGCGGCTATCCACCTCGATCGCGCGCGCCGTCCGCCGCAGCAGTACCGTGCCGCCGGCGGTGCGGATGGCGCGGGCGAGCGCGCTGGACAGGCGCTGCGATCCACCCTGCACGTAGGTGCCGCCGCCGAGCAGGTAGCCGCCCTGCGCGATGGCGAAGAACGGCCACCAGGTGGCGGCGGGATCGTCGTGATAATAGGCGAGGTTGGCGGCGATCGCCGCCTTGACGGCTTCGTTGCCGCCGAAGGTGCGGTCGAGCTTCTGCGCCAGCGACAGCCGCACGTCGCGCAGCGCGGGCAGGAACCGCCGCAGCGCGCCGAGCGCCTCGCGCGGGCGTTCGAACGCGCGCGCGCCGCGCGCCAGCGTGCCGGCGGCCGCCGCGATTTTTTCCATCTCGCCGAGCAGTTGCGCGATGCCGTCCTTCGCCTCGGGGAATCGCGCCGTGAGCGCCGCGCGCGCGGCGTCGAAATTGTCCGGCAGCACGAACGGCGCACCGAGCGGGCCGCCGCGCACCTCGTAGAACGCGCCGGCCGGCACCCAGGTCACCGCGTCGCGCACGCCGGCGCGGGTCAGGGGGTCGTGCTTGGGGTCGCGCGGGTCACGCGGGTCGCTGGTCTCGTGCAGCGAGCCCTCGACGAACAGGTCGCCGACCTTGTAGCTCGACGCCGCGCCGCCGACCGAGTTACCGCGCTCGATCACCAGCACCTTGCGGCCCGCGCGCGCCAGGATCGCGCCGGCGGTCAGGCCGCCGAGGCCGGCGCCGATGATGACGACGTCGTGCCGCGCCATGCGTCATCGCCCTCCGCGACGGCGGGCGCGGAGGGGACCGCGCGCTATTTCCATGACGCCTTGTCGGTGTCCCAGCGTTGCGCCTTCAATTCGGCGGCGAGCGCCCTGATCAGCCCGTCGTCGTCGTTGAAGGTGCCTTCGTCCTCGCCGCCGGAGTTCTCGATGAACTGCAGGCGGGAGCCGGCCGCGTCGTCGCTGGTCCGGCTCGACGGCACGCCGATCCACGCCACCAGCCGCTCGGTGGCGCCCGGCCGCTCGGGCGCGACCAGCGCGGTGATCTCCAGCGTCTCGGTGAGGTCGAGGGCCGGCAGCAGCGCGCTCGGGCGCTTCAGCGTGAAGGCGAGTTCGCCCGTGGTGTCGTTCCAGGCCGACGCCGCGGGCTTCGCCCCGAGCACTTTCGCGGCGACGGCGGCGAGGGTGCCGGCGAACTTCTCGCGGTCGAGCTTGCCCCCTTCGCTCCAGCCGCCCGCGTCGAAGCGCACCGCGCGCTCCATGTCGTAGCTGCCGGAAGTCCAGCCGGCGGCGGCCACGCCCGGCGCCGATTTCAGCTCGGCGACGAGCCCCGGCGCGCGCACCGGATCGACGATCAGGCGCAGCATCTGCCGGCCGCCGCGCAGCGCGTTGCAGTCGATGGCGATGCTGTCGAGCGCGACCTGCACGTTCCTGCCCCGCAGGCCCTTGACGAGATCGACGAGGGACTCGCGCTGCACCTTCGCGGCGACCGACTGCGGCGAGACCTGGGTGAAATCCTTCGGTGCCTCGACGAGATCGTCCTCGGCCACCTGGGAGTCCTGGAACTCGCTCTCGTCCATGTCGGCGTTGTCCGGCGACGACACCGAGACGACGCTGCCACCCAGCGTGATCCTGCCGTCGAAGGAAAACGCCTTGCCGCTCTGCTTGCGGATCAGGCTGACCGACACCGGAGTCTTCATCTCAGTGCTCTGGCCGCTGCCGCTGAGCTTCTCGCCCTCCACCTTGAGGTCGAGCACGAAGCGGTCCTTGCGCTCGGACGCCATCGACGGCGAATAGCAGACGTCGAGCGTCGCGGCGACGAGCCGGCCGCCCTGGCGCGTCTCCCTGATGAAGGCGTCCACCGGCAGGTCGCCCAAGAGGTCGCCGAGCCCCGCGAAGTAGCGCACCTGGGCTGCGGCGGCGGGTTTGGCGTCCTTGCCGGCCTGGGCGTGGGCGGCCGATGCCGCTCCCATGCCGAGCAGAACGGCGGCACAGCCCATCGTCACGTTGCGCATGGTGTTCGATCCTGAAACGGCAATCACGCTCATTGTCGGCGACCATCTCAAAACCCGGCCGGGTTGTCGCGGAATTTTTTGCGGGCCGATGCGCTTGAGCATGGCAGGCGGCCTTGTCCCGAGAGGCAGACTGAAAATGCGGCGAATAAAATCATCATTCACACTAGAACGCGTCATGCCCGGCCTTGTGCCGGGCATCCACGTTTTCAGGCACCGGAAACAAAAAGACGTGGATGGCCGGGTCAAGCCCGGTCATGACGAGAGATGAGTGCTTTCTTCCAGCAAAAAGGCCGCCCCGTGGGGCGGCCTTCGCGGGTGTTCCGGAGAATGCGGCGCGGGCTCAGAAGCCCATGCCGCCCATTCCGCCCATGCCGCCGCCGCCCGGCATCGCGGGCGCCGCTTCCTTCGGCAGTTCCGCGACCATGGCTTCCGTGGTGACGAGGAGGCCGGCGACCGAGGCGGCGTCCTGCAGCGCGGTGCGCACGACCTTAGCGGGATCGATGATGCCCTTGGCGACCATGTCGACATAGTCCTCGTTCTGGGCGTCGAAGCCGAAGGTCTCGGTCTTGTTGTCGAGGATCCTGCCGACCACGATCGAGCCCTCGACGCCGGCGTTCTCCGCGATCTGGCGGATCGGCGCCTCAAGGGCCTTCAGCACGATGTTGATGCCGGCCTGGACGTCGGCATTCTCGTTGTGGATGCGGCCGAGCGCCTTCTTGGCGCGCAGCAGCGCGGTGCCGCCGCCCGGCACGATGCCTTCCTGCACGGCGGCGCGGGTGGCGTTGAGCGCGTCCTCGACGCGGTCCTTCTTCTCCTTGACCTCGATCTCGGTGGCGCCGCCGACGCGGATCACCGCGACGCCGCCGGCGAGCTTGGCCAGCCGCTCCTGCAGCTTCTCGCGGTCGTAGTCGGAGGTGGTCTCCTCGATCTGCGCCTTGATCTGGTTGACCCGGGCCTCGATGTCAGGCTTCTTGCCGGCGCCGCCGACGATGGTGGTGTTCTCCTTGTCGATCACCGCCTTCTTGGCGCGGCCGAGCATCTTCAGCGTGACGTTCTCGAGCTTCATGCCGAGATCGTCGGAGATGAGCTGGCCGCCGGTCAGGATCGCGATGTCCTCCAGCATGGCCTTGCGGCGGTCGCCGAAGCCCGGCGCCTTGACGGCCGCGACCTTGAGGCCGCCGCGCAGGCGGTTGACGACGAGGGTGGCGAGAGCTTCGCCCTCGATGTCCTCGGCGATGATCAGCAGCGGCTTGCCCGACTGCACCACCGCTTCCAGCACCGGCAGCATGGCCTGCAGGCCCGACAGCTTCTTCTCGTGCAGCAGGATGTAGGCGTCCTCGAGCTCGGCGGTCATCTTCTCGGCGTTGGTGACGAAGTACGGCGACAGATAGCCGCGGTCGAACTTCATGCCCTCGACGATGTCCACCTCGGTGTCGAGCGACTTGGCTTCCTCGACGGTGATGACGCCCTCGTTGCCG
>JACDJC010003077.1_pt1 | contig 12417 bp, 9 predicted proteins | sample 7454191 | NCBI WGS metagenome assembly JACDJC01 (sample SAMN14253291, study PRJNA609438) | sludge metagenome | isolation source: sludge after 25d culture with pyrite and EDTA | collected 2018-12-20 | reverse complement strand
CTCCTCCTCTTCAGCGGACTGATAGGCGGCATCTACGATTTTATCATCGCTACCTTCGGATGGTGGAGCGAGGTGTTCACCACACGCGTGTTTCACTTTGGTGAGGTGATGGCCGACAAGGCAAAAGTGGTATTTAAACTCAACGTGGGGGCAGCAGTTATGGGACTGGGCTACATCATCGGCCTCAAATATGCCGCCATCATCACTGCCGGGTCATTTGTGGGGTGGTTTGTAATCATCCCCATCATCAACTCCTTCGCTGCCGGCATGACACTGCCGGTAGGTTCCAACATCACCGACGTGATTGGCGCCATGAGCCCCGAGACCATTTTTGCCCACTACATCCGCCCCATTGGTATTGGGGGCATTGCTATGGCCGGAGTCATAGGCATCATCCGTTCCACCGGCATCATTAAACAGGCAGTAGGATTGGCGGTTTCCGAAACTTTTAGCCGCGACCGGACCGCTTCCCGCAAGGAGCTGCGCACCCGCCGCGACATTCCCATGTACATCATCGGTGGAGGACTGGTGTTAACCACGGTTCTTATTTTTGTCTTCTTTTGGTTCGGCGTGGTTGACAATCTCACGCATGCGCTGATAGGTCTTGCCATCGTGATGGTAATCTCCTTCCTCTTCACCACCGTGGCGGCCAACGCCATTGCCATCGTGGGCACCAACCCTGTTTCGGGCATGACGCTGATGACCCTCATCATCTCTTCACTGGTGCTGGCCGCAGTAGGGCTCTCGGGTGAGTCGGGCATGGTGGCAGCACTCATCATCGGCGGGGTGGTATGTACCGCTCTGGCCATGGCCGGTGGCTTCATTACCGATTTGAAGATAGGATATTGGCTGGGCAGCTCGCCCTACAAGCAGGAGAGCTGGAAATTCTTAGGCACACTGGTATCTGCTGCCACCGTGGGCGGCGTTATTCTGGTTTTAAATAAAACCTACGGCTTCACAGGCGAAGGTGCCCTGGTGGCCCCGCAGGCCAATGCCATGGCCGCCGTTATTGAACCTATGATGACCACCGGTGAGGCGCCCTGGATGCTTTACGGGGCCGGTGCCGCACTGGCACTTATCCTCACCATGATAAATGTGCCTGCTCTGGCTTTCGCTCTGGGCATGTTTATCCCGCTCGACCTCAACACCCCGCTGTTGGTAGGTGGCGTAATCGCACACATTGTGGGCACACGCAGCAAGTCCGAAGAGGTGAACAAATCACGCCGCGACCGCGGCACCCTTATCGCATCGGGCTTTATTGCCGGAGGTGCCCTCATGGGTGTGGTAAGCGCCGTGCTCAGGTTTGGCGGCATCAACTTTGTCAACGACCAGTGGTTTGCAAGCCACAGTGCCGAAATATTAGGTCTGGGCATGTTCATCCTGCTGTGTGGCTACCTCGTTTGGGAATCGCTAAGGGCAAAACCGGAGGAAGACAACGGATAACCAGGCACAGCATTTATGCTGTGCAACATTACGTAGTTCAAATCGGTTTTAACCGAAACATAAATAGACGAGAAAACCAATAAAAAACTCATAAAACGTTATGGGTTTGATATTGTCAGAAAAGATTTGGGCTAAAGCCCGATGTATGTTACGCAATTCCCCTAGTTATGGATTCACTAAACAAAACACCTTTTTATAACCAGGCACAACATAAAAATTTAATCTATAATCATGATAAACGAAAAAGCATTAATCGACCGGTTTTTACGCTATGTAAAAGTGGACACCCAGAGCGACGAGAACTCTAAAACGTTCCCCAGCACCGACAAACAGCTAAATCTCTCACGGATGCTGGTGGACGAACTCAATGCCATGGGTGTTAAGGATGTTGAACTGGACCAGTATGGTTACGTGATGGCCACCATCCCTTCCAACATCGGCAAAAAAGCACCAACCATTGGCTTTCTGGCACACGTAGACACCTCACCCGACACCTCGGGGAAGGATGTGAAGCCCCGCATTGTTGAAAAGTACGATGGCAAAACCATCGTCCTTAGTAAAGCTAAAGGTATAGAGCTGTCACCGAAGGATTTCCCCGAGCTGAACCGTTACAAGGGCCAGTCGCTCATTGTAACCGATGGCAACACATTGCTGGGTGCCGATGACAAAGCCGGTGTGGCCGAAATAATGACGGCGGTGGAGTATATGATGACGCATCCGGAGTTTGAGCATGGCCCCGTTCGCATTGGCTTTACAGTGGATGAAGAGGTAGGTCGTGGCGTGGACCATTTCGACGTGAAGAAATTTAATGCCGATTTTGCCTACACCCTCGATGGTGGTACCATAGGCGAGATGGAGTATGAAAATTTTAATGCTGCTGGCGCTAAAATAAAAATTCAGGGGCGAAACATTCACCCCGGCTATGCCAAGGATAAAATGGTGAACGCCTTACTGGTGGCCATGGAGCTCAACAGTATGTTGCCGCCCCACGAGCGACCCGAACACACCGAACATTACGACGGCTTTTATCATCTGATGAAGGTAGAAGGGGATGTAGACCAGGCTTCGATGCAATACATTATTCGCGACCACCACCGCGACAAGTTTGAGCAACGAAAAGCCCACCTCACCCACGTGGCGGAATTCCTGAACCGGAAATATGGCGAAAAAACCATTCAGCTGGAACTCAAAGACCAGTATTACAATATGCGGCAGCAGATTGAACCGGTCTATCATGTGGTTGAAACAGCCGTGGAAGCCATGAAAGCCGCAGGTGTAAAACCCAATGTAAAACCCATCCGCGGAGGTACCGACGGCGCTCGCCTATCGTATATGGGGTTGCCCTGCCCCAACATTTTTGCCGGTGGTGAAAATTTCCACGGGCGGCACGAATACGTACCCATCCCCAGCATGGTAAAAGCCACCGAAGTGATGCTGAAAGTTATTGAGCTTTACGCGAAAAAATGATTTTGGAATAATGCATGAAATGGACTATAAATCCATCTAAATTAACGCTCCCTGTACATCCGCTTCTCTTTAGGCCGTGCATTTCTTTGGTTGTTCCGGGGGGTATAAGGCCTGGCCGATGAAGCCGGGGAGTGAGGTTTGGGTGCTTCTGCCGGCTTCTGCTTTTCACCGTTATTCAAAAACGGATGGTCGGCTACCACCGGTAAGTGCTGGGCAATAAGTTTCTGAATATCTTTAAGATAGGGCTTCTCATCGGTGTCGCAAAAGGATACGGCCAAGCCGCCAAAGCCGGCTCTTCCGGTACGGCCAATGCGGTGCACGTAGGTTTCGGGAACGTTGGGTAAATCGTAGTTCACCACCAGCGACAACTCTGAAATATCAATCCCGCGGGCTGCTATATCAGTGGCTACCAACACGTTGGTGTTGCCGTTTTTAAAGTTACCCAATGCACGCTGGCGCGCTCCCTGTGACTTATTGCCATGAATGGCCTCGGCATTTACATCTGCTCTTACCAGAAGCTTCACAATTTTATCGGCGCCGTGCTTGGTACGTGAAAAAACCAGCGTAGAATCCACCGGTTCACTCTTGAGTAGATGGATCAACAGCTTCGCTTTCGACCGTTTTTCCACATAATAAACGGCCTGCTCTACGCGCTCTGCCGTAGCTTGCTGTGGCTCAATGGTCACCTTCTCGGGGTTTCCCAAAATTTTTCGCGACAAATTTATAATGTCCGGAGGCATGGTGGCCGAAAAAAAGAGGGATTGCCTCTTCGACGGTAGCTTGTTAATTATCTTACGAATATCGTGGATAAAACCCATATCCAGCATGTGGTCGGCCTCGTCCAACACAAAGTAAGCAATGTGGCTCAAGGATATAAAACCCTGTTGCATAAGGTCCAGCAATCGGCCCGGTGTGGCCACCAGCACGTCCACCCCTCTTTGCAGGGCATCGGTTTGTGCCCCCTGCTTTACCCCGCCGAAAACAACCGTGTTTCTGATGCCGGTATATTTGCCGTAATCGGTAAAACTATCGCCTATCTGCAATGCCAGTTCACGGGTAGGCGTTACCACCAGCGCCCTGATGGGACGCCGGCCTTTGGTCATGGGCGGGTGCTCGTAAAGATGTTGCAAAATAGGAATGGCAAAAGCAGCCGTTTTTCCGGTGCCGGTTTGCGCACAGCCCATTAAATCTTTGTGGGCCAATAAAATAGGTATGGATTGTTTTTGAATGGGGGTTGGATGCGTGTATCCTTTATTTTTTAGAGCTTTCAGGATGGGCTCTATAATCTCTAATTCTGAAAATGTCATGTAAAATATTTAAAATAAGGGTGCAAAGGTACGGTATTAAATTGGATACACCCTCATTTGTCATTGAATTTAATCGACCCCCGGTTCTCCTCGTCGTTGTTGTAATGGTATATTTCGCGCAGCAACGAGGCATAGCGATTGTAGAGCACTCGTCGCCGCAATTTAAGGGTGGGTGACAGCATGCCACTTTCAGCCGTCCAGGGTTCACACACCAGGCGGAACCGTTTAATATGCTCGGTTTTACCCAACTGACGGTTGACGGTGTCCACCTCCTTTTGAAATATTTTTAAAACAGAAGGATGGGCCACCAATTCGGCATTGTCGCGATACTGAATTTGGTGATCGTTGGCCCAGATATGCAGGTACTCGAAAGTGGGAGAAATGAGCGCGCTGGCAAACTTCTCATTTTCGCCCACCACCATGGCCTGGTCGATAAAGAATGACTCTTTCATTATGTTTTCGATGGCCTGAGGCGCAATGTATTTACCGCTGGATGTTTTAAACATCTCCTTTTTACGATCGGTGATTTTCAGAAACCGCCCTTTCTCCAAAGTGCCCACATCGCCGGTATGAAACCACCCATCGGCATCAATTACTTTTGCCGTCGTCCCGGGGTCTTTGTAGTAACCCATCATCACACTGGGCCCTTTCACCAATATCTCACCGTCATCGTCAATGGTCACTTCAATGTTGTTCAATACGGGGCCTACCGTTCCAATCATCAGGCTGTTTGGTTCACTCAGATGGTTGGCCGCCACTACCGGCGAGGTCTCGGTTAATCCATAGCCTTCCATAAGCGGGATGCCCGCGGCAAAAAACAGCCTGCTTAAACGCGGTTGCAACGCGGCACCGCCTGAGATTACCAATTTAAGATTGCCTCCAAAAGCCTCCTGCCATTTGGAAAACACAATTTTACGCGCTGCCCAAAGCCTTAAACCATACCAAAAATGATGTTTCCCATTCAACCGGTAGTGTTCGCCCAGCCGGAGTGATTGAAAAAATATCCACCGCTTCAACCCCCTCAGATTTTCTCCTTTGGAGACAATGCGGTCGTAAATGCGCTCAATTACCCGGGGAACGGTAACAAAGGCCGAGGCCCTGATTTCCGCCAGATCCTGAGCAATAGTTCCCAGGTTTTCAGCATAATAGATGCTGCACCCTTTCCATTGATAAAGATAATTTACCAGCCGCTCATAAACATGGCACAATGGCAAAAAACTTAATACTCTGAAAGAAGGTTCCAGCGGATAATAATTGAATACCCCCCCGGCATTGCTTATGAAATTGCGGTGCGAAAGCATCACACCCTTGGGCAGACCGGTGGTTCCGGAAGTATAAATAATCGAAGTTAAATCATCGGGCACAATGGACGCGCTGATGCGCTTGAGCTCATCGCGGTAACGCAGCTTTTGGCTCTCCCCCCGCCGGCATATCTCACTCCAATGAGAGATGCCTTCATAAAAATTAAAGGTGTAAATTTCATACAATGCATTAACCTCCTGCGCAATGGGCAACAAACGTTGATACAGTGAAAGGTCGGACACAATGAGCATGCGTGCATCCGAATGCTTGAGTATATACCTGTATTCATCGTCGCCAATGGTTGGATAAACAGGTACATGAACCACGCCAATCATGGCCATGCCCATGTCCACAAAATTCCACTCGGGCCTGTTATTGGACACAGTAGCAATTTTATCCCCTTTTTTAAACCCTTTTGCAAGCAATCCGTAGCTGAAATGGCGGGCACTTGTCATGTAGTCGTCCACGCTAAACCGCACCCATTCACCTTCACGTTTGGCGGCCAGGATGTCGGCTTTATCGTAGTTTAATTTCAAATTTTCAAGAATATCAAAGGTACGTTCTATCTTCATATTCATTTTTATTTTCCTGAAACTCTATTGAATACTCGCCAAAGTTAATTTTTTTTTGTTTTTTTGAGAACAAAAGAGATTTTTCGGGGTTTGACAAAACTCACGTTTTTAACCCAAAAACCTAACCTGGATAAACCAGAAAAGACAAATGACAAAAAACATCGCAATCCCGATTTCTCGGGAGATCAAATTCCAACAAATCAATCCCGATGGCTCGGGATTGCCAAAAAACACATAACCTGTCCCGATTCTTCATCGGGATCCTGTCCTGAACTGGATTCGGGAGCCTGTCCCGTTCTACGGGAAATATAGTTGATAAGCATACTAATAATACAGAGATAACAATGACCAGGTTTATCCATAAATATTTTCTTTTAATGGTTGGGTTGCTTCGCGCAATCGCTCCCCTTGCACAAACCGATTCGGTGTCGCTATTGTTCATAGGGGACATAATGGGGCACTCCACACAAATAAAAAGTGCCATGCGCGAAGAGGGTGCACGTTATGATTATTCCGAGTGCTTTAAATTCGTGAGCCCCATCATAAAGGAGGCCGACCTTGCCATTGCAAATCTGGAAGTGACACTGGCGGGCGAGCCCTACACCGGGTACCCGGCATTCTCGTCGCCCGACCAATTGGCCGAAGCCCTGCGCGAAGCAGGTGTGGATGTGCTGGGTACGGCCAATAACCATTGTGTTGACCGCCGCAGCAAAGGTTTGGAGCGCACCGTAAAGGTGCTGGACCAACTGATGATACCCCGCACGGGCACTTTTACCGACAGCACAGACCGTCTTCAGAATAACCCCCTCAAGGTAGTGGTGAACGGATTCCGGCTGGCCATCCTCAACTACACCTACGGCACAAACGGCATTCCCGTAACGCCGCCCAATCTGGTAAACCATCTCGATCGTGAGCTGATGCTGGCGGATATTGAAACGGCTCAATTGTTCAAACCCCATCAAATCATCGCTTTTTTGCATTGGGGCCAGGAATACAAAACTGAACCGAACCGGGAACAAACGTCACTGGCCAAATTCCTCCACCGGAATGGAGTCAACCTCGTCATTGGGTCTCACCCACATGTGATTCAGCCCATGCATCTTACCGCCAACGATTCCGGCGAACAACAACTGGTGGTTTATTCCCTGGGCAACTTCATCTCCAACCAACGGCAACCCCTCACCGACGGAGGGGCCATGGTGCGCGTGGTTCTTAAAAAGGAGGGCAAAAAGGCAGTGATAGATAAGGCCGAATACATGCTAACATGGGTGCATTACCCTGTTTTTGACGGGCGCAGGCACTATTATGTACTTCCGGCATACGGCACTACAAACATCCCCGCCGATGTTCCCAACGGCTACCAAAAAATGGACGATTATATTGAGAAGGCAAGGCAGGTGATGAGGCGAAATACCAATATAAGGGAAAAACGGCAATAGAGAAAATTCATGAATTTTCTCTATTGCACCTACTCCGGCCTAATGATGGGCAACAAATTTTTTACACCTTTGAATACTGCAGCTCGCTCCTATCTCTCCCCCTTCGGAGCCTGTTCCGATTTATCGGAAGGAGTTGGAGGGGGCTGTTTTTACAATTTCTCCTCTACCATTTCCACAGCCTTTTCTATTGCCTTTTCAATACCGGCAGGATTTTTACCGCCTGCTGAGGCAAAAAATGGCTGACCTCCCCCGCCTCCTTGAATCTCTTTGGCTATGGCACGTATGATCTCTACCGCATTTAATCCATCCGACTCTATAAGCGCTTCGGATATTATCACGGCAATCTGAGCCTTTCCATAGGCTTCACCGCCTAAAACAGCCACCACAGGCCCCTCAACCTCGTTGCGCAACTGAAAGGCCAGGTCTTTAAGGTTTTCGGTCAGCACTGATTTTACCGTGCCCGAAACGATTTTAATACCCGATACATCACGCGCTCCATCCAGCAAACTTCGTTTCTCCATTTTCAGAAGATACTGCTTCATGGTTTCTACTTGTTTGGACAGATGCGAATTTTCACCAATCAGATTTTCAATATTCTTACGCAAATCACTGCTTGATTTAAAAAGAGTCATCAACCGATGTATTAAATCACTCTGGTTGTTGATCATCTCCTCAGCTCTTTCGCCCGTTACGGCTTCGATGCGACGAATGCCTGCCGACACCGAGCCCTCGCTGAGTATGCGAAACAGGCCAATCTCGCCCGTGGCTGCCACGTGAGTGCCTCCGCAAAGCTCCACCGAATCACCAAATCCGATGGTGCGCACCAGGTCGCCGTACTTCTCGCCAAACAGAGCCAGTGCGCCCATCTCACGGGCTCTCTCCAGGGGCATCTCCCGGTGCTCCTTAATGGGATGGTTGGCACGGATAGCAGCATTTACAAGCTGTTCAATCCGCCGCAACTCCTCATCCGAGACCTTCTGAAAATGAGAAAAGTCAAACCTCAGATAGTCGGGATGCACCAACGAACCCTTCTGCTCCACATGAGCTCCTAACACCTTTTTTAATGCACTGTGTAACAAATGGGTGGCGGTATGATTATTGGCCGTACTCTGGCGCTTCTTTCCATCCACCACCGCCTTAAAGGTGCCACTCAAATTTTCGGGCAGACGAGGTACAATATGCACAATCAGGTTGTTCTCTTTTTTAGTGTCGATTACGGGCACCTTTTCGGTCTCATTTTCAATGAATCCCGAATCGCCTGTCTGCCCACCACTCTCGGCATAAAAAGGCGTAATATTAAAAACCAGCTGGTACTGTTCCTTATTTTTAAGCTTTACTTTGCGATATTTGGTAATAAATACATCGGCCTCCAGATAATCGTAGCCAATAAACTCCTCCTCATCGTCGTTGTGCAGAACCATCCAATCGTCGGTTTCAATGGCGGTGGCGTTGCGCGCACGCGCCTTTTGGGCAGCCATCTCCACCTCAAATTCGCGACGATTCACCACCAGCCCCTGCTCTTTCAATATCAGCTCGGTAAGGTCCAGCGGAAACCCAAAGGTATCGTAAAGTTCAAAGGCCACTTTGCCATCCACAATTTTGTATTCACTTTCGATGGTCTCTTTTATGATCTTGTCTAAAAGCGAAATACCTGTTGCCAGGGTTCGAAGAAACGACTCCTCCTCCTCGTGTATCACCTTATCCATCAACTCCTGCTGAGCTTTCAATTCGGGATAGGCATCGCCCATGGTGGTGATTAAGGCGGGCAAAAGACCACTCAAGAACGGTTTTCGCACCTCCAAAAAAGTATAGGCATAGCGCACGGCCCGACGTAAAATGCGCCGGATCACATAACCTGCCTTGTTATTGGAGGGCAACTGACCATCGGCAATGGCAAAGGCGATGGTTCGGATATGGTCGGCCACCACCCGCATGGCCACATCGCTTTTATCGTGATGACCATAGCTTACACCTGTCAGGGCAGCTATCTGCTGAATGATGGGCTGAAAAATGTCGGTATCGTAATTGCTGCTTTTATTCTGCAATACACGGCACAGGCGCTCAAAGCCCATGCCCGTATCCACATGTTTATGAGGCAATACGCTCAACTCACCATTGGCCTTCCGGTTGTACTGAATAAACACCAAATTCCAAATCTCTATCACTTCGGGATGATCGGCATTGATTAACCTGGCTCCTGCCACCTGTGCCCGGGAACTTTCGTCGCGCAGGTCGATGTGAATCTCCGAGCAGGGGCCACAAGGGCCGGTCTCCCCCATCTCCCAAAAATTATCTTTTTTACTGCCATCCAGGATATGTTCCGCGGGCAAGTGCTTTGCCCAGGCGTCAAACGCCTCGGAGTCTCTTTCCACGCCGTCCTGCGCATCTCCTTCAAAAATGGTGGCATAGAGCTTTCCCGGGTCGATACCCAGTTCGGCTGTTAAAAATTCCCAGGCCCAATCTATGGCTTCTGCTTTAAAGTAATCACCAAACGACCAGTTACCCAGCATCTCGAACATGGTATGATGATAGGTGTCGTGCCCAACCTCTTCCAGGTCGTTGTGCTTACCCGAAACACGCAAACATTTTTGCGAGTTAACCACCCGCTTATGAGCCGGAGAACTATTGCCCAAAAAAATATCTTTAAACTGATTCATTCCTGCATTGACAAACATCAGAGTGGGGTCGTTTTTCACCACCATAGGAGCCGAAGGAACAATATGATGACCTTTCGATTCAAAAAATTTCAGGAAATGCTCCCGTACTTGTGCTGCTCTCATAAATTATGTTAGTTATCAACTATGGTATTCTATTAAAAAAACTTTAACCAAAAACAATAAACCTTTTTCACCTATCCCCGTATACCCATTACTGTGAGTTGTCGCTCCCTGTTTTATCCATTCAGGAAGGAAATAAAAACGTTCAATGGCATTTAATGTATAATATCCTGAATGTCAGGACATTACACGCACAGGACATAGGATTACATCTCTTTGTATCCGGCAAAATTAGATTAATCGCCTAATTAAAGAGGTATGAAAGACATTTTTTTCTATTTTTGGGCAACAAATTCCAACCGTATGTCAAAAGTCAAATACCGCTACAATCCCGAAACTTTAAGTTACGACCGAATTGATACCGGTTACAGGTATTATCTCACACGCATTTTCACCTACTCGGTGTTCAGCGGCGTTTTAGGTGTGGTCTATTTTTTAGGATACACCTATCTTCTCGACAGCCCCCGCGAAAAAAGATTGGAACGGGAAAACTCAAGGCTGGTTTCGCAGTACGTTATTATGGATAAAAAGCTGGATCAGGTGCAAACAGTTCTGGACGATATTCAGCAGCGCGACGAAAACATCTACCGCGTTATTTATCAGGCCGACTCTATCCCCAACTCCATCCGCAGAGCCGGTTTTGGCGGAGTAAATCGCTACAACCATCTCGAGAATCTTGACAATGCAGAGCTGGTGATCAACACCGGTCAAAAGCTTGATGCGGCTATGAAACAATTGTATGTGCAGTCCAAATCGTTTGATGAAATTATTGATCTTACCCTTCGTAAAGAGGAGATGCTACGATGCACACCAGCTGTGCAACCCATATCCAATAAAGACCTTAAAAGAACGGCTTCGGGCTGGGGATGGCGCATCGATCCCATTTACAAGGTGAAGAAATTTCACGAAGGGATGGATTTTACGGCACCCATAGGCACCGAAATATATGCCACAGGGGACGGTAAGGTAAAAAGAGTGATACGGTCGCACGGCGGCTATGGCAATCATATTGAAATCGACCACGGCTTTGGTTACTGTACCTTATATGCCCATATGAACGATTTTAATGTTAAAACGGGTCAGAAAGTTAACCGGGGCGATGTGATCGGTTTCGTAGGGAATTCCGGCAAATCCACCGGCCCTCACCTTCACTACGAGGTGCGCATTAAAGATCGCGCGGTGGACCCAAGCCACTACTACTTCCAGGACCTCACCCCCGACCAGTATGAAAAAATGATTCAGATATCCAGCAACAGCAACCAGACATTTGATTAGAAACATTTGGGGCCAGATTTCATTTATTTTGGTTATATTTGAAGGATAAAACAAAGTAATAACATGCCCATTGTTCAACCTCCTGGCATCTATCCAATGCCCATTGCCATCCCCGACTCCTTGCACCACTATCACATCCTCATTAAATAACATTAAGCAGAGATGCCTTACAAAGAACCCAAGATTGAAAAACTCTACTACACCATTGGTGAGGTAGCTGCCATGTTTAATGTAAACACCTCTTTAATACGATTCTGGGAAAAGGAGTTCGACATCATCAAACCCCGTAAAAACAAAAAAGGCAACCGCCTTTTTACCCCCGCCGACATAGAGAATTTTCACCTCATCTTTTACCTGGTAAAAGAGAAAGGCATGACCCTTAAAGGCGCTCAAAAAAAACTGCGCGAAAACAAAGAGGGTACCGAAAATAACTTCGAGGTCATTAAAAAGTTACAGGATATTCGTAAGCTGCTGGTGGAGGTGAGGGAGAGTTTGTGAGAAGAAGGTGAACGGTGAAAGGTGAAAGGTGAAAGGTAAAAGGTGAAAGCCAGGTACGGAACGGTTCTGTATAACGGTTTATTAAATCAGAACCGTTCCTTAACGTGGCGCGTAAAGGGTAAAAGGTGATCGGTGATCGGTGAACGGTAAAAGGTAAAAGATGAAAGGTGAATGGTGAAAAGTAAAAGGTGAAAGGTGAAAAGTAAAAGGTAAAGAGTTGTGCCGTCCTAATATAGGTTGACTTTTTGAATTACAAATTACTTGGCGCTCGTTAAAAAAAAAGAACGCCTTGCTTGACATTTTGATCCACTTTCTTATCTTGTTCCGAATATATGTT
>JACDJC010003075.1_pt1 | contig 12422 bp, 9 predicted proteins | sample 7454191 | NCBI WGS metagenome assembly JACDJC01 (sample SAMN14253291, study PRJNA609438) | sludge metagenome | isolation source: sludge after 25d culture with pyrite and EDTA | collected 2018-12-20 | reverse complement strand
GTGGTCGTCAAGCTCGACGGCCTGGCAGCCGGCAAGGGCGTCATCGTGCCCGAAGGCCCAGATCTCCACGCCGCGACCGAAGCCGCCATTCGCGAACTGGTGGCACAGGGGCCGATCGTGCTCGAGGAGCGGCTCAGTGGCCCAGAGTGCAGCCTGATGGCGTTGTGCGACGGCACAGTCGCTCGTCCGCTCCCTGTGGCGCAGGATCACAAGCGCATCGGCGAAGGCGACACCGGCGCCAACACCGGCGGCATGGGCGCCTACGCTCCCGCGCCGATTCCGTACGACCCCGATGACCTCACCGCCATGTTCATCCAGCCGGTCATCGACTTCCTGATGGACGAAGGTGCGCCCTACATCGGTGTGCTCTACGCGGGCCTCATGCTGACACCCGACGGCCCCAAGCTGCTGGAGTACAACTGCCGCTTCGGCGATCCGGAGGCGCAGGCCGTGCTGCCGCTGCTCACCGACGACCTGGCAGCGCTCGCACTCGCCTGCTGCAACGGCGAGCTGGGCGATCGACGCATCAACTCCCAGGGTGCGGCCTGCACCATCGTGGCCGCGGCGGCCGGCTATCCCGCCGCCGTGGAGGCCGGGGCGGTCATCGACTTCGGCGACGAAACCACCGACGCCCTGCTCTTCCATGCCGGCACGGATGGCGTCGAGGTCACCGGCGGGCGCGTCCTGGCGGTCACCGGGCTGGGAGCCAACCTGGCCGAGGCCCGCAACCACGCCTACGGTCGCATCGCGACGATCCAGTTCGACGGCATGCAGGTGCGCCGCGACATCGGCTGGCGCGCCATCGGCGCCGGCCTCAGCTCGTACGCCGCTGCAGGTGTCGACATCGATGAAGGCACCCGCGCTGTCGACCAGATGAAGGCCGCCGTCGAGCGCACCCACGGCGCCGCCGTGCTCAAGGGCGTCGGCAGCTTCGGCGGGGTGTTCAGCGGGGCCATCTTGAAGGAGATGGACGAGCCACTGCTCGTGGCCAGCACGGATGGCGTCGGCACGAAGGTGGAGCTGGCCGCTCGCCTCGGCCGCTACCGCGGTGTGGGCGCCGACATCGTCAACCACTGCATCGACGACGTGCTGGTGCAGGGCGCTCGGCCGTTGTTCTTCCTCGACTACATCGCGAGCAGCAAGCTCGATGCCGACCAGGTGGCCGAAGTGGTCACCGGCATGGCCGAGGCGTGCGAGGTCGCAGGCTGCGCGCTGCTGGGCGGGGAGACCGCCGAAATGCCTGGGGTCTACGCTCCCGGCGCGTTCGACATCGCGGGCACGTTGGTCGGCGCGGTCGATCGGGCCAAGCTGCTGCCCAATGCCCCACTCGTCGCCGGCGACGTGCTGCTCGGCGTCGCCTCCAACGGCCCGCACACCAACGGCTACTCGCTGCTGCGCAAGCTGTTCGAGTGGCTGCCGATGGATGCCGTGCCCACCGGATTCGACTGCACCCTCGGCGACGCACTGCTCAAGTCGCACCGCAACTACGTGCCGGTGCTCGGAGCCGCCATCGATGGCGGCAAGGTGAAGGCGCTGGCGCACATCACGGGCGGGGGCCTTCCCGAGAACCTGCCGCGAGTGCTGCCCGACGGGATCAACGCTCGTATCCACCTCGGTTCGTGGCCGGTTCCACCACTGTTCCAGCTCGTACGCGAAGTCGCGGTGGGGATGGCCACGCACGAGTTGTACCGAACGCTGAACATGGGTGTCGGCATGGTGGTCGTCTGCGCCGCGGGCGATCTCAGCGAGGTGCAGGCGTCGATCACCGAGCAGACGTGGGTGATCGGCGAGTTGATCACCGCCGCCGACGCAGGCCGAACGGTGGTGCTCCTGTGAAGCGCCGCCTGGTCATCCTGGCCAGCGGCAACGGCTCGAACGCGCAGGCCATCATCGATGCGTGCGCCAGCGGTGAGCTCCCTGCGGAGGTGATGGCAGTCGTCAGCGATCACGGCGAGGCAATGGCGTTGACACGCGCCGACGCGGCTGGTCTCCCCGCCGTGCACATCGGTCGCCGGGCGGGCGAGACGCGGGCCGACTACGACGCGCGGCTGGCCGACATCGTCACCGGCTTCGACCCCGACTGGGTCGTGCTCGCCGGCTGGATGCGCGTCCTCACGTTGAGCTTCCTCGGCTGGTTCCCCGGCATGGTCGTCAACCTGCACCCGGCGCTGCCCGGCCAACTGCCCGGGCTGCACGCCATCGAGCGTGCCTACGAGGAAGCCCGCGCCGGCCGCCGCTCAGGTACCGGCGTGATGGTGCACCTCGTACCCGACGAAGGTGTCGATGTCGGGCCGGTGCTCGCCACCGCGGAGGTGGCCATCTTGCCGGACGACACGCTCGACCAACTCGCACAGCGCATGCATGCGGCCGAGCACCAACTGCTCGTCGACACACTTCGCCGCCTGTGCACGCGTTCACTCACCAATGGAGTCATCACATGATCAACGACGATCTGTTCGACCGTTTCCAGGCACTCACCTTCGACGATGTGGTCATCGTTCCCGGCTACAGCGACGTGCTGCCCGACACCGTCGACACCGCCGCCGTCTTCGCTGCCGACATCACGCTGGCCGTGCCCATCGTGAGCGCAGCGATGGACAAGGTCACCGAAGGTCGCATGGCCATTGCACTCGCCCGTGAGGGCGGCATCGGCGTGATCCACCGCAACATGACCATCGCCGATCAGGCGGCCGAAGTGCAGAAGGTGAAGCGCAGCCAGAGCGGGATGATCAGCGATCCGATCACGCTGCCTCCCAGCGCCACGCTCGCCGATGCGGAAGCGCTGATGCATCAGTTCAAGATCAGCGGCGTGCCCATCACCGACCCGCAGGGCCGACTGGTGGGCATCCTCACCAACCGCGACACCCGCTTCTGCGAGCAGGCCGACTACCGCCGCTCGGTCACCGACTTCATGACCAGCGAGGGGCTCGTCACCGCGAAGGTGGGCACCACCCTCGATGAGGCGCGCAGCATCCTCCAACGCCACCGCATCGAGAAGCTCCCCTTGGTCGATGCAAACCGCAAGTTGGTGGGCTTGATCACGGTGAAGGACATCCTCAAGAACCAGGAGTTCCCCAACGCCACCAGCGACCCCTCGGGTCGGCTGCGCTGCGCCGCCGCCGTCGGTGTCGGCAACGACCTCGAGGAGCGCGTGGAAGCGCTCGTCACCCAAGGCGTCGACGCCGTCGCCCTCGACACCGCTCATGGGCACTCGGCGGGCGTGATCAAGGCGATCGAGCGCATCAAGGCCAACTGGCCGCACCTGCCCGTCGTTGCCGGCAACGTCGTCACCGAGGAAGGCGTGGAGGCGCTGTCGCAGGCCGGCGCCGACGCGGTGAAGGTCGGCGTCGGCGCCGGCTCGATCTGCACCACACGCGTCGTCAGCGGCGCGGGCATGCCGCAGCTCTCCGCCATCTACTTCACGACCCAGTACGCCCGGCGCCACGGCATTCCCGTCATCGCCGACGGCGGCATCACGTACTCCGGCGACATCGTCAAGGCCATCGCCGCGGGGGCCGACTGCGTGATGCTCGGCTCCATCCTGGCAGGCACCGACGAAGCGCCCGGCGAACTCGAACTGTTCGAAGGCCGCCGCTACAAGAGCTACCGCGGCATGGGTTCGATGGGGGCGATGCAGGGGCTCGGTGCCGATCGCTATGCCAGCGGCCAAACTGACAAGAGCCAGGTGGCCGGCCAGTCGCGCAAGCTGGTGCCGGAGGGCATCGAGGGTCGAGTGCCATATGCCGGCACCCTGGGCGACGTGGTGTATCAGCTGGCCGGCGGTCTGCGCAGCGGCATGGGCTACGCCGGCGCGGGCACGCTCGACGCGCTACGGAGCTCGGCCCGCTTCATGCGAGTCACCACGGCCGGTCGCAACGAGAGCCACCCACACGACGTCACGATCACCAAGGAAGCGCCCAACTACCAGCGCAGCTGACGAACCGATGACTAGCCGAGCACCGACTGGTCGAGGTTGCGAATGCGGCCGGCCATCGCGGCGAGCAGCTTGTGGGTCAGCGTGGGGATGTCGTCGAGCACAGCCCGGAACTGCCCGCGCCCGATCACCAGCACGCTGCCGTCGCTGATGCACTCCACCGTTGCCGAACGCGGCCCGTCGTCGAGCAGCGCCAACTCGCCGGCGATGTCGCCGGCGTTGAGCTCGGCAACCTTGCGACCATTGCGACGAACGACGAAGGTGCCTTTCAACACGATGAACGCATCGGACCCGCTGTGTCCTTGCTCCATCAGTACCTTGCCCGCGGCAACGTCCACCTCCGACCCGGCAGAGGCGACTTGCTCGAGCTCCTTCTTCGTCAACCCTGCGAACAGGGCAACTCTGCGCAAATGCTCGACGTACACACCCCGATTGGCCATGGGGCGACATGGTAGCCGTCAGCGCGCGCCGGTTCGGGCAGCGTGCTCGCAGCTACGCAAGCTTCTCGACGAACGCTTCCAGCTGGCGAAGGTTGCGGCACTCGAACACGCCGTCGGTGTGGGTGCCGTAGTCGCCGACGATGGAGTCGCCGGTGTTCCAGTAGCTGCGTGGTTCGGGGTTCAGCCAGAACACCTTGCGGGCCTTCTGGCGAATCTCCTTCACCACCCACGCTTGGCTGGCGTGGTAGTTGTTGCGCGCATCGCCCAGCAGCAGCACCGTGGTCTTGGAGTTGATGTCCTTGCCGTAGCGCTCGAAGAACACCTCGAACGCGTGGCCGTAGTCGCTGTGACCATCCACCCACACCACATCGGCCTCTGTGTTCACGCGATGGATGGCGTTCGCGATGTCTTCCTCGCCCTTGAAGTACTCCGTGACCTCGTCGATGCCGTCGATGAACACGAACGACCGAACCTTCGAGAACTGACCCTGCATCGCGTACACCAGCATCAACGTGAAGCGGGCGAACGCAGCGACCGACCCTGAGATGTCGGCGACCACCATCAACTCGGGCTTGGCGGGCCTGGGGTACTTGAACTTCGGTTCGGCGGGCACACCGCCGTAGCTGAGGCTGTGCCGAACGGTGTTGCGGAAGTCGAGCGGGCCCTTGCGCCCGTGGCGACGCTTGCGCGCAAGACGGGCCGCCAGCTTGCGCGTGAGGGGCTGCAGCGCCTTCTTCAAGTTCTGCATCTCGTCGCGCGAGGCGTGCATGAACTCGACGTCTTCGGGCAACGGCTTGCGCAACGTCTTCGCCATCGCCTCGGCGCCACGGTCGGCGACGAGCCGCCGGCGGATCTCGGCCTCGATCTCCTTCTTGAACTGCTCGATGCGATCGTTGTACTCGTCGTGCTCGAGCCGCTCCTCCAGCGGGGTGAGCTCGCCACCGACCTGGTCGCGGCTGGCTTCCATCAGCTTCTCGAGCATGCCTTCGAGGTCGAGGTTGCGCAGCGTGCGATAGAGGTAGTACGTGCCGCCGACCGGGCGGCCGGGCTCCATGCCTGCGAAGCGCTGCACCGCCTGCTTGGCCAGTGCCCGCATCATCGCCTGGTCGCCGTTCATCAGCGCAGCCATCAGCATCTGCGCGATCTCTTCCGGCGTCAGGTTGTCCATGCTGCCGCCCTGGGTGCCCTTGCCGTCACCTTGGCGCATCTGCTCTTGCATCTCGCGCCACATCTCATCGAGATCCGTGTCGCCGTCAGCGATCTTGTACTCCGGCCCGCGCATGCTGAAGTACACCTCGAACACGGTCTCGAAGGCCCGCCAGTGAGCGTTGTTCTTCACCATCGTGGCCGCCAACGCATACTTGAACGCGTCGCGATCCTCGATGGGGATGTGCTGCACCGCCTCCATCGCGTCGAGGTTCTCGGTGAGGCTCACCGGCAACCCGGCGTTGCGCAGTTCGACGACGAACCCGGCCAGCAGATCAAGCATCGGAACGCGCCCCTTCACAGCTTTGTGTCAAGAACCCGGGTTCACAGCACCTGGTCACAGCCCGACAGCCTTGACGTAAAGGCTATTTGTCGATGGACAGCTCTTTGGCTGCCTTGGCGATGTCGGTCTGGTACTTGAGCAGGATGTGCAGCGTGTCTTTTGCCTGCTGTGCATCGATGCTCTCGATGCCCAGCAACACCAGCGTGCGCGCCCAGTCGATGGTCTCGCTGACGCTGGGCGACTTCTTCAGGTCGAGCTGACGGATGCTGCGCACGATGCGGGCGATCTGATCGGCCAGGTTCTCGGACACGCCCGGAACCTTGGTGAGCACGATCTCCTTCTCGCGTTCCATGTCGGGGTAGTCGACGTGGAGGAAGAGGCAGCGACGCTTGAGCGCCTCGCTGAGCTCGCGGGTGTTGTTGGAGGTGAGGAACACCAGCGGGATCTGCTTGGCGGTGATGGTGCCCAGCTCAGGGATGGACACCTGGTACTCGGAGAGGATCTCGAGCAGCAGTGCTTCGGTCTCCACCTCGACACGGTCGACCTCGTCGATCAGCAACACGACGGGATCCTCGGCGGTGATGGCCTCGAGCAGCGGTCGGGTGAGCAGGAAGTCGGTGCCGAAGATGTCGTCGTGGATGTCGCTCCACGAGTCGCTGTTGCGGTCGGCCTGGATGCGCAGCAACTGCTTCTTGTAGTTCCACTCGTAGAGGGCTTTGCTCTCGTCGAGACCCTCGTAGCACTGCAGGCGGATGAGCCGCGCATTGGTCATGTCGGCGATGCTCTTCGCCAGCTGGGTCTTGCCGGTACCGGCAGGCCCTTCCACCAGCACGGGCTTGCCGAGGCGGTCGGCCAGGAATGCGACACCGGCGATGCCGTCGTCGGCCAGGTAGTTGACGCTCTTGAGGCCGTCACGGACCTCCTGAACGCTCTCGAAACGATGTGCCATACCAGCACCCTACTGACGACCTTGACCGCCCGGTCAATCAGAGGAGAAATCGGCTGCCGGAACGAATCGCACCGACGGATGAGCCACGCCACCGGCGAGCCACCATGGCACCGTTAGGCTCGCACGCCATGAGGCGACGACCGGTCGACGGCAGGCAGCAGCAGGCGCTTCGATGACTGCTGCGGCGCTGCTGGCCGACGCGGTCGGCACGTTCTGCGCACAGATCGGCGAGCAGCTGGCCGCGCTCAGCAACAAGCCCGCTGTCGGCTTCCTTGCCGATGTTGCCAACGAAGCCTCCAACATCGTCGGCGGCGTGCTCGCTGCCGATGGCCGCTGCACCGACGGCGAGCTCGACGCGTACCTCGACGTCATCGGGCCGTTGCTGCAGCCCCCGCTGGTGGTGTCCAACATGGCCGCCCGCGAGCTGCAGCTGTTCGGCGACACGACCGAGCAGCTGTCGCGCCCGAGCGTGCTGTTCGACCTGTTGTGCCGCGCCGATGCACAACGGGGCTCGCAGCGCAGCCACCTCTACTACGAGCATGCGTTGCGGCTCGCGCACGTCGCTGCCGCGCTCGACCTCGTGCCGTCGGCCAGCGAGCTCACCGCCATCGACGGCTTTCGGTCTGCGATGCTGCAGCACCTCGACTCCTTCGGCATCGCTCGGCCCGGCCGGCCGGCTGTCACGGCGGCGCCACTCCCGTCGTCCACCACCCCTGCAGCATCGTCGGTCGCCCCGACACCGACACCGACACCTGCACCGGCACCGGCACCGGCTCGCTCACTCACCGATTTGCTGGCCGAGCTCGACCGACTCGTCGGCCTGGCCAACGTGAAGGCCGAGGTGCGACGCCTCAGCAGCTTGTTGCAGGTGCAGCAGCTTCGCACCGAACGCGGAATGCCGGTGATCGAGACCAGTCACCACCTCGTCTTCACCGGCAATCCCGGCACCGGCAAGACCACCGTCGCCCGGCTGCTCTCGCAGATCTACCACGCCGTCGGAGTCGTCTCGAAGGGCCACCTGGTGGAGACCGATCGCGGCAAGCTGGTCGCGGGTTTCGTCGGCCAGACAGCGCTGAAGACTCAGGCTGCACTCGATTCGTCATTGGGGGGCATGCTGCTCATCGACGAGGCGTACGCCTTGGCACGCGGCGGCGAGAACGACTTCGGTCTGGAAGCGATCGACACGCTCGTCAAGTTCATGGAAGACCACCGCGACGACATCGCCATCGTCGCTGCCGGCTACCCCACGGAGATGGCCGACTTCATCGACACCAACCCCGGCCTGAAGAGCCGGTTCACCCGCACCATCAGCTTTCCGGACTACACCGAGGACGAGCTGGTGCACATCTTCCTGCAGCTCGGCGACAGGCACCGGTACCAGCTCACCGACGACGCCCTGCTGCGCGTGCGGCACTACATCACTGCCGAGCCACGCACCAGAGGTTTCGGCAACGCCCGCTTCGTGCGCAACCTGTTCGAGACCGCGATCGCGCACCAGGCGATGCGCCTGGCACCACTCGGCGACCCCAGCGACGAGCACCTCGTCACGCTGACAGCCGACGACATCGCCCCTGTCGACGCGTAGCCCTGAGGTACCCTCTCGCTCATGACTCCCATCGTCGTCGGCCTGGTGGTGCTCGCCGGCGCCGTGGCCGCGTTCCTGGTTCGCGCTCGCCTGCGGCACCGCGCACCACGACCGATGTCCATCGACCCGTTCACCCTCAGCGAGCCGTGGCGCCGCCATGTGGCGGCCGCACAGACCACGCAGCGCCGCTACCTGCAGATCGCCGGCAGCGCCGCCGACGGCCCGCTGCGCGATCGCCTCCGCGAGATCGGTGCGCAGGTGCAGCATGCAGTCGAGGAGTGCTTCGCCATCGCGCGCCGCGGCGACGCTCTCGATGACGCGCTCGCTCGGTTCGACACCGGCTCGTTGAACCGTCAGCTCGCCAGCGCCACCGACGAGGCCACGCGCACCTCTGTGCAGGCCCAGCTGCAGTCCGCGGCCCGCATACGCGCCACACGCGACGACACGGATTCGCGCCTGCGCCTGCTCACCACTCGCATGGGCGAGCTGGTTGCGCAAGCAGCGGAGGTGAGCGTCGGCACCGATTCCACCGACCAGCTCGGCACCGGCGTCGACGACGTGGTGACCCAGCTGGAGGCGTTGCGGCTGGCGCTCAACGACATCAACAGCACGGGTCGGCCCGCCACCTCGCCGTGAGCAGCCTGCTGAAATCGAACGTCGCAGTTGCGTCGGGCACTGCGATGTCACGGCTCACCGGCCTGCTGCGGGTGATGGCCTTCGGGTACGTCTTGGGCAAGTCGTCGCTCACCGATGCCTACAACCAGGCCAACGCCAGCCCCAACCTGATCTACGAACTGGCGCTGGGTGGCGTGCTCTCGGCCACGCTGGTACCGCTGATCACGCGCCTGCACCACGAGCGCGACGAGGAGGGCGAGGTCGCAGTGCGGTCCGTCGCCATCGTCGTGCTGGCCGCGCTCACGGTGATCGCGGTCGCGGCCGCGCCACTCGTGTTCCGTCTCTATGCCTCGGGGATCTCGAGCGATGTCGACTACGACCTGTACCTGGAAGTCGGGGCAACCCTCGCCGCGTTCTTCCTCGTGCAGATCTTCTTCTACGGCCTCAACGCGCTCGCCGCCGCCGAACTGCAGGCACGCAACCGCTTCTTCGTGGCCGCGTGGGCCCCGGCGCTCTCCAACGTGGTCGTCATCGGCACGTTGCTGCTGGTTCCCGGCATCACTGACGACCAACCGGCCGAGCTGGGCGACGTGCTCACCAACTCGTCGCTGCGCCTCACGCTCGGGCTCGGCGCCACCGTCGGCATCGCGGTCATGGCACTCACGCTGTTGCCACCGTTGCGGCGTGCCAAGGTTCCGCTGGCCTTCCGTCCCGACTTCCGACACCCCGCCGTGCGCCAGCTGCGCCGGCTCAGCGGTTGGGCACTCGGCTACGTGCTGGCCAACCAGGTCGCCATCGTCGTCGTGCAGAACCTGCTGGTGCGCAGTGGTGAAGGCAACCAGACGTCGTACTTCAACGCATACACGTTCTTCGTGCTGCCGCATGGCCTGCTGGCCATGTCGATCGCCACCACCTTCCTGCCGGAGATGTCGCGGGCGGTGACCGACAAGGACCGGCCACGGTTCATCGCCCGCTCGAGCCTCGGCATCCGATTGGTGGCGTTGCTCACCGTGCCCGCAGGGTTCGGGTTGTTCGTGCTCCGCCGACCGGTCATCGGCCTCGCGCTGCAGCACGGCGAGTTCACCGCCGACGACGCCCTGCTGGCCAGTCGCGCCCTCGCCGGCTTCGCGCTCGGGCTCGGCGCCTTCTCCGTCTACCTGTTCGTGCTGCGCGCGTTCTACGCGCACCAGGACGCCCGCACGCCATGCCTCGTCAACGTCGTCGAGAACGCTCTCAACATCGCGCTCGCGTTCGTGCTCTACGACCGGTTCGGGGTCATCGGCATCAGCGCCTCCTTCGCCATCGCGTACACCGTCTCGGCGTTGTGGGCGCTGCAGATCCTCTCCTACAAGGTGCCCGGGTTCGCGCTGCGAGGCACGCTGACCGGCATCTTGCGCATCGTGCTCGCCGCCGTCGTGATGGCGGAGGCCGTCTGGGCTGTCACACAGTTGATGGGCGCCAACGCCGGTGCCGGCGCGGCTCTGAGGGTGGTGGTCGGGGGCGTCGTGGGCGTCGGGGTGTACCTGAGCGTGCTGCTCATCCTGCAGGCACCCGAGATCGAAGAACTGCGCACACGGTTCCGGCCATCGCCGCCGTTGCCGTCAGGACAGGCGACGGCGGGGCAGTAAGCTGCCTCGCATGTTCAAGTTGTTCAAGAAGTGGTGGAAGTACCTCGGCGCGAAGTTCAACAGCGACTTCGACAAGAACGCGGATCCGGCAGTGCAGCTCGAGCAAGCGCTGCGTGAGGCTCAAGACCAGCACCGACGGCTCAAGGAGCAGGCGGCCAACGTGATCGCCGGCCAGAAGCAGGCCGAGCTGCGCCTCAACGCCAAGATGACCGAGCTGGAGAAGCTCAACGCCACGGCGCGCCAGGCGCTCATCATGGCCGCCGACGCAGACAAGGGCGGCGACGCCGCCAAGGCCACTCAGTACAACACTGCGGCCGAGGGCATCGCCAACCAGCTCATCCAGGTCGAGCGCGACGTGGAAGGCCTGAAGGCGATGGTCATCGACTCCACCCAGGCGGCCGATCAGGCCAAGGCCGCCGTGCAGCAGAACGGTCGTCTGCTGCAGCAGAAGCTCTCCGAGAAGCAGAAGCTGCTGTCGCAGCTCGACCAGGCCAAGATGCAAGAGCAGATGAACTCGGCGATGGCTCAACTGCAGGAGACCGTGGGCGACGATGTGCCCACGCTCAACGAGGTGCAGCAGAAGATCGAGGCTCGCTACACCAAGGCCAAGGCCCACAGCGAGCTGCAGGAGTCCACGGTGGAGAGCAGCATCCTCGAGATCGAGCACGCAACCGCCAACGTGGAGGCGCAGAGCCGGCTCAGCCAGTTGCGTTCGGAGCTCGGCCTCGAGAGCGCCACCGCAGCACCTGCCGTCGAGCAGCCCAAGCCCGCCGAGGGCTGACCATCTCGTTCCCGGTGCGGGCGGAGTTGCGCGCACCGGCCGAAGAGCGGCCCGAGCGGCTAGATCAGCACCAGCAGATCGTCGCGATGGATGGCCTCGTGGGCGACATCGGCCGGCAGGTCGGTGGTGCGCTTGCCACGTACCGCACGCAGCACATCGGCATCGCACAGCGCGATGCCGCGGGCCACCACCAGGCCTGACGCATCGCGAACTTCCACCACGTCACCTTCGACGAACTCGCCCAGCACCTCGGTGATGCCAGCGGGCAGCAGCGACGTGCCCCGCTCGACCAACGCCCGGCGGGCGCCGTCGTCGACCACCAACGCACCTTCCACATTGGTGGCGAAGCCGATCCACAGCTTGCGCGCCGGCAGGTTGCGACTGCTGGGCAGGAACGTGGTGCCCACACCGACGCCGTTGACCGCATCGACCAGCACGCCCGGCTGGGCCGCCTTGGCGATGACCGCGCGCACGCCCGACCACGACGCCATACGGGCGGCCGACAGCTTCGATGCCATCCCGCCACTGCCACGGCTGCTGCCCGACGCGGTGGCTGCGACCGACAGCAGTGGGTCGTCGGCGGCCACGACCTCCACCAACCGGGCACTGAGGTCGGCTCGGGGGTCGGCCGTGTACAGCCCGGGAGTGTCGGTGAGCAGCACCAACACGTCGGCGGCGACGTTGTGCGCCACCAGCGCCGCGATGCGATCGTTGTCGCCGTAGCGGATCTCGTCACTGGCGATTGCGTCGTTCTCGTTGACGATCGGGATGCAACCCAGCTCGAGCAGCCGCACCAGCGTTTGCCGGGCGTGCAGGTACTGCCGGCGGTCGACGAAGTCGTGCGGCACCAGCAGCACCTGCGCCGCCACCAGGGAGTGGCGGCCCAATGACCGGTTGTAGTGCTCCATCAACCTGCTCTGCCCAGCGGCGGAGATGGCCTGCAGCGTGACGACGTCGGTGGGGCGGGTGGCCAGCCCCAACGCCGCGACGCCAGCGGAGAC
>JACDJC010003074.1_pt1 | contig 12430 bp, 11 predicted proteins | sample 7454191 | NCBI WGS metagenome assembly JACDJC01 (sample SAMN14253291, study PRJNA609438) | sludge metagenome | isolation source: sludge after 25d culture with pyrite and EDTA | collected 2018-12-20 | reverse complement strand
GCAGCAGCTGGCGTTGACAGCGCAGCTGAAGAAGGCCGAGGAAGATCGCAAGGCCAAGATCGCTGCGCTGCAGCAGGCCAAGCTGAAACAAGCGGCCGATCTGCAGGCCGCAGCCGAGGCCCAGCGCGCCGCAGCAGCCCAGGCCTCCTCAGGTGGCGGTGGCGGTGGAGGCGGCGGTAGCTCGGCGCCTTCGGGAGGCGGCGGCGCGCCGGTGGGTATCAGCGGCAGCGGCAGCATCGTCAGCGTCGGTGGCATCCGGGTGCACAGCTCGATCGCCGGCAACCTTTCCAACATGCTCGGTGCGGCGCAAGCTGCCGGCCTCAACCTCGGCGGCGGCGGGTTCCGCGACCCGTCCGATCAGGTCCGTGTTCGCCGCAGCAACTGCGGTTCGTCCAGCTACTCGATCTACCAGGCCCCGGCGTCGTCGTGCAGCCCACCGACCGCTCGTCCGGGTTCATCCCAGCACGAGCAGGGCCTGGCCATCGACTTCACGATGGGCGGCTCGGCGCTGAGCTCTGGAAGCTCCGCATACAACTGGCTGAAGGCCAACGCCGCCCAATACGGGTTCCACAATCTCCCCGGTGAACCCTGGCACTGGTCTACCAGTGGGCGGTAGGCCGCTGTAGCTGGGGAGGGTGCGCAGTGGCGACTTGTCAGGTCGAGAGCGTCAGCGGGTTTCGGATACCACCCGTGAGGTGTCCGGTCGGCGACCACATCGTGGACGTCTCGCCGGCAGGCTCAGCATTGGGGCCGGCGCGTGTGGCGCGCTGATCGGACGGAGTGCCACCGGGACGTCATGGGGATCGGTCAGTTGGCGGTGGTCGAGGCCACGGCCTCGGCGAAGCGCTCCTCGGCCGGTGGACCGTCGGCGGGCATGGTGAGCAGCTCCACACCGGTCTCGGTGACCACCATCGTGTGCTCGAACTGGGCCGTGCGCTGGCCGCTGACGGTGAGGGCCGTCCAATCGTCGTCCCACATCCACACCTCGGCCGGGCCCACCGTGATCATCGGCTCGATCGTGAACGTCATGCCAGGCTCGAGCACGGTGGTCGCCCGCGGGTCGAAGTAGTGGGGGATCTGCAGGCTGGTGTGGAATTGGTCGCCGATGCCGTGGCCGATGAACTCCCGCACGATGCCGAACCGGCCGCCGTGGCGATCGACCTCGGCCTCGATTGCCCTACCGATGTCCTGAACCCTGGCGCCAGGGGCGACCGCTCCGATGCCGGCGTGCATTGCGGCGCGGGTGACCCGCACCAGTCGTCGGCTCTCCTCGTCGACGTCGCCGACCAACACGGTGCAGCTGGTGTCGCCGTGGACCCCATCGTGAAACACGGTGATGTCGATGTTGATGATGTCGCCGTCGGTGAGGCGCCGGCTGTCGGGGATGCCGTGGCAGATGACCTCGTTGACCGAGGTGCACAGTGACTTGGGAAAGCCCCGATAATTGAGCGGGCTGGGGTAGCTGTCCCGTGCAACGGCTGCCTCGTGACCGATCCGATCGAGCTCGTCGGTGGTGATGCCCACCTCGACGGCTGCGCAGACCTCGTTGAGCACCTCGGCGGCCAAGCGGCCCGACACCCTCATGCGAGCCAGCTCGTCCTCGGTTCGCACCGCACGGCTGGTGCGCGACGACGGTTCGCCGTCGAGGGCGTACTCGGGGCGGCCGATGCCGGTTGGAACGGAGCGGCGGGGGCTGATCAGCCCGGCTTCGATCGGGCCGGAGGGCGGAGGGGTGGAGATGCGTCGCACGCGACGTCGCTTGCGTTTCACCATCTCCTCAGTGTGTCACGCGACGCCTCGAGCGTCGTCTCGGGCGAGGGGCCTCGCCCGGCGTCGATCGCATGGCGCCACGGCCCAGCCGCTGGGGACGGTCAGTCGCCGCTGGAGGCGCCGGCGGTCGACTTGGCCGGTGACTTCGAGGCGGAGTCACCCGAGCCCGAGCTCGAACCGGAGGAGCCCGAATCCGAGGAGCTCGAATCCGAGGAGCCCGAGGAGTCGGAACCGGAGGACTCGGATTTCTTCTGCTTGGCCGAGTCGGTGCTCGACGAGGTCGATGTCGACGACGAGCCGGAGCCACCGCTTCTGCTGTCGGTCTTGTAGAACCCGGAGCCCTTGAACGAGATGCCGGGGGTGGAGAAGATCTTGCGCAGGCTGCCCTTGCAGTGGGGGCACTCGGTCAGCGCATCGTCGGTGAAGGCCTGGCGCACTTCCAACGCCTCGCCGCAGTCCCGGCATCGGTATTCATAGATTGGCATCAGGACTCCAAGAAGTGGTTGGCACTCGTCAACGTCGAGTGCCAACGATACCGGGCGCAGGATCGTTTCCCAAAGCGGCCCCGTAGGCTACGGACCATGAATCCCGATGTCGTGAACAGCTCCGATGGAACACCACCGCCCAGCGCCGCCAAACGCGTGACCAAGGCCGTGATCCCGGCGGCCGGTTTGGGCACGCGCTTTCTTCCCGCCACCAAGGCACAGCCCAAGGAGATGTTGCCGGTTGTCGATCGGCCGGCCATCCAATACGTGGTCGAGGAGGCGGTGGCCGCCGGCATCGACGACATTTTGATCATCACCGGTCGCAACAAGCGCAGCCTGGAGGACCACTTCGACCGCAACTTCGAACTGGAGTATCTCCTCGAGTCGAAGGGGAAGATGGAGGAGCTGAGCGAGGTGGTCGAGCTTGCCGACCTCGCCGACATCCACTTTGTGCGCCAGGGTGAACCCCTCGGCCTGGGCCACGCCGTGTCGGTCGCCCGCAAGCACATCGGCGACAACCCGTTCGTTGTCATGCTCGGCGACGACATCATGACGCATCGACCCCCGCTGATCTCCGAAATGATGGATCTGCACGGGCGAACCGGTGGCTCGGTCATCGCGTTGAAAGAGGTCCCTCATGAGGAGATCTCGCTGTACGGATGCGCCGAGCCCGGCGAGCGCGACGGCGACGTCGTCGAGTTTCGGGGCGTGGTCGAGAAACCGGCGCCCGAGGATGCCCCGTCAAACCTGGCGGTCGTCGGCCGTTACCTGTTCACCCCCCGGATCTTCGAGTTTCTCGAGGACGCACAACCGGGTGTCGGGGGCGAGATCCAGCTGACCGATGCGATGGACAAGCTGTTGGCGGTCGAGCCGATGCACGGCCTGATCTTCGAATCGGGGCGCTACGACATCGGCCAGAAGATCGACTTCCTGCGGGCCACGGTCGAGATGACCCTCGAGCGGGACGATCTCGGCCCGGAGTTCGCCTCGTTTCTCGCCCGGTTGGTTGCCGAGCGGGGCCTGACGTGACCCCACTCGACGAGGCGCGCTCGTTCGTTGTTGGCCTGGGGTCGAAGCTCGGGAGCGTCGAGGTGCCCGTCGCCGACGCCGACGGCCTGGTGCTCGCCGAGGACGTGGTCGCAACAGAACCCGTCCCCGGCGACGACAACGCGGCGATGGACGGCTGGGGCCTGCGATCGGCCGATGCCACCGAACCGGGCGCGACCCTGCGGGTCGTCGGACGCCAGATGGCCGGCCTGGCCGACCCGGGCCTGACGGTCGGCCCAGGCGAGGCGGTGCGCATCATGACCGGGGCGCCCATTCCGGCCGGGGTCGATGCGGTGGAGATGGTGGAGCGGACCTCGGTGAGCGACGGAAACGACCGGAACGAAGCGGTCACCTTTGAGCTCTCCGTGCCGGTCGGGCAGTTCATCCGACGGGCCGGCGAGGATGTGTCGCCCGGCCAGCGTGTGCTGCCCGCCGGGACCCGGCTCACCCCCGCCGCCATCGGGGTGGCGGTCTCGGTCGGCCGTCGGCGGGTGACGGTCGTCCGACGCCCCCGGGTCGGTGTCGTGTCGACCGGCGACGAGCTGGTGACCGAGGACCGGCCGCTGCGGACGGGCGAGCTGCGCGACTCGAACCGCCCGGGGTTGTTGGCAGCGGTGGCCCGGATGGGCGCGGAGGCGGTCGATCTGGGACGGGTGCCCGACGACGAGGCGTTGATCGAGGCAGCACTGCTGCGAGGGGCCGAGGACTGCGACCTCGTCCTCAGCTCCGGCGGGGTGTCGATGGGGGATGCCGACCTGGTCAAGGTGATCCTCGCTCGACTCGGCGACATGCGCTGGATGCAGGTGGCGATCAAGCCGGCCAAGCCACTGGCCGCCGGCACGGTTGGATCGACCCCGGTGGTGGGCCTGCCGGGCAACCCGGTGTCGTCGCACGTGTCCTTCATGTTGTTCGCCGCCCCGTTGATCGCCCGCTTGGCCGGTCGAAACGATCCGATCCTGCGGCTGCGGGCGACGCTGGTCGACGGGCTGGCCGGTCGACCGGCCGCCGAGGTGAATGGCCGGGTGGACGAGCGCACCCACTTCACCAGGGTGCTGGTCGAGTCGGACGATGAGGGCGTCTGGACCGCCCGGTCGGCGGGAGGGCAGGGCAGCCATCAACTGTCGACGATGGCGCTGGCCAATGGACTGGCGACCCAACCGGGCGGGGTGGCGATCGAGCCCGGCGCCGAGGCGACCATCCTGATGTTGCCGTGAGGAAGCGAGCCGGGAACTCCGGCATAGGGTGGACGCCGTGCAACAGCTGAGCGACACCTTCGGGCGGGTCCACCGCGACCTGCGTATCTCGGTGACCGATCGCTGCAACTTTCGCTGTACCTACTGCATGCCCGCCGAAGGGATGGAGTGGTTGCCTCGCGGTGAGGTGCTGAGCTTCGAGGAGATCGAGCGCCTGGCGTCGCTGCTCGTCCAGCGCTACGGGTTTGACTCGATCCGGTTGACCGGCGGCGAGCCGACCGTGCGGGCCCACCTGCCCCGGTTGGTCGAACGGCTGTCCCGCCTCGGCGTCGACCTGTCGCTGACGACCAACGGCGCCACCCTGTCGCTGCTCGCATCGGCGCTGGCCGACGCCGGACTGGCCCGGATCAACGTCTCGCTCGACACGCTGCGCAGCGACCGCTTTGTGGAGATGACCCGCCGCGATTCCTTCGACGCCGTGATCGATGGCATCCGATCGGCCAAGTTGGCGGGGCTCGACCCGGTGAAGATCAACGTGGTGGCGATGGCGGGCGTCAACGACGACGAGCTGGTCGATTTCGCCCGGTTCGGTCGTACCGAGGGGGTGGAGGTGCGGTTCATCGAGTTCATGCCCCTCGATGCTGATGGGGCATGGCAGCGCTCGGCGGTGCTCAGCCAGGCCGACATCGTTGCGCGTATCGACGAGGTGTACCCGTTGGTGGCGATCCCGAAGGGCAACGCTCCGGCCGAGCGCTTTGCGTTCGCCGACGGTGGGGGAGCACCGGGGGGTACCCACATCGGGGTGATCGCCTCGGTCACCCAGCCGTTCTGCGCCACGTGCGACCGAGTGCGCCTCACCGCTGATGGCAAGCTGCGCAACTGCTTGTTCTCGGCCGACGAAACCGACCTTCGAGCGCTGCTGCGCGCCGGCGCCGGCGACGATGAAGTGGCGGCGGCGATCGAGGGGTGCGTCGAGGACAAACGCGCCGGCCATGCGATTGGCCAGGTCAACTTCATCCGGCCGAGTCGATCGATGAGTCAGATCGGCGGGTAACGGCCTGGTACACGACCCTGACGGGCTGAGTATCCTCGCCGCCATGGTCGAACAGCCGCTGACCCATCTCGACCCGTTGGGGCGAGCCCGCATGGTTGACGTCACCCAGAAGGAGGTCTCCGCCCGCCGGGCCACCGCCCGTGGGCGGGTGCTGATGACCCCCGAGACGACCGCGCTGATCGCCCGGGGTGAGGTGTCGAAGGGCGACGTGCTGGCGGTGGCGCGCGTGGCGGGGATCCAGGCGGCGAAGCGGACGAGCGACCTCATCCCGCTGTGCCACCCGGTGGGGATCGGCGGCATCCTGATCAACTTCCGCATCGACGACGCCTGGGTCGAGGTCGAAGCTCGGGTGGAGACCGTCGACCGCACCGGCGTCGAAATGGAAGCGTTAACCGCCGTCTCGGTCGCCTGTTTGACGATCTATGACATGTGTAAATCGGTCGACAGGGCGATGACGCTGGGCGAGATCACCTTGTGGGAGAAGACCGGGGGTCGCTCCGGTGCGTACCGTCGCCAGGGCGACGAGGTTGGCGAGGGGCGCGATGGACCGGGCTCCAGCGGCTCCGCGATCTTTGACCGATGAGAATTTCACGCGTGTAGTTGCGTCATCTTCTCGTCACGTTGCGTGGCGGAACCCGCCGGGTACAAGCGGCGAGCGCATCCGTTTCGTCACCGGCCGAGGCCCTGGTTGCGGGGCATACGCGCGCTGAACGCCCCGAATTCTGAATGAGGTATCCGGTGTAAGTGCCCAGTGTGGGCAAGGAATCTGGGTCGATGTGACCGGTGTCTATGCCAGAGGTCGGCTCATGGCATGTGTGCCCGACTACCCGTAGCCACCCGTATGGCGTACGTGTTACAGTTCGTGGTCGTAAAGCAATGATCCAGATGCCCTGCGAGGCCGGGTCACGCTCCGACACCCCCCGAATGGTGCCGGTATCCACCAACCAGCGCGCCACGGTTTCTACCGTGGACAGAGTCCAGGAGTACATGGATCACGTGAGGAACCCTACGGTGCTGGTGTTGTTGGGATTGGCTGTGGTGTGGGCACTCGTGCTCACCCCGGATCTGGTGCGCATGTATCGCCAGACCACGTCGCGCCGTCCCACCGGTCTGCGGAGCGTGACCCAGCCGGTCTCGCGCCGGTCGTCCTCGGGCACCATGGGCGGTTTTGCTTCGCCGTCGACGCGATCCAGCGGTTCGGCCCTGACATCGATGAGCCGAACCCAGGCCCAGCAGCGGCGGTCGATGGTGTTGTTCGCATTGCTCGTGTTGTGCGTGCTCACCCTGATGGGTGGCGTGCTGATGGGCGGCTCGGTGTGGGGCGTCCACTTGGCTCTCGACGCCGCCCTGGTTGGCTACGTCTACCTGCTCGCCACCCGCGCTCAGAGCGAGCGGGCCTCCAATGCTCAGCGCGCCTCACGCACCGTTCGCCGCCAAGCCGACCAGCAGCGCCCTTCCTACCTGCAGCGACCGGCCGCCCCCGCCCCGATCATGGGTGCCGTCGGAGAGGTGTTCTATCTCGACGACGCCCGGCCTGGTAACGCGGTGGCCGGCTATGTCGACGAGGCCTACCCCGCCGAGCCGGCCGCCTACTACGAGGACGAGTACGCCCCGGTGGCCAACTACGAGGACTACGTCGTCGAGGCGGCCTACTACGACGAGGCCCCTGTCGCTGACGGCTATAACGAGGAGTGGGCAGAGCCGCACCAGCAACTGCCCCGCTCGGTTGGCTGGTAACCACTCCACGACGCATCCCGCTCGGTGCACGAGGGTGGGCTGAAGGTGGTCCGGGCACTGGTCAAGAAGCAGCCTTGAGCCCCTTCGCCGATGGGCGTCGATGCTGTGGGGGCCGATAGTATTGCTGTCCCATCCATGGGGGTGTAGCTCAGTTGGCTAGAGCGCATCGTTCGCAACGATGAGGTCGTGGGTTCGATTCCCATCACCTCCACCATGGCGTTGACCCACTGTGAGCGGGTCGACGCGCAACGGCCCCCAAACACCTCAGTGTTCGGGGCCCGTGACGCGTTTGCGATGCGCCTGCAAGCGGCGCAGCGATCAGGCGGTGGTGAACAGGTTGGGGGCGCGGCCCCGGCTGGCGTGGTTGGGGTCGGCACCCAGCGACTTCACCTTGTTGGACGCCACCAGTTCGTCGACGACCTTTCGCACGGTGCCGATGCTGGCGCCGGTCGTCGACTCAATGTCGTTGTAGGTCCACTCTCCGGATCGACCGAGTACGTGGGTCGACACCGTGGCCGCATTGACCCGCTGGGAACGAACCGTCGGAGCCTTGGCGCTCTTGGCGGCTCGTACATCAAATCCGGCGAGGGACAGCACCTCGGAAGGAACGCCTTGGCGTCGAAACGCGCCGGCGGTGATGTGCTCCGAGTCGGCGAACGCCTTGGCGACCGAAATGAACGATTGAGCGATCGCTTCGCCGTCGGTGCTCTGCGCTCGATCGAGTTCTGATTCCAAGCGAAGTCGCTCGATCTGGTCGTCGGTGCTGCTCAATTGCTCTTGTACTTCGTTGACGCGATCGTGATCGATCACCGAAGACGGGTCGCCGAGGTAGTTGAGGTACCGACGTACCACATCCTCGGGGTTGGATGATTCTGAATTCAATTTCTTTGGAGCCATGCAATCACTCTACGTGCAAGCACCAGAAAATGCATCTTCGCGGTCGTTGGCTGTTGATCACGCACGCAGGCTCCGACCTGGGCTATTCATACATCGAGCCGGGTCGTGGGCTTGGACGACATCCGCCACTCGTCAGTGGGGCTGTGGTTGACTAACGAGCGCTAGGTACGCGGGCGGAACCGCACCACAGAGAGGCGCGCGCCCGTGCTGTTTCCCACCATGAGCTTCGCACTGTTTTTTGTCGTGGTGCTGGGAGTCGCCTGGCGGCTCAACGACCGCCCCCAGGCCTGGAAGCTCTTCATGCTGGGGGCCAGCTACGTCTTCTATGGGGCATGGGACTGGCGCTTTCTCGGCCTGATCATCGGCTCCAGCCTGATCAACGCGTTGGTGGCCAAAGCGATGGAGCCCCGATACGGCGCGGCGCGACGGGCCTGGCTGGTGGTTGGGTTGGCCGCCAACCTGGGCACGTTGGGCTACTTCAAGTACTACGAGTTCTTCAGCGAGTCCCTGGTGCGGATGTTGTCGCCCTTCGGTTTGGAGCCGCACGGGCTGGTCAAATCGGTGGCGCTGCCGGTGGCGATCAGCTTCTTTACGTTCCAGGGGATCAGCTACATCGTCGATGTGTTCAGGGGCGACGAGCGCACCTTTTCGGTACTCGACGTCAGCTTGTATCTGGCGTTCTTTCCGCAGCTGGTGGCGGGCCCGATCGTTCGTACCAGCGAGTTCATGCCGGAGTTGCACCATCGACGAAACCCCGATGGTATCGATGTGGCCCGGGCGGTTCGGCTGATCGGCCGTGGACTGATCAAGAAGGTGGTCATCGCCTCCTTCATGGCCGAACTGGTCGATCCGGTGTTTGCTGCGCCTGGCGGATACACGGCCTTTACCGTTTTTGTGGCCATCCTCGCCTACGCCATCCAGATCTACGCCGACTTCTCGGGCTACACCGACATCGCCATCGGCATCGCTTTGCTGTTGGGGTTTCACTTTCCCGACAACTTCGATCGTCCGTATGCGGCGAGCAGCATTCAGGACTTCTGGCGTCGCTGGCACATGACGTTGTCGCGCTGGCTGCTCGATTACCTCTACATCCCACTCGGCGGAAACCAGGGTGGAGCTGCCCGCCACTACCGCAACCTGATCCTGACGATGGCCCTGGGCGGGCTCTGGCACGGGGCCAGCGGCACCTTCCTGGCGTGGGGGCTCTACCAGGGCGTTGGTTTGGCGGTGGAACGCTGGATGAGCGACCGGCGCAAGGCCGGCGCTCCGGTTTCGGCCGGCATCCGCTCGGCCTGGTTGGAGCGACGTCTTGCGGTCAAGTCGCTGGCCTCCCACAACTCCAACCTCACTGCCACGGACGGCGGGGGCCTGAGCACCGAGGTCGACGAAGGGCAGGCCGTCGCCGGCTCCGGACGCTTTCAAGCCAGCTACGAGACAGCCGGCATGTCGCTGGACCACCTTCGGGAGGCCGCCCGAGCAGACGTCGACCACTCCGAGCGGGATCGCTTCGTCGGCGAACCAGGCGATGATGATCCGTCACCGGCGTCGGCACCCGGCAACCGCTGGTTCCGCCGCCGCCCGACCGGGGAGATTCCCTTCGACGACGAATGGAAACGGCTGCGGGCCGATCTTGAGGACTCTCGGCCGACCCACTCCGGGTGGCCGCTGGCGGTCAAGCGCGTCTTGGTGTTTGCGTTCGTCTGTGTCGGCTGGGTGTTCTTCCGTTCCCCGTCCCTGGGGGACGGTTTTGCGGTGCTCGCTCGTCTGATCACCGGCTGGACCGGCGGTCAGTCGCTGGTGACACCCTTGGCGCTGCTCGTCATCGCCGGGGTGCTCGCCGCCCAGTACCTACCCTCCAAGGTGGGCGACACGCTCGAGGTGGGCTTCTCGCGTTGGACACCGCTGGCCCAGGCGGTCGGCTTTGGGATGCTGCTGGCGTTGATCGACGTACTCGGCCCTCAAGGTGTTGCGCCGTTCATCTACTTTCAGTTCTGAAAGCGGTCGTCGCTCGAAGGCGGGCGTGGCAACAGGACAGCGCTTTCGGTTACGTGACGGTCGGCGCCGGCCGAGGATCGGCAAAGATGGGGTGATGGCACGCATCGCTCAGCCCCTTCGAACGACCGAATCCCCCGACGACGGCATAGGCCGATGACCAGGCTCGGGGATTGGTGGCGGGCCCGCAACGAACCGCCCGAGTTTCCTGACGAGTGGCGCCGGGAGCTGGAGACCTGCCTGGCTCCGTGGGGCGCGCTGAGCGCCGACGAACGGGAACGGCTGGAGCAGCTGGCATTGCAGCTGATCATCAACAAGCGCTGGGAGGCCACCGCCGGGCTGACGATCACCGACGAGATGCAGGTGGTGATCGCCGGGCACGCCGCGCTGCTGGTACTGGAGCTGGGTCTGGAGGCCTACGGCAAGGTTGGATCGATTTTGGTGGCACCACACGAGGTGCGGGTGACCGGCCGAGAGTTCAGCTTCGTGCCAGGCATGTTGAGCGACGGTCCGGTCACCCTGTCGGGGGAGACGAGCGAGCGGGGCCCGGTGATGATCACTTGGAATTCGGCGAGCCGGGAGGCCCGACACCCCGAGCACGGCCACAATGTGGTGTACCACGAGTTCGCCCACAAGCTCGACCTGCTCGACGGTGTGGTCGACGGCACACCGCCGCTGTCGGACCCTTCGATGGTTGAGCGCTGGGTCAAGGTGTTCACCGCCGAGTACGAGGCGGTCGGACGAGGGGAGGGGTCGCACCTGCTGAGGTCCTACGCCTCGGTCAACCCGGGCGAGTTCTTCGCAGTGGTCACCGAGGTCTTCTTCACCCGCGGCGCCGAGCTGGCGGCCGATCGCCCCGACCTGTACGGCCTGCTGCGCGACTTTTATCGTCAAGATCCGGCCGGTCGGGTGCGCGGGCGAACCGTGAACGTTTAGTGTCTGGCGACACGTCGTATCCAGGGGGGTCCCCTTCCCCGGCGTCGTGGTGCGGGAGGACGCTCAGGTGGCCCAGATAGAACTGCTCGATCAGGTACCAGCACCGCTGCTGATGGAAGGGGTGTTCGCCGGTGGCGACCCAGGGCCCATCGCCGCTGCGCTGGCCCAGGTTCCGGAGGTCGCCCGAGTGGCGCTTCCCAATATCGGGGCCTCTTTGGGGGCGGGCAGCACCGGCGCCCGCCTGAAGGAGCTGGCCGTTCTCAGGACCTCCGCTTTGCTGTCGTGCCGTTACTGCGTGGCCGCTCATACCACCGTGGCGCTCGACATCGGTCTGAGCGACGCCGAGGTGCGGGCGCTGCGTGGCGAGACCCCGTGGGTGGACGCCTACGACGACCCGGCTGAGCTGGCACTCCTGGCCTGGATCGACGAGGTGGCCGGCGGGCGGGGTGCGGTGGCGGCCGACATCACGGCGGACGTGAAGGAACACTTCGAGGACTACGAGCTGGTCGAGCTGGCCAACACGATTGGGGTGACGATGATGCTCAACCGATTCTGCACAGCGCTCGACCTACCGGTGAGCGACGAGACGCTGGCGCGCCTGAGCGCCGAAAGCTTCAAGGTGGACCTGTGAGCACGGCGGTCAGCATCGACAGTCGCACCCACGACGGCACCGAACCGGCCGCCGAACACCTGCCGGGGTCGGTCGGCGCCGCCATCGAGTCGGGTGTGCTGCCCGACCGCGTTTGGGTGTACTCCAACTACCACTGCAACCTGGAGTGCGCGTACTGCCTCACCGAGTCGGCGCCGCGCTCGAAGCGGCGCATCATCGGTCCCGAACACATGGTGGCGATCGCCGAGCAGGCCGCTGCGCTGGGCTTTCGGGCGGTGGGCGTCACCGGGGGAGAGCCGTTCCTGCGTCGCGACATGGTCGCGGTCGTCACGGCCATGGCGGAGCACCTTCCCGTGACCGTGCTGACCAACGGCACGCTGTTCGGTGGCGACCGACTCGACATGCTCGACCCGCTGCTGGGCAAGCGGGTCAGGTTTCAGATCTCCCTCGACTCGCCCGACGCCGTATCCAACGACGAAATGCGCGGACCGCTCAACTACGCCAAGGTGGTCGAGGCGGTGCCGCGCATGGTGCAGCGGGGGCACACAGTGCGCATCGCCACCACCATCGAAGAGGGTCAGATGACGCCCGACGATCGCAGCCGACTGTGTGCCATGCACCGCGGCTGGGGCATCACCGACGACGATCACCTCGTCCGGCCGATCATCACCAGCGGCCGGGCCGAGGACACCGGGATGGGGGTGCGATT
>JACDJC010003072.1_pt1 | contig 12434 bp, 6 predicted proteins | sample 7454191 | NCBI WGS metagenome assembly JACDJC01 (sample SAMN14253291, study PRJNA609438) | sludge metagenome | isolation source: sludge after 25d culture with pyrite and EDTA | collected 2018-12-20 | reverse complement strand
CCGGATTTGAAAATACTCTTCATGTCCGGCTATACCGCCGATGCCATTGCCCACCACGGCGTGTTGGAAGAGGGGGTGCAGTTCATCCAGAAGCCGTTTTCGCGAAAGGCGCTGGCCCTGAAGGTGGCGGAGGCGTTGGCGTAATAGTCAGTGGAGGGAGGTTGTGGGGACGGCTGGTAGGAGTGATGGGAAAAATGGGAGTGATGGGAAAAATGGGAACCAAGGGGATTGGCGTTGCCTTGGTCTTGGTTCTGGCGACGGTCCTTCTTTTCGGTCCTGGCGCGCCGAATCCGGCCTGGGGCGAGGCGAGCCCGATCCTGTCGGCCGCCGAGATCGACTATCCGCCCTTTTGCGTCGTGGATGCCGGTGGGCAGGCCGGGGGGTTTTCGGTGGAGCTGATGCGTGCCGCCCTGGCGGCCATGGACCGTCGGGTCAGCTTTCGCACCGGCACCTGGGCTCAGGTGCGCGGCTGGATGGAAAGCGGCCAGGTGCAAGCCCTGCCCCTGGTGGGCCGAACGCCTGAACGCGAAACCCTTTTCGATTTCACCGTGCCGTACATGACCCTGTACGGGGCCATCGTGGTGCGCGCGGACAGCGCCGACATCCGCACCCTGGAGGATCTGCGCGGCCGCACGGTGGCCGTGATGAAAGGCGACAACGCCGAGGAGTTTTTGCGCCGTCAGGAGCGCGGTATCGACATCCACACCACCGCCACCTTTCAGGAAGCTCTGGGGCAGTTGTCCGAGGGCCGCTGCGACGCGGTGGTCATCCAGCGCCTGGTGGCCCTGCGGCTGATCCAGGAGACGGGGCTTACGAACCTCAAGGTAGTCCCCCGGCCCATCGAGGACTTTCGCCAGGATTTCTGCTTTGCCGTGCGCGAGGGCGACCGGGACACACTGGCCCTGCTCAACGAGGGGCTGGCCCTGGTCATGGCCGACGGCACCTACCGGCACCTGCACGCCAAGTGGTTTGCCGCCCTGGAACTGCCCACCCACCGGCGCATCGTGGTGGGCGGCGACCACAACTACCCGCCCTACGAGTACCTCGATGAAAACGGCCGACCCACCGGCTACAACGTGGAGCTGACCCGGGCCATCGCCCGGGAGATGGACCTGGACCTCGAGATCCGCCTGATGCCTTGGCCCCAGGTGGTCGATGGCCTGAAAAACGGCGACATCGACATCCTCCAGGGCATGTTCTACTCGCCCCAGCGGGACCTGACATTCGATTTCACTCCGCCCCACAACATCAACCAGTGCATCGGCGTCGTGCGCCAGGGCGAAGATCCGCCCCCGACCAGCGTCAGCGAACTCAGGGAACGCCGGATCGTGGTCGAGCGGGGTGACATCATGCACGATTTCGCCGTGGAGAACGGGCTTGAAGCAAACACCACCACCGTGGACACCCAGGAGGGCGCCCTGCGGGAGGTGGCCGAAGGCCGACGCGACTGCGCCCTGGTCTCCCGCCTCACCGCCCTCTACTGGATCAATTCCCATGGCTGGGACAACCTGGCCGTAGCCCGTCGCCCCCTGTTTTCCCCCAATTACGGCTACGCGGTACCCAACGGTCACAAGGCCATGCTGGCCACCTTCAGCGAAGGGCTCAAAACGCTGGAAAGCAGTGGTGAGTATCAACGCATCTACGACAAGTGGCTCGGCGTCTACGCGGCGCCTTCGGCCGAAATCGCCCAGATGGTGCGCGGCCTTGCCGTTGGCGTCGCCCTTTTACTGGCCATCCTGTTGGGAATGTTTGCTTGGACCCGGGCCCTTCGACGGCAGGTGGCCAAGAAGACAGCGGAGCTGCACCAGGTCGCCGCCAAGTTCAGGGATGTCTTCGAATCGGCCAACGTGGGCAAATCGGTCACCCGGCCCACCGGTGAAATCAACGTCAACCAGGCCTATGCCGATTTCATCGGATACCGCCGGAAAGAACTGGAAGGCAAGACCTGGCAGGACCTCACCCCGCCGGAGGACATCGCCAGAACCCAGCAGCGCATCGATCGCCTGCTGGCCGGCGAGCAGGATGCCACGCGATTCGAGAAACGCTACATTCGCAAGGACGGCACATTGGCCTGGGGCGACGTGAGCACCACCCTGCGCCGCGACGAGAATGGCCGGCCTCTTTATTTCCTCACCACCATCGTGGACATCAACGCCCGAAAAAAGGCCCAGCAAATGCAGCGCAGACTGCAGGCTAGGCTCGCCCAGGCAGTAAAAATCGCCCGCCTGGGCTACTGGGAATACGATGCCGCCACGGATCTGTTCACCTTCGACGACGCATTTTACAGGATTTACAAAACCACCGCCGATGAGGTCGGCGGCTACACCATGACGCCCCAGGCCTACGCCGATCGTTTCGTGCATCCGGATGACCGCCATATCGTGGTCGAAGAAACTTGCAATGCCCTGAAATCCGATGATCATTTCTACAATCGGCGGATGGAACACCGCATCCGGTATGCCGACGGAACGGTGGGGTGGATCAGCGTGCGGTTTTACATCGTCAAGGACGAACACGGCAAGACCGTCAAAACCTACGGCGTCAACCAGGACATTACAGAGCGGAAAGAAACGGATAAAGCTCTCCAGGAAACTGAAAAGCGATTCAGGACCATCTTCGAAAAATCTCCCTACCCCATGACGTTGACAGAGGCTGCCACGGGCAGAATGATCGAAGTAAATGACGAGTTTTGCAAAAAAGTCGGCATTGAAAAAAGGCAACTGGTGGGCCGGACCACCACCGAATTGGGATTTTACTCCCCCGCAAGCCGCGCCAAATTCGTAGAGCAGTTTGAAAAACATGGGAAGGTTGAAGGCTTTGAAATGCCTTTTCGTACGCCCAAACAGAGTTATTTGACAAGAATGCATGCCGATTTTGTCACCATTGCCAACACGCCTTACCTGTTGACGACCTTCGAGGATATTACCGCCCGCCGGCAGTCGGAAGATGCCCTTCGAGAAAGCGAGCAGCGACTGCACGCCATCCTGGAATCCGGCGCCAACCCCACCGTGGTTTACAATGCCGAGGGCTTTCCCCAGTACTTGAACCCGGCCTTTACCAGCATTTTCGGTTGGACCCGGGAGGAATTGGCCGGTCAGCGGATCCCCTTCGTGCCCGACGACCAAAAGGCCGTTACCGCCGCCAAGATCGAGGAAATCTACGCCACCGGCGACCCTGTCAAATTCGCCACCCAACGGTTGACCCAGGACGGCCGGCGCCTCGATGTGATCGTCAGCGCCGCCATCATCAAAACCGCCGAAGGCAAGAGTACCGGAATGGTGGTGAGCCTCACCGACGTCAGCGAGCAGAAAAGCCTTGAGCTTCAGCTTAACCAGGCCCAGAAAATGGAATCGGTGGGCCGCTTGGCCGGCGGCGTGGCCCACGATTTCAACAACATGCTCGGGGTGATTCTCGGCTACGGCGAGATGGCCCAGGCCAAAGTGGACCGGAACGATCCGCTGCATGACGATCTCGGTGAGATCATCGCCGCCGCCCGCCGTTCGGCGGACATCACCCGCCAACTGCTCGCCTTCGCCCGCCGCCAGACCATCGCCCCCAAGGTGCTCGACCTCAACGATACCGTCGAAGGAATGTTGCGGATGCTGCGCCGGATCATCGGCGAAGACATCGACTTGCAGTGGCTGCCCCAAGGCAGTCTGTGGCCGGTGAAAATCGATCCCGGCCAGGTGGATCAACTGCTGGCCAACCTGTGCGTCAACGCCCGGGATGCCATCGACGGGACGGGCAAAATCACCATCGAAACCGACAACGTGAATTTCGACCGGCAGTACTGCCGGGATCACTTGGGATTTATTACCGGCGATTATGTGCTGCTGGCCGTCAGCGACGACGGTTCCGGCATGGGCGCCGAGATTCGCGAGCATCTCTTCGAACCCTTTTTCACCACCAAGGAAGCCGGCCGGGGCACCGGTTTGGGGCTGGCCACCGTCTACGGTATCGTCAAACAGAACAACGGCTTCATCAACGTCTACAGCGAGCCGGGGGCGGGTACCACCTTCAAGATCTACCTGCCCCGGCACGCCAAAGCCATCGCTCCCCTGCCCGTTGCCCTGCAACAGAAAATCGATGCCGGCCATGGCGAGACGATCCTGGTGGTGGAAGACGAGGCCGCGGTACTCAAGCTAAGCTGCGCCATCCTTGAAGGGCTCGGCTACCGGGTGATGGCGGCCACCGGGCCGGCTGAGGCCGAGAAAATTGCCGGAAAACACGACGGGCCCATCGACCTGCTCATCACCGACGTGGTGATGCCCCAGATGAACGGCCGGGAGCTGGCGACCCGGCTCCAAACGCTGTCCCCGAATCTACGGGTGCTGTACATGTCCGGCTACACCGCCAACGTCATCGCCCACCACGGCGTGCTGGAAGACGGGGTTTACTTTATCCAGAAGCCCTTCTCGCGCCAGGAGTTCGCCGCCCGGGTGCGGGAGGCGCTGGGGTGGGTGGTGGTCAGTGGTCATTTGGGGTGTGCGAAGTGAGGGGGAATGGGAGTTATGGGAAGAATGAGGGCAACCCCATCGCGCGCAAGCGCCATCATTCCCATTATTCCCATCCTTCCCAATGACTAATGCCCAATGTCCAATCCCCAATGACCAATGACTAATGACTAATGACCACTTGACCACCCCCCTTGACCTCAACCCCCGAATCATGGAGGATTGAAGATCTTCTGTTTTTCCTTTTCCTGTTCACCGAAGGTGCCCCTATGACGCCGATTCAACAAGATCCTTCGCACCAGACGCAGGATGGCCTGAGCGCTGAAATCCACACGGATTTGCGCGCCATCATGGCGGCATCCCCGGTGGGGATCGTGGTGTTCAACGCCGACGAACGCATCGTCTACGCCAACCCTGAGGCCGGACGCTTCTTCGGTATTCCCCTGGACCAACCGGACGCCCTGCGCTGCGGCGACCTGATCCGGTGCGCCAATCGGCATCTCGATGCCCGCGGCTGCGGCTACAGCGACGACTGTGGTCAATGCCCGCTCTACCAGGCGATACGCCTTGCCCTGGGCGCCGACGGCGCGCCCGCCAGCAGCGAGGGCGAAGCCTTCATCCAGCGAGACGCCGCCCTGGCCCCCATCTGGGTCAAGTTCAAGGCCGCTCCGTTGAACCTCGATCATTCACCTCGCGCCATTTTGGTGGTGGATGACATCACCGCCCAAAAGGCGGCCCAGGAAGCCTTGCAGGAAAGCGAATCGAAGTATCGCTCCTTCTTCGACAACTCGATGGATGCCCAGCTGCTCACGGCCCCCGACGGGCAGATCCTGGAAGTCAACCGGGCCGCCTGCCGCATGTTCGGCCGTTCGGCCGAAGAGATCAAGCGCATCGGCCGCAACGGCCTGGTGGACCTATCGGACCCGCGGCTGGGGCCGGGCCTGGAAGCGCGCCAGCGCAACGGGAGAGCCCACGGCAAGCTCAATTTCCTTCGTGCCGACGGCACAACGTTCGAGGCCGACGTGGTTTCCATGATCTTCACCGACGCCGATGGCCGGAAAAAAAGCAGCATGACCGTTCGGGACCTCACCGAGCTGCGCCTGGCGCAAGCGGAACGCGACAGCTTGCAGACTCAACTCACTCAGGCCCAGCGCCTGGAGTCGGTGGGGCGTCTGGCCGGTGGCGTGGCTCACGACTTCAACAACCTGCTCTCGGTGATCCTCGGCTACGGCCAGATGATGCTCGCCGACTGTTCCGGCGACGATCCCCGCCGCCAGGGGCTTCAGGAAATCTATCACGCGGGGATCCGGGCCAAGGACTTGACCCGGCAACTGCTGGCCTTCAGTCGCAAGCAGGTGTTGGAAATGACCGTGGTGGATATCAACGTCGTCGTCACCGGCTTTCAGAAGCTGCTGGGGCGCCTGCTTGGCGATGACGTCGAGTTGCACATGGTGTTGGCCCAGACGCCCCTCTCTGTCCGGGCGGACATCTCCCAGTTGGAGCAGGTCTTGATGAACCTGGCGATCAATGCCAGGGACGCCATGGCCGACGGAGGCGTGTTGACCATCGAGACGGCTTCGGTAACCCTGGATGCGGCTTACGCGAAAATAAAACCGGGGGTGACCCCCGGCAATTACGCCCTCATCGCCGTCAGCGACAACGGTTGCGGCATGGATCCCCGGACCCGGGAGTTGATTTTCGAACCGTTTTTTACCACCAAGACCAAAGAAAAGGGAACCGGGCTGGGGCTGGCAACGACTTACGGCATCGTCAAGCAGCACAGAGGAAATATCTGGGTGTACAGCGAACCGGGCATCGGGTCCACGTTCAAAATCTACCTACCGCTGCTTCCTGATGCGGATTTAAGGCCGGCCGACGACCAATTCGATGTCCCGCAGGAAACGGTCGCTTCCGCCACCGTTCTGTTGGCGGAGGATGATCCGGCCGTGCGCCGACTGGCGGCACGAATCCTCTCCACCAAGGGCTATACGGTCATCGAGAGTAAAAACGTCGCCGATGCCTTGCAACGTGCCAAAGACTATGCCAAGCCCATCGACCTGGTGCTCACCGATGTCATCATGCCCGAGATGAAGGGCCCTGAGGTCTACGAGGCGATCCGGCGCCACCATCCGGAGGCCCGGGTGCTCTACATGTCCGGTTATACCGACGAGGTCATCGTCCACCAAGGGGTCCTCAAGGAAGGCGTGGCCTATATCCAGAAACCCTTTTCGGTTCAGACACTGCTGAACAAGGTGGCCTGCGTGTTGCGGTAGAAGCCCGCGGAGACGTGCTGCCCATGACCGGCAAGACCGCCCCACACGACTATCCGCATCTCCGGCTCAACGAGCCGGTGGAGGCCGTCAGCGGGCACTACACCCTCACCTACGAAATCCGGATCCGTAAAGATACGGTGTAGCGACGCATTTCTTTTGCGCCTTGATTCGTTGGAATAATGTTGTTAGGAATGCAGATCCCTTACTCATCTGCATGTTACGACAACCGTCAGGCGTTCCGACCTGGCCCCGGCAGCGGTTCTCTGGGGTTCGAAGGCGCGCTGCCGCGGCGGCGTTGGTTTTAATGGAGGCTCTGATGATCGAAAAGAAGATCGGCGGCATCGCCTTTTGCGCCGGCCAGTGGCCCCCCGCCGAGGATCTGCCCACCCTCGTCTTCATCCACGGCAGCGGCGGCTCCAGGGTTCTGTGGCATCCCCAGGTGGAAGGGTTGGCCGCCCGGGTCAACACCGTGGCGGTGGACCTGCCGGGGCACGGCGCCAGCGACGGCAAGGGCCGGGACCGGGTGGAAGACTACGCCAGCGATCTGGCGGCCTTCGTCCAGGCCGCGGCCTTGCCCCGACCGGTGCCCTGCGGTCTTTCCATCGGCGGGGCCATCGTCTTGCAGTTGATGTTGGACCGGGCCGAGTTGTTTCCGGCCGCCATCCTCTGCTGTACCGGCGCCCGGCTGCGGGTGCTGCCGACCATTCTGGAAACCATCGCCAGCGATTACGAAAAATTTATCGGCATGCTCGGAGACTTCGGCAGTGCGCCAGGCACCGACCCCACCCGCCTCGCCCCGATCCTCGACGCCACCCGGGCCTGTGCGCCGGCGGTGACCCTGGGAGACTTCACGGCCTGCGACCGGTTCGACGTGATGGCGCGTCTGAGCGAAATCTTCAGGCCCGTACTGGTGATATCGGGGGCCGAGGACCGGCTCACCCCTCCCAAATATGCGGATTATCTTGAAAAACAAATTTTTCAGGCTCAGCGGGCGCGCATCCCCGCCGCCGGCCACCTGCTGCCCCTGGAGCAACCCGAGGCGCTCAATGCGGCCATTGCCGATTTTTTCCGGGGGCTGGGGTGGATCAACGGATAACCGACCCTGAGGTTCAGCCTCAAAACCTAAAAGGGACATTCCCAATGCCCGGCCCATCCTATGGTTTGAAGGACAAGGTGGTCGTCGTCACCGGCGGCAGCCGCGGCATCGGACTGGAAATCGCCCGTCGCCTGTTGGCCGAGGAGGCGCGAGTGGTCATCTGCGGCCGCAAGGCGGAAGCCCTCGCCGCCGCGGCCGCCACCCTGGGTTCCCCGGATCGGCTTCTGACAGTTCCGGCCCACATCGCCAAGGAGGCGGACGTGGATCGTCTGTTTGCCGCCACCATGGATCGCTTCGCCCGCCTGGACGCGCTGATCAACAATGTGGGCATGAACATCGCCACCGGCGTCCTGGATGCCGATGCCGATCTCTGGCGCAAGATCATCGACAGCAACCTCACCGGCACCTACCTCTGTGCCCGGACCGCCGGCCGGATTCTGCGGGGACAGAAGGCGGGCAAAATCGTCTCCATCTCCTCCATCGCCGCCCGCCGGGCCGCGCCCCTGATGGGCATCTACGGCGTGGCCAAGGCCGGCATCGAGATGATGACCCGGGTGCTGGCCCAGGAGCTGGCGCCCTTCCATGTCCAGGTGAATGCCGTGGCCCCGGGAATGGTTCGCACCGGCTTCAGTCAACCCTTCTGGGAAAACACCGAAATTTACCGACGCGTCGTGGCCGGCATCCCTTTGGGCCGCATCGCCGAGCCCTCGGATGTGGCCCACGCGGCACTGTTTCTCTGCTCATCTGGGGCCGATTTCATCACCGGCCAGACCCTCTGCGTGGATGGTGGCGCCAGCGCCGTCTGAAAGCCGGTGCGCGGTGGAGGGGCGACACCCGCTTCGGAGGCCATATGCCGTTTGAGAATCTCACCGAATTTTTGAAGCTTTCCTCGGCGCTGAACTACAATCTGTCGGCCGCCTCTGTGAACCGGTATAATGTGATGATGTTCATCATCGCCGGCAAGCGACTGGCCGAAGAGGACACCCGCGATCGGGAGCACAAGGCCATCGTGATGGAAGCCCTCTCCTACCTTTTTGCCGCCTACCGCGACCGCCGCCGCCGCCTGGGTCCCATGGCGGTGCTGCATCCGCTGCGTACCGCCGCCATCATGGCGCGCTCCCTGGAACGCCTCGACCTCATCGATCTGCTGGCGGTTCTGTTTCACGACGTACTGGAGGATATCGAGGCGGTCCACTACAGCGCCAGCGAGTGGAAAACCCTCGAGGGACGGATGTACGAACTGTTCGAACGGCTGGGCCCCGAGGACGAATGGCGCCTCAACGAACGCCTCCAGGCCTTGACCCGCTTTGCCTCCGAGTCCTACTACCAGTACATCGGTCGTCTCCTGGAACGCTCCCGGGTCATCCCGCGCCTCATCGAAATCAAGATGGCGGACCGCCTCGACAACACGCTGGATCTGCGCATCGAGCTGACGGACCCCTTTGAAAACCTCGACTTTTTCGAAGGCCTGTTCAACATCCTGTTTGTGGCGGAATCCGCCGGCGAGGAAATCCTTTCCTCGCCCCGCTCCACCGCCCTGATCAACGATTCCCGCCGCCTCTACCAACTGTTCAAGAACGCCGTTCTCCTGTCCATGATGCGTCACCAGAAACAGGGGTTCGACCAAAACAGCGCCCAGATCATCTTCGATGCCATCTGCGCGGCAAGCCTCAAGGAAGCCCAGCGCACCCTGATCCATGTGGCCGCCAGCCTCAAGCCCGAAGACGACCGCCGCGCCGAACTGCGGAATCTGGCCCTGGACGCCATGCAATACTGCTACGAGGGACGGATCAGCATGGCCACCCGGCCCGACCAGCGCCATATGCTCGACGGCCTGTTTTCCACTTATTTCGCCGCCGACGAACGCACGGTGCGCGCCCAACGGCTCGATGATCTCTTCAGCAACAAGCCCCTGATGATCCAAGCTTCCATCGCCTTCATCGTCATCTTCACCTCTTTTCGCAGCAATCCGGATTTCTACGTCCGCGGGATTTCCACCGCCGGCGTCGAGCCGGAGTGACTCTTTTCAGACGGCCCACCCGATTTTGACGATTCGCCAAACCACGCAAGCGGTGGTGCCGCCGGTTTGATCGAATCCCTGACACCGGCCCCTGCACTGTCACCTCGAGGAACGCTTTCTCTCCTGTCATCCCGAGGAGCGCTTTCCCCCCTGTAATCCCGAGGAGCAGCGCGACGAGGGATCTCCTCGAATCCGCCCCCACTTGCCGCCTTATTCCCAACTGCGGATTCCTCGCTGACGCTCGGAATGACAGCGGGAGGAGGTTGGCATCCGGTGGAGTCGGCGTCGCACTATTCGTGCTCGATGACATCGACTTTCAATTGTCATCCCACGGAACGCCTTTCTCCTCTGTAATCCCGAGGAGCGGAGCGACGAGGGATCTCTTCGACGCGCCACATTGCCTGAGTTGACCCCTCCAGGGCCGTGGTTATATTCGCATCACCTAAATTTAAAATGCGTTTTCGGCAGGTTACATTGATTCCAGGCTGCGGCGGGCGGCCCGCCAACCCTTAGTGACCGCCCGTGGAGCGAGGCCGATCCGATGGCCCGACGCGTTGTCGGACCGCGTGCCGGAGGCAAGAATCATTCGGACCGAAAACCGATCAAAGGAGAACCGATGCGTTTCGACAAATTCACCATCAAGTCCCAGGAACTGATTCGCGACGCCCAGTCGCTCACTTCCCGCTACGGCAACCCGCAGATTGAGCCCGAGCACCTGCTGGCTGCCATGCTGGAAGACAAACAAGGCATTGCCCGTTCCCTGCTGCGCAAGCTCGGCGCCTCTCCCGAGGCGGTGGCCAACGAGATCATCACCGCCATCGACCGTCTGCCCAAGGTCAGCGGCGGGATGGAACCTTACATTTCCCAGCGGACCAAACCGGTGCTGGAAGCAGCCTTCAGCGAAGCCGAAAAAATGAAGGACGAGTATGTCAGCATCGAGCATCTGCTGCTGGCCATCGCCGACGAGAAGGGCGGCATGGCCGCCGGCGTCCTGGCCCGTTCCGGGGTAACCCGAGAGGCCATATTGAAGTCGCTGCTGGAAATCCGCGGCACCCAGCGCATCACCGACCCCAATCCCGAGGACAAGTACCAGGCCCTGGAAAAATTCAGCCGCGATCTCACCGAGCTGGCCCGGCGGGACAAACTGGACCCGGTGATCGGCCGCGACGACGAGATCCGGCGCATCGTCCAGGTCCTCTCCCGGCGCACCAAGAACAACCCGGTGCTCATCGGCGAGCCCGGGGTGGGCAAAACCGCCATCGTCGAGGGACTGGCCCAGCGCATCGTGGCCGGCGACGTGCCCGAATCGCTGAAAAACCGCCGTCTGGTGGCCCTGGACATGGGGGCCCTCATCGCCGGGGCCAAGTACCGCGGCGAGTTCGAGGACCGGCTCAAGGCCGTGTTGAAGGAAGTGGAAGGGGCCGAAGGCGACATCATCATGTTCATCGACGAGCTGCACACCCTGGTGGGCGCCGGCAAGGCCGAAGGGGCCATGGATGCCGCCAACCTGCTCAAACCGGCTTTGGCCCGGGGCACCCTGCGCTGCGTGGGGGCCACCACCCTGGACGAGTACCGCAAGCACATCGAGAAGGATTCGGCCCTGGAGCGGCGTTTCCAGCCGGTGACGGTGCGCGAGCCCAGCGTGGAGGACACCATCTCGATCCTGCGCGGGCTAAAGGAAAAGTACGAGGTGCACCACGGGGTGCGCATCAAGGATTCGGCCATCGTGGCCGCCGCCACCCTCTCCGAGCGCTACATCACCGATCGGTTTCTGCCGGACAAGGCCATCGACCTCATCGACGAGTGTGCCTCCAAGCTGCGCATCGAGATCGACAGCCTGCCCACCGAGATCGACGAGATCCAGCGGCGCGTCACCCAGTTGGAGATCGAGCGGGAAGCCTTGAAAAAGGAGACGGACCCCGCGTCGGCCGAACGGCTGGAAAAACTGGAGGAAGAACTGGCCCAGCTTGGCGGTGAAGTCAACGCGATGAAGGCCCGCTGGCAGAACGAGAAGGAGACCATCGGCCAAATCCGGGCCATCAAGGAGCAGCTCGAGCAGCTTGGTCTGGAGGCCCAGAAGGCGGAACGGGAGGGAGATCTGGCCAAGGTGGCCGAGATCCGTTACGGCCAAGCCAACGAACTCAACCGCCAACTGGAGACGGCCAAAAACCGGCTCAAGGAAATGCAACAGGACAGCCAGATGCTCAAGGAGGAAGTGGACAGCGAGGATGTCGCCGAGGTGATCTCCCGTTGGACCGGCATCCCGGTGGCCAAGATGCTCGAGGGGGAGCGCGAAAAACTCGTGCACCTGGAAGAGCACCTCGGCCGGCGGGTGGTGGGCCAGGAGGAGGCCATCACCGCGGTGGCCAACGCCGTGCGCCGGGCCCGCTCCGGTCTCCAGGACCCCAACCGGCCCATCGGCTCGTTCATCTTCATGGGCCCCACCGGGGTGGGCAAGACCGAGCTGGCCAAGGCCCTGGCCGAGTTTCTCTTCGACACCGAGCAGGCCATGATCCGCATCGACATGAGCGAGTACATGGAAAAGCACGCCGTCTCGCGGCTCATCGGGGCCCCGCCGGGCTATGTCGGCT
>JACDJC010003070.1_pt1 | contig 12448 bp, 10 predicted proteins | sample 7454191 | NCBI WGS metagenome assembly JACDJC01 (sample SAMN14253291, study PRJNA609438) | sludge metagenome | isolation source: sludge after 25d culture with pyrite and EDTA | collected 2018-12-20 | reverse complement strand
CTCCCAGCCCCTCCCGTCTCCCCTATCCCACGCCCTTCACCTTTTCAATAATCACATCGGCCAGCCGGTTTTTCTTCTCTATGTGTTTCCCGATGTCGCAAACGGTAGGGTGGTCTTCAAAACCTCCGCGCACCTGCTCAAAGTCGATGTTGCGCACATCGCCTTCGCCATCCATGCCAAAGCCGGTGCGTGCCTTAAGGGTAAACTCCTTGCGGGCATCTTCATACATCATCCGGTCGAGGGATATTACGGCTTCACGCCATGCTTCAATGGTTTCCAAAAGCTGTTCTTTGGTGATTTCTGCCAGGTCGATGTTCATCATCTCTTTATAAACCGGCACGCTCCAGTTCCACACCCACTCGTAGTAATTGGTGTGCCAGTAGCGATAGATGTCAATGATGGCATTGAAGGTTGTTATTTCGCCGTCTTCAATATTCTTCACCAAATCGAGAACATTTTGATGAGGCACCAGTAAACCTGCCATGTCCACCCAGGTACCTGCTCCTCTGCTTCCGGTGGGTTTAAGGCATTGTCGCAGCTCTTTCATAGTGCTGAAGTTGGCTGTTTCCAGCTTCTTCAGCAACCCGTTTCCAAGGAATTTAACCAAGCCAATGTGGTAGATGCTTATGCCACGCTCCAGGGAGTCGTGTGTAATCTTCACATTGTTGTACATGTAATAATCGGAAGTAAGACCTGAGGTTTCCTTCAATTTTTCCAGTAGTTTGATACCGCGAACCATCTTTTGCACCGAATAGGGGCTTAACAGGTTGAATGTCACAAAATCAAGCTGTTTCGGGTCCTTGCGGCGGTCACGCTGAGGCCATTTGCGGGCATCGCGCATAGTACCCACGCTGCGCAGGTTCACACCCGGTGCCAGGTAGCTTTCGTCCTGATTCTCGATAAGGTAGGAGAAGGGAAGGTCAGACGTGTCGGGATTGCGGTAATGGCGACCCATCACCAGCGAGAAAGCGCCAATTTTAGCCGGCCACAACAGGTAGGAGTCGCTGGTGGTTTTACTCCCCCGCTCTACCACCCCCTGGTGAATGGGCCCCAGCTTGTACATGTGGTTGCTCTGGTTGGAACCGCTGCCGGCATTCAAAAATGAATAGTAGCCGGCAATAAGCAGGGTAGATTTGTGATGTGTAACAGTGTAAGGGCCCGCAAAAATGGAGCAGGCCTCGCCATGGAAGCCCTGGCAGTTGGCAAAAAAAATGGAGTTTTCGGCAGAGTAATGTTTGCTCAGAATACAACCCTGGCCAATAAAACATTTTGAGATGAGCGTGGCATCGGATACGATGGCTCCGCTGGTGCAAATAAAATCCTCGGCAATAACCCCGGGGCCGAAGTAGGAAGGGTCATCCACGGAGCTGTTGATGGTGCCGTTGTTGAGCCGGTAAATACCTTCCAAAGTGGCCGCCGGACCCACGCATACATTGAGTATGGTGCGGCAGTTGATCAAATGGGCACCATCGCCAATGGTACCCTTATCGGAGCAAACTTTGCCTGTATAATCGTCCACCATCGCCTTAAGCCGCCCAATCATAACCGGCCGATGGCGGTAAAAAGCAAGCAGATAGGCGGTATGTGCCGATAGCTCGTTGAAGATGGGGACCTCGCGGCCTCCGGTCTCGTTTAAAACAGCCACCTTTTCGCCATTGCCGAAACACGAGGGACCTTCGGTCACCAGCGAATCCACGTTTTCGATAACCACATTGCTGCATATCGTATAGTTGGCAATCTGGTTACGTACCTGATTGATGTACACATTATCGTGAATCACCGAGTTGTGAATAGTGGCGTAATAGAGCCCCGAGCGCTTCTCCACCCCGCCCGGAAAGGGGAATATACAGTTAAAAACGCCCAGCTTCACCTCACCCGAGAATACGACGTGCTGCAAACGATCGGGCTTGAAAGCCTTCTTCACTTTAACCAGGCTCCAATCGGCACAAAAGCAACCTTGCCGCTCCAACTGTTCAATCTCAGAGACGTTTAATGCTCTGTATTCATCTTTGCTTTCCATCATTCCCATATTATTTTTTTTCTTTTGGCAAGGTTTATCTGTTCAGGGGAAATACAAATATACGTTCACAGGTATGGTTTGTAAATAGCCCTGGCAGGTTGTAAAAGTAAAAAAAATGAATTAACTCAAAAATGAATTAATGGAATTTCTCCTCTGACACCTCAGCCAGGTAAACCGTAAAATGAAATAGGAAAGCAGATGGATATGGTTACCGATTCTTTTGATTCGATGGAGTGTCGCCTTTGGATTAATTGAGATTGCATATCCGGCAGCAGCGGGAGGAAGCAATGACCATTCAACCCTAAGGCAGGGAGCAGAAGGGGAAAATAAGGGCGGCATAGCCGCCCTTATTTTCCCCTTCTGCTAACCGGATTATGTTATCAGCTATAGCTGCTTAAAGCGTTCCGCTGATAATAAAGGTAGCTGCAAAAGCCAAAATAGCATACAGCTCGGGGAACACGGCCAATATAAGCGTTGTCCCGAACACGTCGTGGCCTGAGCCGATGCCGGCGATGCCATTGGCACAAACCTGTCCCTGGCGGATGGCCGATAAGAGGCCAACGAAACCCAGTGCCAGTCCGGCGCCAAAGATGGCGGAAGCCTGCACCCAGGTAATGTCGGCTGTTAAAACGCCAGTGCCCGCCACAATAAAGTAACCCATAAAGCCATAAAGGCCCTGTGTGCCGGGCAAGGCGCTTAATACCACGTAATTACCGAAAGCTTCACTGTTCTTCTTCATGGCTCCCAGGGAAGCGTTTCCGCCGATGGAAACACCATAAGCACTTCCAATCCCCGCCAGGCCGATCATTAAACCTATGCCTATGTAGGCCAAAACAATTGGTGTCATCTGATTTCTGTTTTTAAGTTATTAAATAAATATCTATTGTACGCGTTGAAAAGGTTTATACTCTTTTCCGCCGCCCATAAAGCCGGCGTTTTTATAAAATTCCACAAAAGTGAGTCGCAACGGATGCACAAAGGCGCCCAATCCCGACATAAAAATATTGATGCTGTGCCCTATAACCAGAATAATGAGAATCACGATGTATTTCACGATGGGGATATCCGGACTCATATCGAAAGCCAGTTGATTAAACACCAATCCCAGAATGGCGCTGGCCAGTCCCAATGCAAACAACCGGATGTAGGAGAGCAGATCACCAATCACCCCGGTAACCGTATTGTAGGTATCCCACAAGCCAAGACCAAAATTCACAAATATATTGCGATTGGGATGATTGAAGAGGAAAATGCCCGCCAGCGATATCCCCCCGATAATAAGGTGCAAAGTCCCAAATAAATAACCGGCTTCGGGATTTCTTTGGTCCAGCAGATAAAATACCCCCGACGACAAGATGAGAAAAAACCAGCCCCAGGTCGAAAGCGAATAGGCAAAGCCCACCTTTTTAATCAGGTTCACACCCTTTAGCACCATGCCAAACAATATTTGAATGGCTCCAAAGATCAACGCCAGGTTAAACATCTGGTCATTGTCTAAAAACATGTCGCGAAAACCTGAAAGGAAGGGGATAGGAGCTTGGTTGAGCTGGATTCCAAAAAAGGTGCCGGTAAGAATGCCAAAGAGCACGGTAGCCAAACCCAGCCATTGAATGAGCGACAAAAGGGGTTTCATATCCGGTTTTGCTTTGGTTTTATAAAAAGCAACTCCTAAAACCATCAACAGGCCGTAACCGGCATCGCCCAGGCAGAAACCAAAAAACATCATAAAAAAAGGAGCGAAAAAAGGCGTCAGGTCTAACTCCACGTAAGCGGGCAGTGAAAACAGCTTCCCCACCGGCTCAAACAATCGTGCATACCTGTTGTTTTGAAGCAGGATAGGCGGCTTGTCACCATGTGTGGCCTCGGTTTTAATGAAGTAGATGTTTTGATCGTCGGCCCACTCTTCAAGGTTGCCGGTCTTTATTTGCGGTACCCAGGCTTCAATCAGGCGCACTGCACCATCCACCTCTTCGCGGGTTTGGTGTAATACGTTTACATCGGCCAGTTGGTCTTCCAGTGCCAGGTGGTATTGCCGTAAAGCCTCCATCCCCTTAAAAGCTATCAGGTTGAGTTCCTGGTTCAGTGTTTGGATTTCGGAGTCGATACGCGCTATATTTTCTTGTAATACAGCAAGTTCAGATGCCGGCGGGCTTACCTCGTCCACCAGAGGCATATCGTTTAAAAAATCTATCTCTTCTCCCGGTTCCTGCACCAGTACGAAGTAGCGATACCCCGCCTGATCGGAAATTACCTGGATGGGATATGCCTGCTCCCACCCCGCATCGTATTTGCGGATGGGACATATTAAAAAGCGCAGTTGGTAGCCGGCTTCTTTAAGCTGGGCCATGCTTTGAAGTGAAAAAGTACCCCAGGGCTCCACCTGCTTCTCTTCTTTCTGAAGTGCGGCCTGCCGGTGATGCAGCTTTTCCAGTTCCCCCTCGATTTCGTGAACCCGGTTGGCCAGCGCCTCTCCCGAAGATTCAGAGAGGGTTTCTTCTGGCTCAGTGGCATTCTTCTTTCTCGCTTCCAGCGTTTTGAGTGTCTTGCGCAAGTCACTGATGTTCCGGTAGAGGGCCATCATCGCATCGGTGGGTTCGTCTTTCGACTCCACGATGTGGGCGACCCCCAGTCCCTTCAGATGATCGATAAAACGGTCATAGTCGGCATGGAAAACCAGAAACGAATATTTAAACATGGTTATTATCATGACGCCAATGCTTTTTCTTGTCTGCTTTTTACTATTTTCTGTGCCGATTTCGAAAGATTCTCCTCATCTTCGAGGAAACGTTTGATCTTTCGAATGGCATCCTGGTAGCCTGGTATCTGCACCTTCTCGTACAGGTTTACTTTTTGAGTGGTTTTTTTTCGGGCATAGTCCAACAGCTCCATTTTACGGGCAAACACCTCCCCTTCGATGGCTATTCGTGCCAAAGTTTTAAGTATGGCAATACCGTCGGGGAACCACGAGGGTTGGTTAAACAGGTTATAATCGGCCACCTCAAACTGAACCTCCTCCAGTATAGGGGTTTGCACACCGGCAATTTTTTTTACGGAGAGGTTCACGTCGTTGATGCGCAACAGAGAAGGGTCGAACTCGCCCCACAAGCGCACCATATCGTCGTAACTGCTCAGCTCCTGCTTCAGCTCTTTGTCAAGAGCTTCCACCTTATCTTTGGCTCTTTTCACCTCGGCACGCAATGCCGACTCCTTGTTCTGAAGCGTTGGCAATGCCCGTTCCCTAACCCTAAGCTGCTTTACAAGAACCTGTTGCGATGATTTATTATATTGAAATTTTATAGACACAGCGTTGCTCTATTTGATGTAATTAGTTGAAATAATGAGCGTAAAATCCAATAAACAAAAATCAAAACCCAAATCTGCCTGACGGTAGGCAGGTAAATGCCAATTTATTAATTTCAAAATTCGAAACCTGAACCAGCATCAACCCCCAGTTTTGAATTTAGTATATTGAATATTGTTTGTTTTTTGTTTTTTGTAATTTGTTATTTCCTGTCATCAGACAGTTATGTTATTTGTTTATTGCTATTTGTTTTATTCCTGCCTTCAGGTAGGTTTGTTATTTTCTTTCCAGTACTTATCCACCATCTCTTTTTTGATGCCCACTTCTGCTTTTGAAAAATATTTAGCGAAGAGACCCCAGGCGATATCGAGCATGGTGTCGGTATCTACATTTACATCAATGGCCAAAAGATCACGGGAGTACTCTTCTGCATAATCGAGGGTACGTTCGTCGTAGTCGGTCAGGTCGAATCCGTTGTCCTGCTTGGTGTGTGCGTTGGCAGCATCGGCGTATAGGCGCACCGCTGCATTCATCACCTGGGGATGGTCTTCACGGGTTTGCTTGCCAATGACCAGCTGCTTAAGCCGCGACAAGGAGCGGAACGGGTCCACAATTACTTTTCCAACATCGGTATCGCGCCGCAGGAAGAGCTGTCCTTCGGTGATGTAACCGGTATTATCGGGAATGGCGTGGGTAATGTCGCCGCCCGAAAGGGTGGTTACTGCCACAATGGTAATGGAACCACCAGATGGGAACTGCACCGCCTTTTCGTAAATGCGTGCCAGGTCAGAATAGAGCGAGCCCGGCATACTGTCTTTAGAAGGTATTTGATCCATACGGTTGGAGACGATGCTCAGTGCATCGGCAAAAAGGGTCATATCGGTAAGCAGAACCAGCACGTTTTCATTATGCTCAACGGCAAAATACTCGGCGGAAGTAAGGGCCATATCGGGCACCAGCAGGCGCTCTACCGGCGGGTCTTCGGTGGTGTTCACAAAACTCACGATGCGGTCCAGCGCCCCGGCATTGTCGAATACCTTCTTATAATAGAGATAGTCGTCGTTGGTGAGACCCATCCCTCCCAGGATGATTTTGTCCGCCTTCGCGCGCAGGGCCACGGTGGCCATCACCTGGTTGTAGGGTTGGTCGGGGTCGGCAAAGAAGGGAATCTTCTGTCCCGTTACCAAACTGTTGTTCAGGTCGATACCTGCAATGCCGGTGGCAATGAGCCGCGAAGGTTGTTCGCGCCGCACGGGATTCACCGAGGGACCTCCAATCTCACGTATCTCTCCTTCAATCTCGGGCCCTCCATCGATGGGTTGACCAAAGGCGTTAAAGAATCGTCCGGCAAGTTGCGGACTCACCTTAAGCTGTGGCGGGCTGCCCATAAAGGTAACTTCGGCATTGGTGGGGATACCCTCGGTGCCAGGGAACACCTGAAGCACAATCTGATCGCCCACAATTTTCACCACCTGTGCCATACGGCCATCCACCACCGCCATTTCATCATAACCCACATCTTTGGCGGTAAGTGAAACGGTGGCTTTGGTGATATTCGTTAGTTTGGTATATACTTTTTGAAATGCCTGATTTTCCATAATGCGTTGTGTCTTATCAAGATTGTAGTGTTTTGATATACATTAAATTACGAATCACAAAAAACAAATAAATACCAATAACCGGATTTCGAAATCCAAAACTAAGAGTCGATGTTAGTTCCATATTTCGAAATTGTTCAATTGAGTATTGAATTTTACCTGCCTGCCGGCAGGCAGGTTTGTGATTTGTTTATTGTCAATTGTTATCTCCACCTTTATGCTGGTTCCTTTACCATCCTCTCTTCCATGAGAGAAGCCAGTTCGTTCTCATGGTCTTTGAACTTATCGGACTCAAACTCCGAGTAGTTCATCTGTTTAAATTCGTTGATGAGTTTTTTAAAGAATGTGCCCACCTCTTCAAAATTATCGAATTCAAATTGTGTATCTGCCACATCCAAAACTTTCTCCAACATGTATTTTTGTCGTTCCATGGAAGTGGAGGCGTCAATATCGTCGAACGCGTCCTGTTGCAGAATTACAAAATCGATGAGCTCGGCTTTCCAGAAGCGGTCGTGAAATGCAATAGGCACGCCGTCGTCACCCAGGATATTGATCTGCTCCATGGCCTCTTTTCCGCTCAATAATATGTCCTTGGATTTGGTCACTTTGTCGAGCCAGTGCTCACCCATTGTCTTTTTAAGCGACTCCTGCACCTCTTCGTATTCCAGGTATTTGGAGTAGCTCTCGATGGGGTCTACAGCCGGGTATCGCTTGCTGTCGGCACGATCCTGCGACAGGCCGTAGAAGCAGCGGGCTACTTTCCGGGTTCCCTCGGTGACCGGCTCCTTTAGGTTTCCCCCGGCGGGCGATACCGTACCAATAAAGGTGATGGAACCTGTTTTGCCATTGTTGAGATAGACAAATCCGGCACGAGAGTAAAAATTAGAGATGATGGCCGAGAGGTCCATGGGGTAAGCATCGGGACCGGGCAACTCTTCCATCCGGTTCGACATTTCACGCAACGCCTGGGCCCAGCGTGAAGTGGAGTCGGCCATGAGCAGTACCTTCAGTCCCATTGAACGGTAGTATTCGCCAATGGCCATGGCGGTATAAACCGAAGCTTCACGCGCTGCCACCGGCATGTTTGAAGTGTTGGCGATGATGGTGGTGCGTTCGATCAGTTTTTTGCCCGTTCGGGGATCGTCCAGCTCGGGAAACTCCTTGAATATCTCCACCACTTCGTTGGCACGCTCTCCGCAGGCAGCCATAATCACTATGTCGGCTTCCGCCTGCTTGGATATGGCGTGCTGCAGCACTGTTTTGCCGGTACCAAAGGCGCCGGGGATAAATCCGGTGCCGCCTTCGGTGATGGGGTTTAGGGTATCCATGCAACGTACACCGGTTTCGAGCAATTTAAAAGGACGCGGCTTCTCTTTAAAAGCAGTTACTGCCACTTTCACCGGCCATTTCTGTACCATGGTAACCGGGATGTCGTCACCGTCGCTGTTTGTAATCACGGCTATTTCGTCATCGACCCTATAGGCGCCCTCTTTTACCACGCTTTTTACGGTAAAGTTACCTTTCAGCTTAAAAGGCACCATTATGCGGTGAGGCATTCCGTTCTCCTGCACTTCGCCCAGCCAGTCGCCGGCTAATACTTCATCACCCTTTTTGGCGATGGGCGCGAAGTCCCATTTGGTCTCCCGGTTCAGCGGGTCGGTGTATTCGCCGCGGGTGAGGAAAACGCCCTCCATTTTGTCAAGATCGTTTTGCAAACCATCGTAGTTGCGTGACAGCATGCCGGGGCCCAATGACACCTCCAGCATGTGGCCTTCAAAAACCACCTTGCTACCGGGCCGCAGGCCACGGGTGCTCTCGAACACCTGCACGAAGGTTTGTTGTCCGGTTATTTTAATGACTTCGGCCATTAACCGTTCCTTGCCGTGAGTGATGAAGCATATCTCGTTTTGGGCCACCGGCCCGTCCGCTTCCACGATCACCAGATTGGCAATGATGCCGGTAACCTTACCGGTTGTTTTATCGTCTTTTTGCATGGGATAGTGTATATTCATCGGGAAATTCAAACCCCGACTTAAGTTCTTTAAACAGTTTTTGGAACATTTCACGCCCTTTTTCGGCATCCAGGTGGAACCAACGCTCCACAATAAGAAGTTTTTGCAGAAATGCCAACACCCTTTCGATGCTGAAATAGTTGAAAAAAGTAAGTTCTTCCAGGAATTTCCACTTGTGCATATCGAGCTTCATCTCGCGCTCTTTCAGATTATCGGTCTCGTAGATTTGCACCAGCTCCTCCATGTATTCCACTTCGGAGGAGAGGCCAAAATCGCGGGCTCTGCTTTTGCGCAGTGCATCGGTAACCTCATCGTCGCCCATCAGCACATATTCCATCTCCATTTCGTATTTCCGGGCATTGAGGGCCGCCATCACATTGCCGGTATTACGCTGATAATAAGCCACCTGTCGCACGTATTCGTTGGGTGATTCCTCTAAATAGTGATAATAAGCCCTGGTGAGCATGCCGGCGGCTTCCGTTCGGTTTTCGGGGGCATCTTCGCTGTGCATGGTGTTTACAAACCGGCTGATGTAATCGGGAAAATCGGATAGTTCCATCAGGTCGAGGTTTTTTTTATCGATCAATGGTTCCAACTCTTCACGGGTGTAGTTGCCCCGCTCGTCCCACTCCTTGCCGGCCTCGAAAAAAAGATTGAGCAGGTTTTGATGATCGAAGGGCAAAAAAAAGAGACGCGCCAAACCGAAATCTTTTTCTGTTAACTCGTCGCGCAACAGCTCCCTGAACTGTACCGATGAGAAGTTCATCTTCTTCTCTTCGGGTACAATATCGGGCAAGCCCGCTACGAGGTAGTAGTAGTTTTTCGACATCTCTATTTCGATTCGGATTTGGGCTTTGTCTTCGCCTTTTCTTTCTCTTTCGGTTTTGATTTTGACCCCTCTCCGGATTTCTGTTTTTTTTCAGTTTCCGGTTCCGGCTTCGATTCAGATTTGGGCTCGAACAGCAACTGATTGGTTTTAGGCCGCAGGTAAGCTTTAAAGAAGTTGTTAAAATCCTGTTCGGTAAAACTTATCAAGTAGCTGCCATCGGCAGGCCCTATCTTAAAACCGGATTTCACATTTTTAGCGAACGACAACTGCAGTCCCTTATTGAGATGATGTGCCAGTTGGTTTTTGAAATAACTCTCCATCTCTTCACGATCGGCTTCGGGTAATATCAATGCCAAATCGAGGCTCTCTTTTTTTATCCATCCGTCTATCACACGGACTACCAGATTGCTGAGATACTTTTTATCTGAGAAGAGCTCTTTCATAGGTGGTTCGATGGCTTCCATGGTCACCATTTTTGAGATGTCCTGTTTGAGTGCAGCCACCGATTGATCAAGGGCCATCTTCATCTCAGCCTCCACATGCCGTTTTATCTCCCTGCCTTTTTTTTCGGCATCGGCAATGGTTTTTTCGGCTTTTTGCCGAGCTTCATCCTCAATCTCTTTAGCCTTTTGGCGAGCCTCATCTATAATGGTATCGGCCTCCTCTCTGGCTTTCTGAACCCCTTCGTTAAATATCTTTTCGGTAAGGTCCTGAAGTTTTGTGGTCATGGTGCTGTATTTTTATAGAATATAACTGGAAGCAATTATCTAATTCAACGACCTAAAATTAGCTTATTTGACTTTACAAACCAAACATTTCTTCTGTCGATGTTGAATGAGATTGGGGTGTTTTGTGATTTTTATAAATCTATATAACGCTGAATATCAGTATGTTTTTTTGGATATTCACCCTTTAAAACCGAGATGAGGTAAAAACCACCAAATCAGCTATTTTTGTATCTGAAACGTAAAACGTAGAGCGATGAAGCGATTAACGGTAAAGACACACATTTTTGGGGCAATTCTCTTTTGCCTGTTCATGGGCAGCTATGGATGCAGCTCTCTCAGCAAAAATTGCAGGATGGTGAAGCGCGAATATTCCCGGTCGTGGAATGCCATAAACGAGCTGGCCACCCGCGGAGCCCCACAACAAGAATCAGAGCAGGTGAAAATACGCGAGGAACAGTGCCAGGCACTCCAATTTCTGGCTCAAAAATGGAAAGAGAATAAAGGAAACCACAGGGAAGTGATAGAGATGGCGCTGCTGCGGTGGGGCTGGTTGCCGGGCGATGCATTTCCCAACACCGGTGAAGTGGTAGATTACAAGATGGTATACATGGAGTTTTTGCAAAAGGCAGCTCCCAGGTGAAGCACCTGACAAATTATTTGATAGCTGCCGATGATATTGAAGTGGGCTGGGGCAAAACCATTCCGGTTTGGCTGCTGGGATTCTTATATTGATTATTGAAACATTCTGATGGATTGTCTCCCTCCTATTTTGTTAAATCATCTTTCGCAACTATCTTTTAAAGCAATAATTCGTTTGAGTGGGTAAGTTGAACGTTACACCTGCAGTTATGAAGAAGGCCATTTTGATATTTGCTCTTGGGATATTGGCACACCCGGCTTTGTCGCAAAACATTGAAAGGGGGACCTTGATGGACTCTTTTAAAGCCAATGAGTTGCCGGGCCCAAAAAATGCTATCCACGGCAGCGGGGCTTTTAATTATACGCCTCCCTGGCTCCGGCATAAAATGGCTCAAGACCTTTCTCTGAACCCTCCGGATATTTTGTGGGAAATGGAACAGCTTCATTATCCGGTAAACAGTTCGCACTTTGGCATTCTTAATTCAAAAATCAGGTTTTAAAGCCCTTTCAGGGAGAAAGCACTTCAGATGCAGCAGGGCGCGTGAATATGTGGGGAACAGTTGTAAGAATACTAATGGAATGCATCAAACCCTGACGGAGGAGTGAACCCCGTAATGCTTAAAAGTACCGTCTCACAATAACCCTTACAGGGTACCAGGCAGCCAGCAGGCCGACCAGAGAAACGGTAATGAAAACATTTACCATGTCGAACCACTCCAATGCCATGGGATAGGCATCCACTACAAAAGAGCCGTCGCCGCTGAAGCGTACAAAGCCAAATTGCTGCTGAAGCCACACGATGAGGCCCCCCAGCAGCACACCGGCGGTGACACCGGCCAGGGAGATGAGCCATCCTTCCAACAGAAAAATCCGGTTGATGAGTGTTCGGTTGGCACCCATGCTTCGCAGAGTTGTAATGCTTTCACGTTTCTCGAATATGAGAAGGGAGAGGGTGCCAATGATGTTGAAGGTCGCAATAATCAGAATAAAGAGCAGGATGAGGTAGGCCATGAGTTTTTCCACGCGCATCAGCTTGTAAAAGGTTTCATGTTGTTGCTGACGGTCTTTTACGTCGAAGTTATTTCCCAGCAGTTGTTTTATTTCTTCCGCTATCGCTTCCACATCTGCCGAAGGGGTGGTAGCAATGCCCAACGACGATACTACATCGGTCCCATAACCAAAGAGCGTGCGCGCCTGTTCGATATTTACAATCAGGTATTGTGAGTCGTACTCTATTTGCCGCACGGCAAAAATGCCCGCCGGATGCAGGTAACTCTGGCGGAACGACTGATCGGGCCGCACCATATTAATCCGGCCCTCG
>JACDJC010003066.1_pt1 | contig 12450 bp, 10 predicted proteins | sample 7454191 | NCBI WGS metagenome assembly JACDJC01 (sample SAMN14253291, study PRJNA609438) | sludge metagenome | isolation source: sludge after 25d culture with pyrite and EDTA | collected 2018-12-20 | reverse complement strand
ATGCCGGCCTGTGGTCCCTCGACCACCTTCGTCAAGGCCTCATACATAAATGCAGCCAGTGCTTTCCTGCCCACACAGCGGTTGACACCAGGGGCGAGTCCATACATAGGGCGGGCACTGCCCGCCGGCTCTGCTGCGTTGCAATCGAGAGACAGCGCCACGCAGGGGAAGGGAAGCCCGCCACAGTGGACGCTGCCCTGAAGAGCGAGCCAGAGGGATGTGGCGGGTACAAGCTGCCCGGAGGGCTGACGGGGCGCTTTTTGCCATGTCCAACGTCACCTGACCGCAATCCGAATTGGGAACGAACTTCGCTACGGACAGAGCGCCCGTTCACGTATCAGATTGGCGGGATTGTTGCGCCTCGAGTGTAGCGACGAGCGCCTGGCCCAGTCCGGTTGCCACCGCCGAAGCAACACCTGGCGCGCCCGGGTTTGCCTTGCTCGACCTGGATGAGTTTCTGGCGGCCGATGCCGGCGCGGCGAGCTAGTTCGGCCTGGGTCAGACCCCCGCGTCGGCGCTCGGTACGCAAGGTATCGCCGAATTCGCGGGTCAGGTGAGTCACGGGCGTTTCACGGATCATGTCCCGGATATAAGGCATTTCATGGCTTAGGTCGTGAATACGTGACATGTGGCTAGCTACACTCGGTGTGTTCACAAGAGTCGTCGAACTTGATCCCGAGCCTCTGACGATCCAGGACTCCGAACCGCCCCGGTTAACATTGCACGGCTTGCACGTGTCCAGACGAGGGAATGCGGGGTCGGACCAACAAGGCTTGCCTGTCGCCCGCCCGCGCCTTACCGTCAGATCTTTCGGCCATGCGCAAGGAACCTCCCATGAAACCACTGATAGCCGCGCTGCTTCTCGCCCTGGCGGCATCGCCTGCACTCGCGGGCGATGTCGTCGACACCAGTTTCGTCAAGACCCAGGGGTCGCATGCGTTCAATGTGCGCGACCTGGTGATGATGGAGCGGGTCAGCGACCCGCAGCTGTCGCCGGACGGGCGTTATGCGGCCTTCGGCGTGCGCAGCACGGATTACGCGGCGAACAAGGGTGTCAACGCGATCTACGTGCTGGATCTGGCGAGCAACGGCGCGAATCCAGTGAAGGTGGTGGACAAGGGCTCGTCGGCGCGCTGGTCGGCGGATGGGCACAGCCTTTATTTCATCGCGCCAGCCAGCGACGTGGCGCAGTTGTGGCGGGTCGATCTGGGCGGCAAGGATGGCGTGAACCTGGCCATCCACCCGACGGCGGTGCAGGTCAGCAGCGGGCCGCTGGACATCAATGGCTACAAGCTGTCGCCCGATGGCAGCCAGGTGCTGCTCTCGTATGAAGTGTTCACCGACTGCGCCACGCTGGCCTGCACCGGGCAGCGCCTCGACGCGCGCAAGCAGGACCAGGCCAGCGGTACCGTATACAACAAGCTGTTCGTGCGGCATTGGGATACCTGGTCCGATGGCCGGCGCAACCAGCTGTTCGTGGGTAGTTTCGGCGCGGATGGGAAGCTTCCGGCAGAACCGATCCTGCTGACCCGCGGCATCGATGGCGATGTGCCCAGCAAGCCGTTCGGCGACGAAAGCGAGTTTGCCTTCGCGCCGAATGGCAAGAGCGTCTACTTCGACGTACGCATCGCCGGCACCACCGAGCCGTGGTCGACCAATTTCGACATCTATCGCGTGCCGGTGGACGGCTCGGCGCAGCCGCTCAACCTAACCGCGGAAAACGAGGCCTGGGACGCCTACCCGGTGCCTTCGCCGGACGGCAAGACGCTGTACTACCTGGCCATGAAGACGCCGGGTTTCGAGGCGGACCGCTTCGCGATCATGGCGCTGGACCTGGCTACCGGCGCGAAGCACGAGGTGGCTCCGAAGTGGGATCGCTCGCCCGGCGGCCTGGCGGTTTCCGCTGACGGCAAGACCCTGTATGCGACCGCCGACGACGAGGGCGAGCATCCGCTGTTCGCAATCAATCCGGCCGATGGCCAGGTGCGCAGCCTGTCTGGCGCCGGCACCGTGAGCGGCTTTTCGTTGGCGGCTGGCAAGTTGCTGCTGGCGCGCGATGATCTGCAGCGCCCGGCTGACCTGTATCTGGCCGGAGCCGGTGGCCAGGATCTGAAGCAGGTCACGCATTTCAACGCCGAGGACCTGAAGCAAGCCAGGGTCGGCGACTTCCAGTTCTTCGACTTCGTGGGCTGGCACAACGAAAGCGTGCAGGGCTACGTGGTCAAGCCGGTCGACTACCAGAAGGGCAAGACCTACCCGGTGGCGTTCATCATCCACGGCGGACCGCAGGGCGCGATGACCAACGGCTGGAGCTATCGCTGGAATCCGCAGACCTACGCCGGCCAGGGGTTTGCCGTGGTCACCATCAACTTCCATGGCTCCACCGGCTATGGCCAGAAATTCACCGATTCGATTTCCGGCGACTGGGGCGGCAAGCCGCTGGAGGACCTGAAGCTGGGCTGGAAGGCCGCACTGGACAAGTACGAGTTCCTCGACGGCGACCGCGCCTGCGCCCTGGGTGCCAGCTACGGCGGCTACATGGTGTACTGGATCGCCGGGGTGTGGAACAAGCCGTGGAAATGCATGGTCGACCACGACGGCGTGTTCGATGCACGCATGATGTATTACGCCACCGAGGAATTGTGGTTTGAGGAGTACGAGAACGGTGGCCCGCAGTACGAGGAGCCGAAGAACTACGAGAAGTTCAACCCGATCGACCACGTCAAGGACTGGCGCGTGCCGATGCTGGTGGTGCACAGCGCCAACGACTTCCGCATCCCGCTCACCCAGGGCCTGGGCGCATTCACCGCCTTGCAGCGCCGCGGCATTCCCAGCGAATTCCTCACCTTCCCGGACGAGAACCACTGGGTACTGAAGCCGCACAACAGCGTGCAGTGGCACGATGCGGTGAATGGGTGGTTGAAGAAATGGACGGCCAAGGATGCGCCGGACGCGGTGTCGAAGTAGCGTCACTGGCCGCGCGTGTCCGGCCTTGAGGCCAGTTGGCCCGGCGATATCCAGCGAGACCGGCGGGCAGTGCCCGCCCTACGGTGGCGGTTGTGGGGAGACCGGCGGGCAGTGCCCGCCCTGCGGCGCGGCGGTTGTAGGGCGGGCACTGCCCGCCGGCTCTTCGGCATCCATGCAAGATGTGATCAAGAGACAGGCGGTCGCCGACAGTGGCGGGGCTTTCGTTTACGGGCCCTTGAGGCCAGTTGGCCCGGCGATGTCCAGCAGCAGCTTGCGCACCGGTGCCGGCAATCCAAGCGCATCAAGCTCACCCATGCCGCACCAGCGCAGCTGCGGGCTATCACCGACACGATGTCGCGCTGCCACGCGATCGAACAACAACGGCTCGATGTTCAACCGGTAGTGGCTGAACACGTGGGTGAACGCGGCGAGTGCCTGCGCGTCATCGACTCGCGCATGTTGTTGTGCGATACGCCAGGCGCCGTCCGGATCGGCGGCCTCGGGCAGGCTCCACAAGCCTGACCACACGCCCTGTGGGCCGCGCCGCTCCAGCAGGATGCGATGCTGCCTGTCGCGCAGCACCAGCATCACGGTGGCGCGCGTGGGGATGGTCTTGCCCGTCTTGCGGGTCGGCAGTTGTGCGGTGAGATCGTCGCGAAAGGCAACGCAATCGGCCGCGAGCGGGCAGGCTTCGCAGTGCGGGCGCGAGCGCACGCAGATGGTGGCGCCCAGATCCATGATGGCCTGGGTGTAGTCGGCGATGCGGTGCTTCGGGGTGTGTGCTTCGGCGTGCAACCACAGTTGCTTCTCGATGGCACTCTGGGCGGGGTCGCCGTGGATGCCGTGGTAGCGGGTCAGCACGCGCTTGACGTTGCCGTCGAGGATGGGAAAACGCAAGCCGTGTGCCTGGGCCAGGATGGCGCCGGCGGTGGAGCGGCCGATGCCGGGCAGGGCCACCAGCGCGGCGAAGTCGCGTGGCAGTTCGCCCCCGTGTTGCGCCACGCAGATCTGCGCGGCCTGGTGCAGGAAGCGTGCACGACGGTAGTAGCCCAGGCCCGACCACAGCGCCAGCACCGTGTCCTCGTCGGCTGCGGCGAGATCGCGCAGAGTCGGCAGCGCGGCTACGAAGCGTTCGAAGTAGCCGACCACGGTGGCGACCTGGGTTTGCTGCAGCATGACCTCGGACAACCACACCCGGTAGGCGTCGCGCTGGCCCGGCTCGGTTTCGTGCTGCCACGGCAGGTCTCTGCGGCCGTGCCGGTCGTACCAGCGCAGCAGCCGACTGGACAGGCTGGCGCTCATCGATGCTTGCCCATGTTGGCCAAGGCTATCTGACGGCGGCGGGGCTGGCTGGTACCGCGCTGGTGCTGGCTGCGGCCGGTACGTTGTTGCCGACCTGCAGCGTGAGCCCTTCGATCTGCACGCCGCCAACGTCGATGCTGCCGAACTCGGCATGTCCGCTACCTGGCGGCACGGCCAGCTGCGGGCCTTGCGGGTTGTCCAGCTGGCTCCACCAGTTGGCCAGGGCCAGCGGTGGCAGGCGAAAGTCGGCGTGGTTGTCGGGACCGTCAAGCTTCAGCGCCAGCAGCAAGGGATCGTCCTGGTTGGCCGGAGTCAGCACCAGCGAAAGGTCGTACTGGGCGGCATTGGTCCGGTCGAGTTTGCCGGCGAGGCTGGCGACTGCATCCGCGGCGCCATGCCAGCGCGCGTGGCCGTGGAGCACCAGGGTCACCGCATCGGCCTGGGACAGGTGCAGGCTGATGTCGTGCAGTTGCAAGGCATTGCCTTCGATGCGTGGCGTCGCCGACAGCCGCAGTTGCCACGGCTCGCCGGCAGCTGTAGCGGCCGCGCTGAGGGGAAATGGTTCGCCGGAAACCAGGCTGCCGGCGCGCAGCGAGAGGTTGTCCAGCAGTACCTCGTTGCCGAGCACCACGCTGCCATGGGTGATGTCGACGCCCGTGTCGATGCGCGGGATGTTGGGCGGTGCATTTTTTGGCTGGGCCGGCAGCGCGGCCATCCATGCCTGCAGCGCGTCCAGGTCGACCCGCGGCGAATCGATCTGCAGTTGCGAGATCACCGTGGGACCGCCGAAAAGGGTGTGCCACGGCAGCGCCAGGCGACCGCGCGCGGCCAGTACGATCGGTGCATGCGCACCTTCGGCGCTGATTGTGATGCCATGCAGATCCAGCGCCGGTCGCGGAAACAGGGTCGGGCTGGCCGGGCTGGCCAGGCGCAGGTCCAGCCCGATCGTGCGGGCGTGAGTCTGCAGCATCGCGGTGAAGCGATCGGGCTGCAGCAACAGGTAAACCACCACGACCACCGTCAGCAGCGCGGCGGCGGCGAGCCCACCCAGCACCAGTGCGATCAGCCGCAGTCGGCGTGACACCGCCATCAGCCTTGGCTGCCGGTGTCAGTCATGGCCCTGGTTCTGGCCGAGGCTTTGCGGCAGCAGGCCATCGACGAAAGCCCCGGCCTCGAAGGTGCGCAGGTCGGTGGCGGTCTCGCCCAGGCCGACGAAGCGGATCGGCAGGCCGAATTCGCGGGCCAGCGCAAACACCACGCCGCCCTTGGCGGTGCCGTCGAGCTTGGTCACCACCAGGCCGGTGACGCCGACGATCTGGCGGAACTGGCGTACCTGGCTGACCGCGTTCTGGCCGGTGGTGCCGTCGATCACCATCAGCACCTCGTGCGGCGCGTCGGCATCGAGCTTCTTCAACACGCGGGCGATCTTGCCCAGTTCGTCCATCAGCCCGCCCTGGGTGTGCAAGCGGCCGGCGGTGTCGGCGATCAGCACGTCGGTGCTGCGCGAACGCGCGGCCTGCAGGGCGTCGAAGATCACGCTGGCGGCGTCCGCATCCTGGCCTTGCGAGACCACCGGCACCTGGTTGCGCTCACCCCAGGTCTTGAGTTGCTCGACGGCGGCGGCGCGGAAGGTATCGCCGGCGGCCAGCATCACCGCGCGACCCTCGTCGCGCCAGCGACGGGCCAGCTTGCCGATGGTGGTGGTCTTGCCGGCACCGTTGACGCCCACGACCAGCACCACGAACGGCTTTTTGTGGTCGACCTTGAGCGGCTGCTCGACCGGCTTGAGCAGGGTGACCAGGACCTGGCGCAATGCCGCCAGCAGCGCCTGGGCGTCGGCGAACTCGCGCTTGTGCATGCGATTGCGCAGATTTTCCACCAGCTCGGTGCTGGCCTCGACGCCCACGTCGGCGGTGATGAGGGTGGTTTCCAGTTCGTCGAGCAGGTTGTCATCGAGCTTGGGGTTGCGTACGAACAGCGAGCCGAGGTTGCGCGTGAATGCACTGCCGGACAGGCGTTCGCGCCAGTTGCGCCGCGCGGGGGCGGCGGGCTTGTCGGCAGGAGCCATGAAACGCTCGGTTTCCGGTTTCGTGTCCGCCGGCGTGGGGATTTCCGCCAGCGCCTCGTGCAGCGTCGGCAGGTCACTCTCCGGCAAGCCGGCCTCGGCGGGAGTGTTCGGCGCGGGCGGCGGCGCTTCCTTGTCGGCGGGCTTTTTCTTCCAGAATTTGCGCATGACGGGGGCGATTCAATGACAATGGCCGGCATGCTAACACTCCAACCCATACCGCCCGCTGAGGGCGCGAGAGCATGAGCGGCAGGCACAAAGCCGGTCCTGGCCGAATCCGCATCATCGGCGGCAGCCTGCGCAATTCGCGCTTGCAGGTACCGGAACTGCCGGGCCTGCGCCCGACGCCCGAGCGTGTGCGCGAAACCCTGTTCAACTGGCTGGCGCCGGTGATCGAGGGCGCGCGTTGCCTGGACCTGTGCGCGGGCACCGGTGCACTGGGCATCGAGGCGTGCTCGCGTGGCGCGGCCAGCGTGCACTTCGTGGAGCGCGATGCTCGTGCGGCGCAGGCGCTGCGCGAGAATCTGGCGCGGCTCCGGATCGAGGCTGCCCAGGTCTCGATACTCGACGCGGGTACGTTCCTGCGCGGTACGGCGCAAGCTTTCGACCTGGTATTCCTCGACCCGCCGTTTGCGCTGGACCTGTGGGCAGAGCTGGCGCGGCAGCTCGAAGCGGGCGGCTGGCTCGCCACGAAGGCATTGATTTACGTGGAATCTCCTCGCGCCGACGTGCCGGACCTGCCATCCAACTGGCGCGTGCATCGCGAAGCCGATGCCGGCGAGGTGCATTTTGCGCTCTATCGCAGTTCGCTTCCGTTAAGCTAGAGTCAATTCTGCCGCAGCCAATCCTCATCAAATCGTGACGAAAACCTTGGGCAATCCACGTCTGGCCATCTACCCAGGCACATTCGATCCGATCACCAACGGTCATACCGATCTGGTGGCGCGCGCCGCGCCGCTGTTCGACCGGGTGATCGTGGCCGTGGCGGACAGTTCCAGCAAGGGGCCGTATTTCAGCATCGGCGAGCGGATTGCGCTGGCACGCCTGGCCTTGGCCGACCTGCCGAACGTGGAGGTGCGCGGCTTCGACTGCCTGCTGGCCACCCTCATCGAGCAGGTAGGTGCCGGCGTGATCATCCGCGGACTGCGAGCGGTGTCGGATTTCGAGTACGAGTTCCAGCTGGCCAGCATGAACCGGCACCTGATACCGCAGGCTGAGACCTTGTTCCTTACGCCGGCCGAAGAATACAGTTTTATCTCGTCGTCACTGGTGCGCGAGATCGGACGTCTGGGCGGCGATATCTCCAGCTTCGTCCATCCGGCTGTGCAGCAGGCCATGCGCCAGCGGTGGCGGAAGGCGCTCAACGATTCCAACCAGCAACCCGAAGCAAAAGGTGATAACCATGCGTAAATTGATTCTCATTGCGGTTGTTGCGCTGAGTGCCTGCGTTGGCCTGAGTGCGTGCAACAAACAGGTCGACGACGACCAGGCACAAGAGCAGGTGCAGAAGGCGCCCAAGCCCACCGACGTGAACGACAGCAAGGCCTGGAACAATTATCTGGGCCAGCTCGTGCAGGCCAATCTGCAGGGCATGAAGGCGCCTTCGCCTTATGCGTACATGGTGACGCCGGGCCTGACCGAGGAGCAGCAGGCACAGAACGCGCGGCAGTTGCAGGGCGTGCAGGACACGGTGGCGCGCGGCGTGTTGCCGGGCAACCTGCTGGCGTTCGGCGGCCCCAGCTCCACCGCCACCTCTGAATTCGTGATCGACGCCTTCAAGGACGCCAACCCGGGTTCGTTCAAGGACGTGATCGTGGTGTTCATCGGCGACAAGGCCGACGAACAGCGCGTTGCCGACGCGATGAAGCCGTCCGGCGCGACGTTCCGCTTCGTCGAGATGTGACGTTGCTGGCCGCGCGCGGCGCGGCATTTGGCGGATGCACACTCCGCATGGCTGCCGGGGACCTGGATGCAGGCAACCCCGGCAGACTGCATCCAGCATGTAAGATCGGACCATGTCCCTGAAAATCCTCGACACCTGTGTCGATTACGATATCTGCGATCCCGATCAGGTTGAGTCACCCGCGCAGCTTGAGTCGAAGTATCGCCACCTGACAAGCGAGGCAACTGCCGCATGATTTTTTCCCTCGACTGGCGCGTGTTTTCGTTGGGCCTGCTGCTGGCCGGCAGTACGGCGTTCGCGCCTGTCCAGGCGGCGAAACCGTCGGTCGAGCCGGTGGTGCAGGCCGTGCCGGCGCAACCGCGGCCGGGCCACGCAGCGATTGCAAGCGCGAATTTCCTGGCCACCCGTGCCGGGCTCGAGGTTTTGCGCAAGGGCGGCAACGCGTTCGATGCGGCGGTCGCGGTGGCGTCCACGCTGTCGGTGGTGGAGCCGGAGAGTTCCGGCATCGGTGGCGGCTTCATGGCCGTGCTGCATCGGGCGGAGGATGGCCGCAGTGTATTCATCGATGCGCGCGAAACGGCGCCGGCGGCGGTCGATCCGAAGGACTACGTCAAGCCGGACGGCAGCCCGAACCGCGACACGGCGCTGACCGGGCCGCTGTCGGCCGGCATTCCCGGCGAGCCGGCCGGGCTGGTGCTGATCGCCAAACGCTACGGGCGATTGTCGCTGCAGCAGTCACTGGCGCCGGCGATCCGGATTGCCCGCGAGGGCTTTGAGCCTGACCCGCGCCTGCACGATGCGATTGTCGCGAAGCAGAAGGTGCTCGAGCGCTGGCCGGCGTCGGCGGCCAAGTACCTGGTGAACGGACGGCCGCCGGCACAGGGCGCGACCTGGCGCGATCCGGATCAGGCGCGCACGCTGGAGCTGATCGCCAAGCATGGCGATGACGGTTTCTATCGCGGCAAGACCGCGCGCAAGCTGGTCGACGCGGTGCGCGCCGCCGGCGGCAACTGGACGCTGGCCGACCTGGCCGCCTACCAGGCGAAGGAGCGTGCGCCGATCAGCGTCGATTATCGTGGCTACAAGATCATCACCGCGCCACCCCCCTCGTCCGGCGGCGTGGCGATCGCCGAAATCCTCAACATCCTGTCCGGCTACGACCTGGCCGGCATGGGTGAGGTGCAGCGCGTGCACTACGTCGTCGAGGCGATGCGCCGCGCGTTCCGTGACCACAACGATTATCTGGGCGATCCGGATTTCGTGGAGATGCCGCTGGACATGCTGCTGTCGCCCTATTACGCCGACGGCCTGCGCCAGAGCATCCTGCCCGACCGCGCCACGCCCTCATCGATGCTGCCGCGCGCCGAACCGGCCGATGCGGGCATGCACACCACGCACTTCTCGGTCATTGACGCCGACGGCAACATGGCCGCGGTGACCCTGACCGTGAACACCACCCTCGGCTCGAAATTCGTCGCCGCCGGCACCGGCGTGCTGCTGAACAACGAGATGGACGACTTCGCGCTGGTGCCGAACAAGCCGAATGTATACGGCCTGCTCGGCAGCAAGGCGAATGCGCCGGTGGGGGGCAAGCGGATGCTGTCGTCGATGTCGCCGAGCATCGTGATCGGACCGGAGCGCACCATGGTGATCGGCTCGCCCGGTGGTTCCACCATCATCACCCAGGTGCTCGAAGGCATCCTGCATTTCATCGATGGCGAGAACGCTCAGCAGATCGTGGCGCACAAGCGCTTCCATCACCAGTACCTGCCCGACGTGGTGATGGTGGAGTCGGATATGTTCGATCCGGCCACCAGCGCTGCGCTGGAGAAGATGGGTTACACGCTGAAACAACGCGAGTCCTGGGGCTTCATGAACGTGGTCACCTGGGACCGCAAGAGCAACCGGCTCGATGCCGCCAGCGACCCGCGCCATCCCTCCGGCCTGGGCGAAGTGCAATAGGCCCGGCTGTGGAAATGTGCTCGCTACCCGATAATGTGCGGCGGCAAGGCGGCGGCGCCACGCATGGCCGTGCGCCTTTGCAGGCAAGCCGTGGGAAATCCGGCTGTCCGGGCGCCGACGTGGGACGGCAGGCGAGGCGCGCTGCCTTGCTGTCGCTGACGTCGGGGGGCGCATGATGGATCTGCACAGGGGCATGTCCTGGCATTTGCTGGTACTGAACATCCTCGGAGCCTTGCTGGTGCTGGCCGGCATTGGCCTGGTAGCGCTCAACGCGAGCAGCTTGATCGGCTATCGCGATGCCGCCCATCGGCACGGCGGCGAGGTGATCGAACTGGGCGCCAACGCCCTGCCACAGGCCGGCCAGCACGGCTATATGGCGCGCGTCGTCGGCATGCCCCGGGTGGTCGAGGCGCCGCACGATCTGGAGTTCAACCAGAGTGCGAATACGCCCGTGCTGATGCGCCACGTCCAGATGTTCCAGTGGCGCGAGATCAACATCGGCGGCGACGTGCACTACGAGCTGGACTGGGTCGATCATCCCGTCGATGCCAGTCGATTCAAGGTTCCCCGCGGACACGCCAATCCGGGCCGTTTTCCGATCAGCGGCAAGCAGTTCGAGGCTGGCCTGGTGCAGATGGGCGGTTTCAAGCTCGGTTCCGCGTTGATCAACGCGCTGCCCGGTTCGACCGTGATCACCCCCGATGCGGCCGCGCTGCCGGAGAATCTCGCGGTCAGTTTCAGTCGTTACGAGGACTACCTGGTCACCAGCGCGCATCCGGGCGATCCGCGGATGGGCGACCTGCGGGTGAGTTGGGAAGGGGTGCCGTTGCAGCAGGTGACCATCGTGGCGCGTCTCGATGGCGCCCGGCTGGAGGCCGCGTCAGATGCCGCCGATGGTGTCGGTTACCAGGTGCAGGTCGGTGATGTACCGCTGCTGGACCTGTTTCCGGACCTGCCGGTTCCGCCGAAGTTTGTCGTGGCCTGGCGGATCGCCAGCGTGTTGCTGGCGTCGCTGGGGGCGTTCGTGCTGCTCTCGGCCCAGCGTCGCCGCAAGGACCCGCTGCTGGCACTCGGCCTGGGAGCCATTGGCGTGGGCAGCGTGGCCAGCATCATGTGGCTGGGCAGCGAGGATGCCAGCGTGCTGGGTGGCTGGCTGGTGGTGGCCCTGGTCGGCGTCGCGCTGTCGATCTGGTGCCTGCGGCGCCGTTCCGGTTCAGCGGACCGATACTGATCCGGTGGTTGCCGCGGCTGGTTGATTCGGCGCGATGATCGCTTTCCCCCCGAGCCCGGAGGTTTCCTTTCTCCCGTAAAGTGGGAAAGCGAATGCGGCCATCACCTGGCCGCATCAACAGGTCGAGCCTGGCGCAGGTCCGCGTGTTCGATGAACCACAGCCCCGCAAACAGCTTCGGGTCGATCGAGTAGCCCTCCGCGGCGCGTGCGAACAACCACGTGCCGGCCTCGTCGCGAGGCACTTCGTGCACCACGATGTTCTCGGTTTCGTCGCCGCCACCGGGTCCGACTTTCTCCAGGCCCCAGGCACGCACGAAGGTGATCATCTCCGTGCTCATGCCCGAGGAAGACGGACCGCAATGGACGAACTCCACGCGCCGGCAGCGATAGCCGGTCTCTTCCTCCAGCTCGCGCTGCGCCGCCATCATGGCGCTTTCGTCGCCCTGGTCGGCCAGGTCGCCGACGAGTCCGGCCGGCATCTCGATGGTGTTCTGCAGGATCGACACGCGGTATTGCTCGACGAAGAGCACCTTGTCCGCTGGCGTCACCGCCAGGATGATCACCGCGCCACCGGGGTTGTTGCGCTCGGCATACTCCCAACGGCCACGCTTGCGCAGGCTGAGCCAGCGACCTTCGAACAGGGTTTCGACTGGTGCGTCGGCGTCGGCGGGGATGGGATTGGCAGGATCGTTCATCGATGGTTGCCGGTCAGGGTGGCCAAGGCGCATGTTGACCGCCCGGGCGCGACCGGACAACCCCGAATCTGATTGGCGTCGAATTACAGCCGCTATTGCCCGTCTCCCCAGGGCGACCTTGGGAGTTGCCTTGCAGGTGAGCTGTCTCTTGGTCAGCCCTTGATTGAATACCGCGACCAGGCCGGCGGGCAGTGCCCGCCCTACGGCTTACCCAGATCTCGATTGGATACCGCGACAAGAGCGGCGGGGCCGGGCCCCCCCACGGGGCCGGCAAATGTGGGGGGGGCCAGCCCCCCCCGGGCGCGTGAAAAATGGAAAAATTTTT